>OFDC01000242.1_pt1 | contig 49430 bp, 43 predicted proteins | sample 1520941 | NCBI WGS metagenome assembly OFDC01 (sample SAMEA94258168, study PRJEB24077) | hot springs metagenome | biome: Aquatic biome; feature: Water | place: India | collected 2012-12-06 | depth 5 m | reverse complement strand
TTCACCTCTTCCCATCTCGAACAGAGAAGTTAAGCCCCGCACCGCCGATGGTACTGAGTTCAAACTCGGGAGAGTAGGTAGACGCCAGAATTTTATTAAAGCAGAAGTCTCATCAGCAATGGTGAGACTTTTTTGCGTTTAGACTAAACCGCACCGCCGATGCTACTGGCAAAACGTTTGACAGTTCAAAAAAGAAGTGTAGAGTAAACTACGAGCACTTTATTTAGTTTTATCCACATTGATTATAAAACATAAACCCCGCAGACAAATCCGCAGGGTTTATAAAAGTGAATAAAAGGCTTATTATTAACTAATCGACAGTATTTTGTGCATTTTTCCTCTAAACTCAAAAGTTTCTCCTACTGATTTGCTTAAAATAATCTGTCCGATTGGGGCTTCTTGTGAAATCACCATAAATTTTATTCCGTTTAACTCAACTATCCCTGCACCGATTGATACAAAGAAATAGCCCATCGTTGTTTCAGTTAATGCTCCAAAAGCCACTTTTTTAAAAACACTTTCCGAGTCAATTTTATCAAGTGATAATCTTTCTTGACGTGCCTGTTCGTACATTCTGCCGTTCATTTCTCGGTCGAGTTGCCCCATTGCTCGGGCTGTCTCGTATTTATCTCCTGCCGAACTTTTTCCTTCTTCGTTAGCCGAGTTTTTAGCCGCTTCCATTGCTTCAAAAGAAGTTTGCATTCGACTTTCAATTATTTCCTTTACTTTTTCTAATAATTTTTGCTTCATGTATTAATTTGTTCTCTTTTCAGTGGTAATGCATTATTGAAATGAAGGGTTGTTATTCAAAATTTTATTCATTCCCCCAGTCAGATTTAAAAGATTGTCGTATCCGTATTTTTCTTGGAGAATTTTTATCGCTTTCTGACTACGAATGCCACTTTGGCAATGAACAACTACGGTTTTATCTCGACTGATTTTTGGTAAATGTTTTTCTAATTCTGACAAAGGCATTAATTCTCCGCCAATGTTTCTGGCTTCGTATTCGTGCTTTTCTCGGACATCAATTAATTGGTAATTACTTAATAAATTTAAAGCTTCAAACGAAATATCATTCGCTGATTTTAAACCACAAAATGCCTCATAATCAACTAGTTGAGTGATTTTTGGAGTGTCAGGCATTTTAGGAATTTTAATAATTCTGCTTTGCATTGAAAGCGTATCAAGTACTAATAGTTTACCAGAAAGCGGTTCGCCAATACTGGTTAAAACCTTTATGGCTTCGAGTGCTTGCATTGAACCAATAATACCTGGTAAAACTCCCAAAACACCAGCTTCAGCACAGTTTGGTGCTTGTTCGGGTGGCGGTGGAGTAGGAAATATATCTCGATAAGTAGCTGAGTTTTGATGATTAAAAACTGCAACTTGGCCTTCAAAACGATGAATAGCTCCATATACAAATGGTTTGTTGAGCATCACGCAGGCATCGTTTACCAAATATCGAGTCGGGAAATTATCAGTTCCATCAATTACAATGTCATAATCTTTGATGATTTCTAAGGCATTACTTGTACTTAATCGGATTGGATATTGATTAAACGTAACCAAAGGATTTAGAGCAGTAAGACGATTAACAGTTTCATGGATTTTGTCATCTCCAACTACCGATGAACTATATAAAATTTGCCTTTGAAGATTACTAATATCAACTTTGTCGTTTTCAACTATTCCAATCGTACCAACACCAGCCGCAGTTAGATATAGTAAAATAGGACTACCGAGTCCACCACAACCAATCACCAAAACCTTTGATCTTTTTAGTTTTTCTTGTCCTGCCAAGCCAAATTCTGGCATTAGCATTTGTCGATTATATCTTTGTAATTCTTCGGGCGTGAGCATAATATTTCAGGAACAATAAAGAAGCGATTTCTTAAAATATGTTAAATAATTACGTTGAAAGCAAACAATAAATGGTTTTACACCGTAAATAGGTAATTATTGCGTAGTTTTTTTATATAAATACTAATTTTTAGACTAAAAGTACGTTTATTTGTTATTTATAAAAAGTCAATTAAAAATAAGTATCTCAATAAAAAATGAAAAGAACATTTATTGCTTTCGCAACTGCTATTCTACTATCACAATTTTCGTTTGCACAAAGCACAAAAACACCAGCTCCGAAAGCCAAAGCACCTGCTGCAAAACCTACCACCACAACAAAAACAGTTGTAGTTGCCCCTCAAACCTCCGATGGTATGAAAAACGGTGTTGATTCGATTAGCTACGCTATCGGAATGAATATCGCTGGTAATTTAAAACAACAAAATCTGAAAGTTAATTCAGCAATGATGGCAAAAGCCATTGACCAAATATTGAATGGACAAACAACTTGGATGGACCCAAATGCTGCCAATGCTTATATTCAAGGGTATTTTCAGAATGAATCAATGAAAAAAGGTGCGGCAAATAAAGCGGTTGGCGATAAGTTTTTAGCTGAAAACAAAACCAAAGCTGGCGTTGTTACTTTGCCGAGTGGCTTGCAATATTCAATCATGAAAGAGGGAAATGGAGCAAAACCAGCTTCTTCGGATAAAGTGAAAGTACACTATCACGGAACGTTGATTGATGGAAGTGTTTTTGATAGTTCAGTAGAGCGTGGACAACCAGCTGAATTTGGTGTAACGCAAGTAATTCAAGGTTGGGTAGAAGCTCTTCAGTTAATGCCAGTTGGTTCAAAATGGAAATTGTTTATTCCTTCAAACTTGGCCTATGGCCCACAAGGTCCACCAAGCATCGGCCCGAATCAGGTTTTGATTTTTGAAGTAGAATTGCTTGATATTGTTAAATAAATTAAAAAATTAAACTCCCCTTTAGGGGCTGGGGGTGGTCATGTTACAAATTATGAAAAGAATCATCGTTCTACTAACCTTAACTGGTCTTTTTGGTTGCTTTGAAAATAAAGCCCAAAATTCGTCGTCGCCAACGTATGGTTACAACGATTTGAAACCAACTCGCACGCAAGAGCAAGTTGAGCAGTTTGCAACACAGTTTTTGAGCTATCATCACTACCAAAAATTTAAGCTCGACGATGATTTTTCAGCAAAAGTTTGGGATAATTTTTTGAAAGATGTTGATGGTGGACATTCATACTTTCTTGAAAATGACATCAAATCTTTTGAAAAATACCGTGATGGCATTGATGAAGATTTATTGGAAGGAGATTTAACCGCTCCGTTCGAGGTTTTCAATCTTTACCGCAAACGCTACAAAGAACGTCATGATTTTATTATGGCTTTGTTGGACAAGCCTTTTGATTTTACGGCAGACGAAAGCTACGAAACTGACCGTGAGAAAACTCCTTGGGCAAAATCAACGGCTGAGTTAGATGATGTTTGGCGTAAGATTGTAAAAAGTCAAGTGCTTGACTTAAAATTAAGTGGAAGCAAAGATTCTGCAACAATAGCAACCCTTAAAGACCGCTACAAGCGTTGGGAAGGTCGTATTGCTAAATGGAGAGCTGATGACGTGTTTCAATCGTTTATGAATGCTTTTTCTGAAACTATTGACCCTCACACAAATTACATGATCCCGAGTACGGCTGCTCAATTCAATATCGAAATGAGCCAGTCGGTAGAAGGAATTGGTGCTTCGTTGAGAAACGAAGGAGATTATGTAATGATTGCCGAGATTATTCCTGGAGGACCATTATTTAAAAGTGGACAAGCAACCAAAAATGATAGAATTGTGGCCGTAGCTCAAGGCGAAAATGGTACATGGCAAGATATTGTAGGTTGGCTAACAGATGATGCTGTAAAGCTAATCAGAGGCACAAAAGGAACAGTTGTACGTGTAAGACTTTTGCCGGGAGATGCACCTGCGGGTTCGCCAACAAAAGAGTTGCGTTTGGTTCGTGAAAAGGTAAAACTCGAAGAAGCAGTTGCTAAAGGTGAAGTTGTTCCGATGAAAAAAGATGGTAAAGACTATAAACTGGGTGTAATTGATATTCCGATGTTCTACCGTGATTTTGAAGATGCTCGTCGTGGCGGTGATTTTCAGAGTACAACCAAAGACGTAAAGCGTTTCTTGAATGAATTTAAAGCTAAAGGTGTAGATGGTGTAGTGATAGACCTTCGTAATAACGGTGGTGGGTCGCTCACAGAAGCTATCAATCTTACAGGTTTATTCATCACAAAAGGTCCAGTTGTTCAACGACGTGACAATAATGGAAGTGTTGACGTTGAAAGCGATACCGACCCTGAATTGGTTTATAATGGTCCATTGGTTATTCTTCAAAATCGTTTTAGTGCTTCAGCATCAGAGATTTTTGCGGGAGCTATCCAAGATTATAAGCGTGGAGTAATTGTTGGCGAACAATCTTTCGGAAAAGGAACAGTACAACAGTTAGTTGATTTAGACCAGTTCTTGCTTGCCCCTCGTACGGCATCTACTGATAAAAAACCAGCAGTAGGTTTCGACCAAAAAGAAAGATACGGACAATTGAAATTGACGACTGAGAAGTTTTATCGCATCACAGGAAATAGCACTCAACGCAAAGGTGTTTCGGCGGATATTTTATTGCCAACACCTTTCGATCCAGAGGAAATGGGAGAAAGTTCTCAACCAAGTGCATTGCCGTATGACCAAGTGAAAACGTCTGATTACGAAAGGACAATGGTTATCAACGAGAAAGTACTTGCTAAATTGCAAGAAAAATACCAAGCTCGTTTGAAATCAGACCAAGAATTGAAGCAATTAACCGATGATTTGGCCGAGTATCGTAAGATAAAAGATATTACTGTTATTTCGCTGAATGAAGCTAAACGAAAGCAAGAGCGTGATGAAAACGAAAAACGCAGAAAAGCTGTAAATAAATTAAGCTCTGGCGAAAAAGATGAAAAAGAAAAAGATATTATCTTGACCGAAAGTGAGCGTATTCTCTGCGATTTAATTTCATCATCACAGAAATAATAGTCAACTATTTTTTATAAAGAAACCCCCAGATGAGCTAATCAACTGGGGGTTTCTTATTTTTTTAAGGTTAAATTGTTTTCTTTTATTGGTATTTCATAACTTTGTATATAACCTATGATGAAATTCGATGACAACTGATACTTATACACAAACGTCGATGTTTGACTTGTGGCGTCAGAATCATTATTTATACAAAGATAAATATACTTCGCACCAGACGTCGTACATCGAGAATCTGTTGCCCGAAATTGCCGTTCAGCTAAATGTTTATGATATTATAGACATTCTTCAACGTCGATTTGGCAATGATATTATTCAAAGGGCATTAGACCCCAGTCGTGGTATCGAAAGCCCCGTAAGCTGTCACCAAGATAGCCAATGGCTGAAAAAATCGAATATGGTGGGCATTAATGTCCGTACCATTAACAACTTTTTTAATGTCGTCAAATACGCACTCACGATTCCAAAATCACAAGATTCGATACATTTATTGCCTATTTGGGAGCCAGGAGTTGTAGGAAGTCTCTATGGCATGACAACTTTCAATATCAACCCTGAGTTTTACAGTCAAGAATTGGCTACTGCTATTCCGTCGCTTGATTCGGTCGAGAAACAACTCAAATTCGTGGTGAATATCTTGCACGCAATGGGTAAGAGCGTGGGTATGGATGTAATTCCACATACCGACCGTTTTTCGGAAATGGTCATTGCATATCCTCGTTTTTTTGAGTGGGTACGTCGAGTTGGAGGAAGAATTACGAGCAATTCGGAAACAATTTATAGAGAAGTTGAAGAAATTATTTGGCACTATTTAGTGCGTAATGGCACCGCCAACGGAACACCGATTTCTTATTCAAAAAATACTTTGTTTTCGCCCGAAATTCCAATTTTGAGCGATGAACAACGGCTGGAAATAATATTCGGACATAAAAGCGATTTTCAAGGCCGACTTCGCCGCCGAATTGAGTTAATGCACGAATTAATTTATCAAGGCTACGAAACACTTCCGATGACTATGGCACCGCCGTACCGTGGGCTACACATCAATCCCGAAGAATTTGTGATGGATGAAAACGGAAACCGTTGGTACACTTATGAATTTGATGAGCCACAGGCAATGTCGAGGGTTTTTGGGCCTTTGGCACGCTATAAGTTTTTTCACTCAAAAGATGATAACGCCAATTGGATATTAGATTTTGAGAACCCAAATAAATATGCGTGGGAGTATTTCTGTAAAAAAGTTTATGATTGTCAGAAGGCCTACAATTTAGATTTTATGCGGGGAGATATGGCTCACGTACAGCCCCGACCAGATGGTGTGCCAGCCAAACCAGATGAATATTATGACCCGCTGATGGCCGTAAAGCATTATGTGCAGAAACAAGGCGTCAAGCATTTTGCATTTTTTGCTGAAACTTTTTTAGTTGACCCTGATTTTATGGGGTATGGCGATGAAAATGACCACTTGGAGGCCATTGATGCCGATTCTACGCTTGGAGATTTACAGTCTTCGGTGGTTGGTTCTGCTGAATTTATGCAGAAATTTGTGAAGTACAATCAATTGCTTCGTACTCGTACATTCGCACCAAATTTTACGGTTATGACAGCTGATAAAGATGACCCTCGTTTTGATGAGTTTTATCGAACTGCCAATTATCTGCGTTTATTTGTTTCGCTGTTTTTGACGGATATGCCGAGTTATGTAGGTTTGGGCTTTGAAACACGCAATATGCATCTTGAAAGAGGCAAAAATGAAGAATATACGAAGCTATACGTTTTTGCGATACGAGATGATAATGACCGAGATAAAGTAACTCACGGGCCATTTATTTGGGGTAAAAATCACTATCAGTTTCATTTGTTTCAGCAAATGCACCAACTGGCTGAAAGTATTTGGGAGGAAATCAAAGGTCGTTCGGTAAAATGGCTTTTAGAACCAACCGAAGAACAAAAAATAATGATTTGGACGCTGCAAGATAATCCAAAATACGTTTTTGTGGTAAACTTCGATCCATATAATGGTATTGACGAAAATCTTTTAAAAGAAAAAACTTTCAATCACCCACTCAACCAAATCTTTACGACTGGGCATTATAGCCAGCAGCATGAGTGCAGGGTTTATCGTTTGGACGATTGATAGAATATTAATAAATCACACAAAAGTCTCATACCTATCGGGTAGGTATGAGAATTTAATTATACTACGACCATGGATTTCGGAAAACTCAAAGATATTTCAGATGTTGATTTTACACTTCCACCAGATAATCCATTAACTGCACAAACCCTTGCAGCAGCCTCTCCGAAAGTTTCTCAGCCCGATTTATATTTTGGTCCACCGATTTGGGCGAATAAAAGCTGGGCGGGCAAGATTTACCCATCAAATGCCAAGGATAAAGATTTTTTACATTATTATACTCGTCAGTTCAACACCATCGAACTGAATGTAACGCATTACCAGATTCCAACCGAGGAAACGATTATTCGTTGGAAAGAATCAGCCGCTGATGGTTTTAAGTTTTGCCCGAAATTTCCGCAAGTCATTAGCCACGACCGCCAACTGATTGGAACCGAATTTCTTACCGAACAATTCTGTCAAGCAGTTTTGGGATTAGAAGAGCATTTGGGAATGACTTTCTTGCAGCTCTCACCGATGTTCGACCCACGAAGGCTGAAAAGTTTAGAAAATTACTTAAAATCTTTACCGCCAAATTTTCCTGTTTCAGTTGAGTTTCGTCATTCTGATTGGTTTAAAGACCCAAAAGTTTGGGCAAATACCTGTGCAATGCTCACCGAAATGAACGTAGGAACGGTGATTTCGGATGTAGCTGGCCGAAGAGATGTACTTCACGCCACACTTACTACACCAAACCTTACGCTTCGTTTTGTGGGGAATGAACTTCACCCAACCGATTACACTCGTATCAATGCGTGGTGTGAGCGTATAAAAACTTGGCTCGATATAGGTTTAGAAAGTGCTTATATTTTTGTGCATTGTGGCGATAATGAATTTGCTCCCGAACTCACAAAATATTGGATAAATAAGATTAATACGAAAACAGGCCTAAATCTGCAAGAACCTAAAATAATTCCACAAGTTGTGCAGGGTAGTTTGTTCTGAAAAAAATGTTGCATTATATTGTTCAAGTCCATAAATTGCACGAAAATCCGTAAATGTATCCACTTAACAACAAAGATTTTTTTTCCTGACAAATTTAGCGAACAAAATAAGCCCGACGTTTCGTTGGGTTTTATTTTTTGCCACAATTTTTAAAGAGTATCAAGATTGATATGAATAGAATTAGATGTCTTACTTTTGAATAAAGGGTTAATTATCAATAGATTAAAGTCAAAAAAAACTTAAAACAAAAAAATAATGCAAGCAATATTAGTTTACTGTGGAGCAAACCCTGGAACAAAACCTATTTATAAAGAAACTGCCGAAAAACTGGGTAAAGTTTTAGCCGAAAACAACATTCGGCTTATTTACGGCGGAGGAAGTGTGGGGCTTATGGGAATTGTAGCTGACTCGGTTTTGGCCAATAACGGACAAGTGACAGGTATTATTCCGCACTTTTTAGACCGCATGGAAGTTGGGCACAAAAACCTGCCCGAAATGCACAAAGTAGAAACCATGCACGAGCGTAAGGCTTTGATGGAAAAGCTCTGTGATGGTATTATTACATTGCCTGGGGGTTATGGTAGCATGGACGAACTTTTCGAGATTTTGTCATGGTCGCAGTTGGGGCTTCACCAAAAGCCAGTAGGTTTGTTAAATGTTAATGGTTTCTATGACTATCTTTTGAAGCAATTAGATGTAATGGTTGAAGAGGGCTTCTTGAAAGCTGAAAATCGTAATTTGGTTATTGAATCTGATAGTATCGAAGATTTGATGGAAAAAATGTCAAACTTTAAGGCATCTTATCACGAAAAATGGTTGAATAGAGAGCAGATTTAAAAAGATAAAACTCTTTTAGTTTATCTTTGTAAAAAACTTCGACACTTATTATAGAAAACCATGTCTATTGCCGAATTATATCAAAAATTTAAAGCCAGCAACGGAATTTCGACCGATACTCGTAAAATCAACGAAGGAGTAATGTTTTTTGCTCTGAAAGGTGATAAGTTCAATGCTAACTCGTTTGCTCATGAAGCACTCAATAAAGGTGCAAAATATGTGGTAATTGACGAAGCCGAATACGCTACTGACGAACGTTGTATTTTGGTTGGCGACGTGCTTTACACGCTTCAAAAACTGGCCAATTATCACCGTCAGCAGCTCAATATTCCGTTTGTGGGTATGACAGGCTCTAACGGAAAAACCACTTCTAAAGAATTAGTTGCGGCGGTTTTATCAAAGAAATTTAAGACATATTATACCAAAGGAAACCTCAATAATCATATTGGGGTGCCGCTTACATTGCTCGGAATTGACGAAAGCTACGAAATTGCGGTAATCGAAATGGGAGCAAACCACCAAGGCGAAATCCGAGATTTATGTAATATTTGCGAACCTACGCATGGCTTTATAACCAATGTCGGAAAAGCTCACTTAGAAGGCTTTGGTGGGGTTGAAGGTGTGAAAAAAGGGAAAGGTGAGTTGTATGATTTTTTAGCAAAATCAGGCGGAACGGTTTTCGTAAGTGCCAAAAGTACGGCATTGCTCGAAATGGCTGCTCAGCGAAAATTCAAAGAAAGACTCGATTATTTGGCTGATGATGAGGTTGTTATGCTGCAAGATTCGCCAATCGTAATGTTCTCGGCGAATGGTTCTCAATACGAAACGCATCTGCCAGGTTCATATAATTTTGAAAATATTGCCGCAGCATTGGCCATCGGAAAATACTTTGGTGTTTCTCCTGAATTAGCAAATGAGGCTGTTTCAGAATACAATCCTGATAACAATCGCTCGCAAATTGTTGAGAAAGGCTCGAATAGTATTTTGTTAGATGCCTATAATGCCAATCCATCATCAATGTCGGCTTCGATTCAGAACTTTATCAATCTTAAAACCGATAAAAAGAAAGTCGTGATTTTGGGCGATATGTTTGAACTGGGAGAAGAAGGTCCAGCCGAACACCGTCTGATTGGCGAGTTAGTAGCTAAAGGAAACTTTGATTTGGTAGTTTTATTCGGCGAATTAATGACAAATGCCCTTGAGTTTTTACCGAATGCTTTTTATTTTTCTGATAAGTTTTCGTTACATAACTGGCTGATTGATAAACAATTAAAAGATTCTTATGTCTTAATAAAAGGTTCGAGAGGCGTAAGTTTGGAGACTGTTGTGCAATTTTTGTAGTAATCAAAATATATTGAGAGGGGATATTTTAACAGAATATCCTCTTTTTTATGTCTTATGATTTTTTCAGAAAAGTGACGCACAAGTGCTTGTGCAAAAGCAGAGTTTGGTTGGTATTAAGGTTATGTTGCTCTTCGATGATTGTTTTTTCTGCTGAATTTGAAGCTTTTCGTATCATTCGCTTGAGTGTGCGAAACGAACGAAGATGAAAAAAAAAGCCCAAAAATATATACGAAATCAAAGAACTTACGCTTAGCTGATTGGCATGCACTTTCTGCAATTTAAAGCCAGCCAAACCAGCCAATGTTCGTAGGCGTTGGGCCGTACAGAGATATACCCGTCCGTTATAAATGTGGCTATCATCATAGCCTATTACGCTTGCTTCATTCGATAAAAACATATCGCTTCGCTCGGCTTCTACCCACAAATTTCCGAGGCGACCGTTTAGGCTGCTATTGTTGGGCTTTGTTACGATTAAAATACCATTGGGTTTGAGTATTCTTGAAAGTTCTTGTAGCAACGAAGTTTGATTGGGAATATGTTCGATGGTTTCCATCAAAAGAACATAATCTGCTGAATTGGCTTCGATGGGTAGTCTTTGGTTTAAATCAATGGGCAAACAAGTTAGCGAATCACTTTTAAAAATATCGGGATACATATCAAAAGCTTTTACGACAGCACCTGCTTCGTGCCATAAATTAGCTACATAGCCCGAACCCGCCGAAACATCAATCACTGTTTTTCCTTTCACCTCATTTTCTTCAACAAAATGATGAATAAACTCCAAAGCGGCTCCTTTTGAGTGCGGTACTTGTTTGATTTGTGATTTATATTTCGACATTAGGGGGTGTTGTTTTTGATTTGTATGGTTTTACATTGTTGCAAATTGTTAATTTTGTTTTAAAAAGAGATTTTCAACGTTTTCTCAACAATCTGCAACAATAAAAAAACTCTCAACAAATTTCAGGCAATATCAATAGGTTTTGATTTAAATTTAACCTTCCATCTATCAATTTGTTTTTTCAAGCGGAGTGTGAAATTTTCTTCAGGGTCGGGCAATTTACCCAAAAACTTCGTTCCAATTTTTAGATAATTCTTGAAAAAAGTATTGCTACTCATGCCCCATTTCAAGATAAACTCTGTTCGGCCATCGTTGCGTTTTACACGTCCTGTACTTCGACTGGCAAAGTGATAAACACGGCTTTTGCCCAAACCTTTGTAGTAACGCACACCATAATGCCAGAGTTTTATCATAAAATCGGGGTCGCTGTACATTCCTGGAAAAAACTCCACACTCAAGCCACCAACCGCCCGATAAACAAATGTTGGTAAAACCATCGGATACCATTGGCTACCATTCCAGTCTTCTTTTGGGTAAGTGGCATATTCTGCTAAAAATTTCTCTTCATCAAATTCCGAAGGGTGAGTACCGTAATTTTTATCGGCTATTACGCAGGCATTTCCTTTATCGAATCCCTCAATCATTGTTCCGCTGATGCACCATTTGTCATCTTTTTGTTTGGCTACTTCTTCAAACAAATAAAAATCCCAATCGGGGCATAGATACATATCATCATCAATAAAAACCAAGTATTCGGCAGTAGCAAGGTGCGAAGCGGCGTTGAAACCATAACAAACACCCGAGTTTTGCGAGCTTTTGGTATAACTAATATCGCCTTGGGCAACTACCCAATCTTCTGAACCATCGTTGCCTTCATTTACGTGAACAATGATTTGGTGTTTATATCGACTATTTTTCTTAATACTATTGACCACACATTTCAAATAATCAATATTATTCCACGATGGAATGAGTATAGAAAAAACAGGAGAGTAGTCTAAGGCTACTTTTTTATGAATAAAATCCATGAAGAGAGTTCTGAGTTTAGAATTCTGAGTTCTAAGAGTTTAGAAAAATTCTGACTACAATATTTATATTTGTAAAAACTCAGAACTCTATACTCAGAACTCAGAACTATTTTACCATCCTTTACGTAAGACGTAGGCAATATACGCAACATCGTCTTCGGTAACTTTGGCATGAAGAGGCAAGACTAAATATCGTTCTTCGATAGCATCCATTTTGGGAAATTTACCTTCAGTACGGCCACCAAAAATTGTGTATTTATCATTACGATAATGTACTTGTCCCGATTCGATACCGTGTTCACGGAGGTGTCGCATTAAATCCTCACGGTCATCAACTTCGGCAGTCAGTAGCCATGCTGCATGTTCACGGTCAGAGTATTCACTTCCGATTACTCGGATTCCTTGAATGTCTTTCAATAAATCGCAGTAAAGACGATAAAGTTTCTGACGATAGGCTAAATGTTCATCAAACTCGTCAATTGCTGCTAATCCGATGCTTGCGGCAATATCTGTCATTTGGTATTTAAAGCCAACCTCAGTAATATCGTTTTCCCAAATACCTTTTTGCTTACTGCTACGGTCAATACCAAACCAACGCAAACGTTTGGCTTTCTCTACCAAAGATTTATCTTTTACTACCAACATTCCGCCATCACCCGTAGTAATATGCTTGATTGCTTGAAACGAAAACATCGTAAAATCACTTTGGCTACCAATATATTCGCCCTTATATTTTGCACCAACGGCGTGAGCGGCATCTTCGATGATAGCGATATTGTGCTTACGGCCAAGTTCCCAAAGTTCGTCCATATCACATGGCAAACCGCCGTAATGAACACAAACAATAGCTTTGGTTTTTGGTGTAATGAGTTCAGCTACGTGTTTTACATCGATATTGAGGTTGGCATCAATATCGGCAAAAACGATTTTTACTCCCATATACAAAAATGGGATGTTGGTAGCGGTGCAAGTAAAAACTGGGGCAATTACCTCATCGCCTTCTTTGAGGCCAGCCAGTAAATATGACAAATGTAGGGCGTCAGTTCCTGAGCCAACCGCAAGGCTTTTGCAAGGAGCGGTAAATTTCTGCTCGAAGCGTTGCTCAAATTCATCAACTCTTGGGCCTTGACCAATCCAACGAGTACTCAGAACTTCGCTTACGTTTAAAGCAGCTTTGGCGGGAATATTGGGGTGAAAAAGAACGATACCGTCATTTGTATCCATGACGGGAAACTCGTTCATAGGCTTTTCAGCAGTCATAAACAATAGTAAGTTTTTAGGTTAGATTGACCAGATTATTCTGGAAAATTCATTTTTCACGTTTAAATATATAAGATAGCTTTAATGCTATACATTAGGTATGAACAAAATTAATATTATATATTTTAATATTCTACAAAAAAAATACTTTTGTCATAAATTTTAATCTTTTAGTCTATACAATTGCTTGGTTAGTGTGCTATTTTAAGAGTACTGAAATGTTGAATTATACGGATAATGACTAAAAGAGGAAAAACTATTTTTCAAGAAAAAAGGTCTAAAGAACAGGTATTTGTAAGCAAGATCCTGTTTGGTAAAATAAGGTTGGAAGGTTTCTGAAAGATTCGTTTTTGTTAAATATCGATAGATAAATATTTCAATAAAATCCTATTTATTGTCCGTACCTTTGTGTTATGGATATTCATCAACAACATTCGCAAATATTGACCAATCTTGGCATTGAGAAACTAAATCCGATGCAAGTTTCGGCACAAAAAGCCATAACTGCCCACAATAGTGATACGCTTTTACTTGCTCCAACGGGTTCGGGAAAAACTTTAGGTTTTTTATTGCCTGTTTTGCAATTACTCAAAACAGACCAAACAAAAGTGCAATGTTTGATATTGGCCCCTTCTCGTGAGTTAGCTTTACAGATTGAGCAAGTTTGGCGAAAAATGTCAACGGGTTTTAAAGTAAATGTTTGTTACGGTGGACACCCAATGGCGACCGAAATACAGAATTTATCAACTCCGCCTGCTTTATTAATTGGCACTCCTGGGCGAATTGCTGACCACATTACTCGTAATACTTTCGCACTTGATGGCATCACAACGCTGGTGCTGGATGAATTTGATAAATCGTTGGATTTGGGTTTTCACGACCAAATGTCTTTTATTATCGGAAACTTACCGAATCTAAATAAACGAGTTTTGGTTTCGGCAACGGCAGGAATCGAAATTCCAGAATTTACGGGTTTGACAACGCCCCAAGTTTTAGATTTTTTACCAGAAAAAAATACCGAAAACGAGCAACTGACGATGAAGTTGGTGATTTCGGATGAAAAAGATAAACTCGATACAGTCTTTGATTTGGTTTGTTCGCTCAATTCGGAAGCGGCTTTGATTTTCTGTAATCATCGAGATGCAGCCGAACGAACAAGTGAGTTTTTAAATCAAAAAGGAATTGTAGCAACTTTTTATCATGGTGGAATGGAGCAAGATGCCCGTGAACGTGCTTTGATTAGATTCAGAAATGGCAGTGTAAATTATTTGGTCACGACCGATTTGGCGGCTCGTGGTCTGGATATTCCCGAAATGAAGCATGTTATTCATTATCATTTGCCGCTACAAGCACACGAATTTGTACATCGTAACGGTCGCACGGCACGTATGCACGCGTCGGGAACTTCTTATTTGATTTTTAGTAGAGATGAAGAACGCCCAGCTTATGTTGATAAAAACTTGGAGGAATTAGTGTTTTCAAAACGTTATTCGTTACCACAACTTCCTGATTATCAAACGCTTTATATTAGTGGAGGAAAGAAAAATAAGCTAAATAAAATTGATATTGTAGGATTTTTATCACAAAAAGGCCAACTCGAAAAAGGCGATTTAGGACTTATCGAAGTGAAAGATTTTACATCGTTTGCGGCTGTGAAGCGTTCAAAAATAAAAATACTTCTACAGCTTATCCGAGAAGAAAAAATGAAAGGCAAGAAATATAAAATTGAAATTGCGAGGTGATTTTGAAATACTGCATGACAGTTTTTTAAAATATTAAAATTCATTGCCGTCTGCTTTAGCTGACGGATGCTGTGAGGAAAACAAAATTCGCATTAGTTTTGGCTAAAGCCCTTTTGTTTTGAATAATATTGACCGTCAGCTAAAGCAGACGGCAATGAAAAATAAATTGTCATGTAAGATTGATTTTGTTAAAAAAATATCCTTAGCAAACCAAATACTAAGGATATTTCATGATAATCTACATTTTAATTTCTTCTACCTCTACTTTCGCCAGTTCTTGAAGCATCAGATGGAGTACTTCCACGACCTTGACGGCTCTCGTTTGATGGACTTGGCGTTGAACGTTCGCTGCGGCTTGGTGCTTGGCTTGCTTCTCCTCCACGACTTCTGCGTTCGTTGCCAGTAGAAGCTTCTCTGCTTGGGTTTGGCGTGTTGCGTTCGCTGCGACTATTGTCTATTCCACTTCCTCTACCATAATTGTCTGAACGACTTTCTGTGCTTGAACGGCTCGGGAAATCATTGCTTCTTGAAGGACGCTCTGATGTTGAAGGGGTTGGGAAGTTATTGCGACTATTGTCGATTCCGCCTCTTGAACTTCTGTCGTTATCATTGCGAGTGTCATAGCTTCCTCTCGAACTTCTATCATTATCGTTGCGAGGGTTGTTATTTTCTCTCGAACCTCTTTCATTATCGTTACGACGGTTGTTGTCATAGCGGTCAGTTCTTGAGTTTCTATCGTTATTGTTGCGAGAAGTACGGTTATCATAAATACCGTTGTTAGTACGATAACGGCTACGCTCAGAATAATATTCACGACCAACACGGTTACGGTCGTTTCTGTACCAACCATTATAGTTGGGGCGAGGAACATAGCCTAAACGGATAGTTCCGAAACCACGGCGGTCGAAGCGATAGAAGTCAAATCCACCGTGATAATACCAACGAGGATAGCCACGGAGGTCGTTCCAAGCCATGTCAAATCCGTAGAATCTACGGTCGAAGTCATATAATTCGATGCCAACTTGGCGGTTGAGGTACGCCACATCGTCCCAGATTTCTTGTTGTTCCCAGCGGTTAAATATACCATCTGCGAGATAAGCATATTCTTTACGCTCCACATCTTCTAAGCGACGATACAAACGATTGGCTTCATTACGAGTGATAAGTCCATTCTGAATACCATTGCTGATACGAACTCTAATATCCCAATGCCAGTCGAACTCATCATCATAATAATAGCGGTCGTCATCATAGCCATTACCATAGTTATCATAGACACCACCGTATTGTGCATTTGCCGAAAAGATAGTTGTAAAAACCATGATTGCAGCTATTATGAAATTTCTCATCGTCTTAAAGAATTAATTGTTAATTTATACTTTAGATGCAGAAAGGTATCAAAAGGTTTGCTACTGATTTGTTAATTGATTGTTAATGGGTTTTGTGTCATTGTAAGTGGTTGATTATAAGTTTATTAAATAAATTTATTAATCGTTTTTTTGTTAAATTATAGGACAGATTTTTAACCTGTTAATAGTACAAATTTTATTTTTAAACACAGGCTATTTAATGACTTAAAAACCTGTTCTGCTTTTCAATCTTATTTACAATTTTGTGTATGTTTGCTAAACCATTTTTCATCACTCAAACGCATAAGCCTTTTATGAAATCTTTCTGTTTACTTTTTTTACTTTCCTTATCAATTTTCGCTCAAAAAACGGTTTCGAGTAAATTTTCAGCTGCCGAAATTGCTCGTTTTCAGCAACAAGCCAAGCGAGTAAATATCATTCGAGATAATTGGGGTATTCCGCATATTTATGGAAAATCAGATGCTGATGCAGTTTTTGGATTGCTCTATGCTCAATGTGAAGATGATTTCAAGCGAGTAGAAATGAATTATATCGAAAAACTGGGCAGAATGTCCGAAATTAAAGGCGAAGCAAGTCTATATGATGATTTGCAAATAAAACTCTTGATTGATACGACTGACGCTATTTCTGACTATAACAAAGCCGAGCCGTGGATGAAAAAACTACTCAATGCCTATGCTGATGGTATTAATTTCTACCTGCATACGCATCCCAACACAAAACCTGCATTGTTGACTCGCTTCAAGCCGTGGTATCCACTTTTGTGGACCGATGGAAGTATCGGAGCAATAAGTACCGCTGATATTACAACTGCGGAATTAAAGAATTTTTATTCGGGCGATAAAGTTACTTACACCGCCGAACCCAAAGACCCCGAAAACCAAACTGGCTCAAATGGTTTTGCTTTTTCGCCTAAAATTACGGCTTCGGGAAATGCTATTTTGTACATTAATCCGCACGTAACTTTCTATTTCAGACCCGAAGTACAAGTAACGAGCGAAGAAGGGTTGAATGCTTACGGGGCTGTAACTTGGGGGCAAATGTTTGTCTATCAAGGATTTAATGATTATTGTGGTTGGATGCACACCTCGTGTAATGTCGATGTGGCCGATGTTTATGCCGAGAAAATCACGAAAAATGGAAACAAATATTTCTACGAATACGATAAACAATTAAAGCCAGTTACCGAGAAAAAAATAAGCATTAATTACAAAGATGGTGAAGCATTGAAAACCAAAATTTTCACCACTTATTATACGCATCACGGGCCAATTATGGCGAAACGTAATGACCAATGGATTAGCCTAAAATCATACAATCGCTCAATGACGAGTCTGATTCAGAGTTGGAAACGCACCAAAGCCAAAGGTTTTGAAGATTACAAAAAAACAATGGATTTGCGAGCGAATACTTCAAACAGCACCGTTTTTGCTGATAATAAAGGAAATATTGCTTATTGGCACGGAAACTTTGTGCCTGTGCGTGACCGTAAACTCAATTGGGCGAAGGTAATTGACGGAAGCACATCGGCCACCGAGTGGAAAGGCTTGCATACCGTTGATGAAACAGTTCATGTCTATAATCCAGCGAATGGTTGGTTGCAAAATTGTAATTCTACCCCATTTTCGGCAGCGGGAGTGATGAGTCCAAAGAAAGCAGATTTTCCACCATATATGGCTCCAGATGGCGAGAATTTTAGAGGAGTAAATGCCGTGAAGGTTTTGGATAAAGAAAAAAGCTACACCATTGATAAAGTAATTGCGGCAGGTTATGATACAAATTTGGCGGCTTTTGAGGTCTTGATTCCGTCGTTGATTAATGTTTTCGAGAAGAATATAAAACCTACTGATTCGCTTTATACAGCTTTGAGCGAGCCAATTGCTGAGTTGAAAAAGTGGAATTATCATTCGTCAGAAACTTCGGTGGCTACCACTTTAGCAATTGAATGGGCAGGAAAATTGAGTACAACTTTACAAAAACTATACATCGACGAAGGTGAAGACGACCAAGTAGCCAATGTGAAAAGATTTGCGGCATCGGCTACGCCCGAGCAAGTTTTACCGCCATTATTGACCGTAGTAAATGATTTAAAAAAGAAATTTGGTAAATGGCAAATGCCGTGGGGTGAAATCAATCGTTACCAAAGAATTTCGTCAGACATTCAGCAAAAATACGATGATGCTCAACCGAGCGTGCCAGTGGGTTTTGCTTCGGCACTTTGGGGAATGTTACCTTCGTACAACAGTCGTTATTATCCATCTACCCAAAAACGCTACGGTGTAAGTGGCAATAGTTTTATTTGTGCCGTAGAATTTGGTCCAAAAATCAAAGCAAAATCATTGTTGGCAGGTGGCGAGAGTGGAAATCCAGCGTCTAAACATTTCAATGACCAACTTGAAATGTACACCAAAGGTAAATTTAAAGAGGTGCTTTTCTATAAGGAAGATGTACTGAAAAATGCCGAGCGGACTTATCATCCTGGCGAGTAAATTAAAAATACCTCAAACCATCAAGCAAATGAAAAACCAAGTTGGAACAAAAGAAAACCCAATGGCATTACAAACGCCACCTTTAACTTCGTCATACACGATTCACGTAGCCGAAAAAGATGGCAAAGAAATTTTGGTTTGTACGGTTGGCTCAACGGTTTTGCATTATGATATTCGTTGTATCAATGATTTGCACGAAATGCTCAAGCAACACGGCGGGATGGAACTCGGCTCAGCTGATGAACAAAAACCAGCCAAAGAAGGTACAGTCGAGGCGTGGGGACGCTCAGAATCGAATCCTGTTGGTGGTTGGTATGGTTTGAAAAAAGGTTTTCGTGGGCGTTTTGGTATGTATGTACCGCCTTTAATGGAGGCTTTGGGTTTGGTAGAATTAGAGCATAATCCTAAAAATAATCGGATGAGAGCGAAGTAAAGTTAAAATAGTATTATTTCCGTTCCTCTAAATTTTTAAAAAGGAAGGTTTGAAGGAACGGAAATTTTATAAATAAGCTTCAGTTTTTAATCGTTTAATCTTCAATCAAATGTCCACAAAATTGGGCTTTGTTGTCTAAAATTTTTCCACCTCTTCGATAACCCAATCCGCAGGCTTCGCCTACAAAAAATACACCTGCTTGATAGCGGAACGCCGCCTGAGAATTTCCAGTATTATCTTTCACAAATTCGGTATATTCTTGAAAAACTGTATTCTGCTCAAAATACTCTCCTTCGGTCGAGGTTTCGGTGGTGCCCGATGGCGAAACAATGCGAACATTTGCACCTTCACGCCCAAAAAGCACTTTTTCGACGCAAGTTTTGCCCAAAATCGGCTGTGAACGTGTTTCTAAAAGCAATGGATGATTTGGGTAAAGTTCCCACAAAACCTTCAAAATAGCTTTCGATTGAAAGAGTAAAGTATAAGCAGGATTCAAGATAACCGCTTTTTTATTTTTGCTGATTTCGGTTAAAATCTGAGCTAATTCGGGTTCGTCCCAGCCAATATATTCCCACGGGATGAGTTTAAACCAAAAATCATATTTTATAAAACTACCGTTGCTTGAATTTTGCTTGAAAATGCCTTCGGTTGCTGAAAATTCCACATTTTCGATATAATCAAACGCTACTTCAAAACCTGCTTCTTTGGCAGCTTCGCCCAAAACTTGCATATTCGTATCGTCCTCGGGAAAATCTTTCATCGTAGAAATCAACAAGGTTTTCTCGAAATTGGGGTTTTGGCGATGTAATTCTCTAAATTTTTCTACGAAAGTTTCATAGAGAGTATTAAACTGTTTGCTTTCATCCAAACCATTTGCTTTCAACGATGCCCATTGAACAATAGCTGTTTCGGGAATACAAGTGGCCGTATCGGCATTAAATTCTATTAATTTTATTGGTTTTCCATCAATACCGCCACTTAAATCGAAACGACCATAAATGTGCCAATTGGCATCGTTTTCCCAAGAATATTCTATTAATTCAATCAAGTTTTCAGGAATGCCGAGTTCGGCATAACGCTCAGTATCAATGACATTTTGAGCGGCTGCAATATACATTTCGTAAAGTTCATTGGCAGCATCGAAATAGTTTTCAGCTTCGTCTTCCGAAACCACTACCATTTCGTTGGTAATGTATGGCAAAGTATCTTCTCCGAGCATCCAATTCCAACCAATATTGCGGAGCGATGCTTCGGGCGAGATGGTGAGGTTTTTTAATTTCATGTTTTTGTGTATTGTACCCGTAGGAACGTCCAATTTGGACGTTCCTACAAAATAAGTTGCTGATTTTTACGAACTATGACTACTATGGCTCGAACTGTGGAAAAATCCGCTACGTCCACCTGTTGGACGAGCCATTGTGGTGCGAGAGTTGCCGATATTTTGATGAATTTGGCTCGACCTATTGAATGCTCCTGCTGTGGCATAATAAGCCATCATTCCTGTACCACCACCAAAATGATTTCTTCGGCGATGACGAGAAGTATCTGCTTTAGAGCCAGAATTTTGAGCAACTCCATTTATGTCAGGGCGATAACTGGCATAATTCGGACTCACGGTTTTGGCCAGTAAATAACCCATACCGCCAAACAAAAGAGCATTTGAAAGATTACTACTTTCTCCAATAGTTTTGGGGTTTGATTTTACTTCACTGTCAATCAAGCCTTGCACAACTTTTGGCGAAAGGCTGTCTTTTTTGCCATCAAGGTAACTGACAATGGCTACTGAACTATCAATCGGCACTTCCTTTTCATCGGTAATCTTAAAAACACCCTTTGAAGTTTCCGAAATATAGGTTTTTACACCTTTGGTATAAACTTCATCGTAGGTGTAATCTTCTTCTTCGGAGCTATCGCTGCCGCAACTTTGCAGAGCTGTACTTCCACTCAAAATTGTGAGAGCAATCGTGCTACCAATGGTAATATCTTTAACTTTTTTGATAAAAGTTTTTTTGCTAATAGGAGTCATTTTTCGATATTGTAAGAGCGGTTTAGTAAATTTATGAGTCAAATATTTGGTAAATACTGCAATTAAGAAAGAATCTTGGTAGGAATGGTTGTTTTTCCTTGTAATTTGGTGTTTTTCTTGGACAATTTATGAAACATTTTCTGTTTTTGATATTTTTAAGCTGCTGTAAAGTAGTAGCTCAAAACCCTTATGTAAACGTACTTGGTATTGCACAAGATGGCGGATTTCCGCAGGCAAATTGCCAAAAAGAGTGTTGTAAGGCGGTTTTTGAGCAAAAAAACACACGTAAGTTTGTATCGTGTATTGCGGTGGTTGACCCAATTTCAAAACAAAATTGGTTGTTTGATGCTACGCCAGATTTTACACAACAATTACATTTGCTCAATAATCCCGAACCCAAAAACTTGGGTATTTTTCTGACTCACGCTCATATTGGGCATTATACAGGTTTGATGTATTTGGGTAGAGAAGCGATGGGGGCAAGCCAAGTGAAGGTTTATGCGATGCCCAAAATGAAAAGTTTTATCGAAAAAAATGGTCCGTGGAGTCAGTTAGTAGCTTTGCAAAATATTGATTTACAGCCGATTAAAGAAGATTCTATCATTGTTTTAAACGAGCGGATTAGTGTGCAAGCATTTAGAGTGCCGCACCGTGATGAATTTTCGGAAACGGTTGGTTATAAGATAGTTACAGCTGATAAAAGCGTAGTGTTTATTCCTGATATTGACAAATGGCAAAAATGGAATAGGAGTTTGGAGGAGGTGATAAAATCGGTTGATTATGCGTTTTTGGATGGCACTTTTTATAAAGATGGGGAAATTAATCGACCGATGAGCGAAGTACCGCATCCATTTGTAACCGAAACGATGGATTTATTGAAAGACCTACCCACCACAGAGAAAGCCAAAGTGCATTTTATTCATTTTAATCATACAAACCCCATAATGAACATAAAATCTTTAGAAAACAAAGAAGTCAGACAGAAAGGCTTTAAAGTTGCCTTTCAGGGGGAAAAAGTGGAACTATAATCTAATTACTAACTATAGATATGGACAAAAAACACCGCACATTACTTATTATTATTGCAATTGTAGGCTGGGCTACTATTGGAGGTTTAGGTTGGTATTTCTTTCGTGATTATTCATCAAAACCTCGAAAGATTAAAGGCGTAGCCGAATATGATACCCTTGTTCAGCCAACTCATTATAAAACAATTGTTTCGCAAGCTTTCAAAAATGTAGTACTTGAAACAGATTTAGGCCCAGTACAGATTTATTTTGAACCGAGCGAAAAACATGCTATTAAGTTTCATCAATCATATTTAAAATATGTGGATATGACTTACAGAGGCGATACTTTGCTCATTCATGCTAAAAAAACGCCTAAATCGACCAAAGAAGAACCAGTTTTCAAGCAAATATATGTTTATATGCCTGATATAAAATATTATCACGGAGAAGCGAGTCAGACTACTTTTTCGTACTTTAATATAGAGAAACTTAAAGTTGATAGTCGAAGTAGTTGGGTGCGTTTTTACGGATGTAAAATTGAGGATTTAGAGCTGCTAACTGACCATCCGTGCAATTATCGTTTGGAAGAAAACTCTTATTTCGGCAAAGTCAGAGCCAGTCTCAATGAGAACAGTGCCATGACTTGCTTGAGCTATATTCAAAATGACCTCGTTATCAAAACTAAGGACTTTAAGAAGATAGACCTTAGTAAAGAAAATGTCAGAAAGTTAATTGTGGAGAAATAGTGCGATGCTAAATGTTTTTGCCATGAAACCTCGAAATTTGTTTTTATTGTATGCAGTTTTGGGAATCTGCACCAATACTTTTGCTCAGATAAAATACAAATATTTGGTCTTGTTCAAAGACAAAGACGGTTCGCCCTATTCAGTCAATAGCCCATTAGTTTATCTTTCTCAAAAAGCCATTGACCGAAGATTCAAGCAGGGGATTACCATAAAAACCAGTGATTTACCTCCAAATCCTGCTTATATTTCAAGTATTCAACAAACTGGGGCTACGGTCATTTATAAATCTCGATGGATGAACGCTGTTTTGGTTGAAGCCACCGAATCTCAGAAAAATACAATTCTTGCTTTATCTTCGGTGAAAGGCATTGAGTTTAATCGACCGCTCAAACAGGCTCGGAAAATATCAGTTAAAGATAAGTTTGCCATAGAAAACACTGAAAGCTTGAATTATGGTGATGCAACGGCACAAATTCAATTATTGGGTGCTGACGAGATGCACAATCAAGGTTTTCATGGCGAAGGCATGTTGGTGGCATTACTTGATGATGGTTTTCTGAATGTCAATACGAGTGCGTGTTTGCAGCATCTGGTTCAGCAAAACAAAATTGTAAAAATCTATGATTTTGTGGATAACGACAATACAGTTTATGCACAAGGTGGACATGGAACTGCGGTATTGAGTACAATGGCTGGATATATTGATAATCAGATGATTAGTCCTACGTTTGGTGCTTCGGTTGCTTTGTTTCGGACAGAAGATAATTTCTCAGAAACACCTCTGGAAGAGGCAAATTGGCTCTTTGCGGCTGAAATGGCTGATAGCTTGGGGGCAGATATTATTAGTTCGTCGTTGGGGTATAGCACTTTTGATAATTCGGCTGATAATTACACCCCAGCCATGATGGATGGTAAGACGGCTCTCAGCACAAGAGCGGCAGATTTAGCCACCGAACGAGGAATTGTGGTAGTTATTTCGGCAGGAAATTCGGGTAATGATTCGTCGTGGCAAATCATCACCGCACCATCCGATGCCGATTCTGTTTTGGCAATTGGAGCAGTTACACGAGCAGGTAATTATGCTTCATTCAGTTCGAGAGGTAATTCGGCTGATGGACGTGTAAAACCCGATGTGGTGGCGGTGGGTAGCAATACCGCTCTTTGTAATACTTCAGGGTTTGCTTCAACCAGTAATGGAACTTCGTTTGCGGCTCCGTTGGTGGCGGGTTTAGTGGCAGGATTTTGGCAAGCCAATCCGCATCTTACTGCACAGGAAGTAACTCGATGTATCCGAAAATCGGGACATCAATTTGCCACGCCTGATATTCTATTGGGTTATGGCTATGCTAATTTTTCGAGAGCAAATACGGTTGTTCAAAACGAATATTCAATCTCAGCGATTGAGCCAAATTCCGATTTAGTTTCGATTAAAATTTCGCCATCTAACAAAACTGATATTGAGTTAAAATTTGGTAACTTACTTATTAACAATGATTTACGCCTTGTTTTTATTCAGCAAAGTACCAAGCAAATTATCTATCAAGATACATTTACGCTTACTTCAAATCAAACGACCAAAACAATTTCACTTGATACACTTACGCCCGATATTCTGCTCCGAATCGAAGATTTAACGCAAAAAAAGACACTTAAAATTATTCGCTGGTAGGCTACAAACTTTCAGCAAAATCTTTCAGCGTAATTTGTGGTTTTCCCAGCAAATTCCATGTTGGTTGTGCCTCAAACTTTTCGGGATATTTATTCAGAGCTTCTACGATATGAAAACCATAATCAAACTTTTGGCTGAAAATTCCCATTAATTTCATGACAAACATGGGGGCCCACATCGTGCGAAGTTTTTCTTTTTTATAATGCTGAATGAATGTTTTGGCGGCAGCTTTTTGCGTAAAAGCTTCTAAACCTTGAATTACAAAATCTCGACTTTCAGAATCTTGCAAAACTTCAAATGATTTTGCTACCTGTCGGGCATAATCTTCGGCGGCTACATAATACATCGGAAACTCTGATTTTCCGCCTAATGCAATCATATTGCCTTGTTTTGATTGGTAAAAAATGCTTTCCATGAAGGCGGAAGGGTAGAAAATCGTGTACGCAATGCCCGAATTTTTGACTTTTTGCACTGCTTCTTGTTTGATTCTAAATACCCACCAATCAAAATTATTCATGCCTTGATATAAATGTACTAACGAAGCAAGATAAGCTATTCGCTTGATTTTCAGACTTTTCGCTACGTCAATAACCAAATCAAGACCTTCGGATTCGGTATGAAACTCGTTTTCTCTTTCAGTTTGTTTCACTGATAAACTTAAAAAAACTGCGTCTTGACCTTGCATGACTTTTTCAATATCCACTCTGTTTCGTAAATCGCCTTTGATAATACTTGCTTTTGGGAATAGTTTTTCTGCCCAATTTTTATCTCGAACCAAAACCGTAACGCTGAAACCTGCATCAATAAGTGCTTTTGTGACGGGTTTTCCGAGTAAACCAGTTGAGCCAATAACAAGTATTTTTTTCATGATTTGGTCGCTAAATTGATTCTTAAACAAATAACTTTCTCAAAGTTTAGATTCACAATTTTTAGGGCATAAATTTTTAAATTTCAAATCCAATCATCCTAAAATTAGCTTTTTATGACTTATATTTGTATAAATCTAATCAAACTGACTCTATGAAAACTCTTCTTGTAATACTGACTGCGGTCGTTTTACTAACAAACTGCGAGAAAAAAATAAGCAATGAAAGCTTTCAAAATGTGACCTCGGTTTCGGACGAAATCCAAACGGGTGGCGTAAAAATGGTAGAAATAGAAACGCTGGTGGGGAAATTTAAGGTATGGACAAAGAAATTTGGTCAAAATCCACGAATCAAAATCTTACTACTGCACGGAGGCCCAGCCATGACTCACGAATACATGGAGTGCTTCGAAAGTTTTTTTCCGAAAGAAGGCTTTGAAATGTACGAATACGACCAACTCGGTTCGTATTATTCTGACCAGCCTGAAAATGATTCCCTCTGGACAACCCCACGTTTTGTCGAGGAAGTTGAGCAAGTTCGTAAGGCTTTGGGTTTAGATAAAAATAATTTTTATTTGCTTGGAAACTCTTGGGGTGGAATCTTAGCAATCGAATATGCTTTAAAATACCAAGAAAACCTGAAAGGCTTGATAATCAGTAATATGATGCCGAGTATTCCTGATTATGCCAAATATAACGAAGTATTAAGAAGCCAAATGCGTAAATCTTTGGTCGATTCGCTCAATGCTTTTGAAGCCGCTGGTGATTTCAAAAATCCCATTTATGTCGATTTAGTTACTCGTGAATATTATAACCAACACATTTGTCGTTTGCCCGAATGGCCAGAGCCAGTCAACCGTACTTTTAAACACCTCAACGAACATGTTTACGTGCTGATGCAAGGCCCAAGTGAGTTTAAAGTGGGTGGGCGTTTATTGACTTGGGACAGAAAGGCAAGTTTACCAAATATAAAAGTACCAACGCTTGCCATCGGTGCAAAATATGATACAATGGACCCGAAAGCAATGGAATATATTAGTAAATCTGTGCAAAAAGGGCGTTATTTGTACTGTCCAGATGGCAGTCACCTATCATTTTGGGACGACCAAAAAACCTATTTTCCAAACGTTATTCAGTTTATAAAAGACGTTGATGAGAATAAGTTTTAATATTGTAGGACAGACGAGGTTTCTACATTTGTCATAATTATAAAATATTGAGTACAACATTTCAGCGAACAGAATGCGGTCGCCGCCCGGTTCGCACCACAATTAAGATGTCACAACCTATTACAAGAGTTTTCGATTTATTAGACCAATCACTGGCAAAATACAACAAATCTGATGTTTTCGCTTCCAAAATCAAAGGCGAATGGCAACGCATTTCGGCAAAAGATTTCATTCAGTCTGTTACTCAACTTAGTTTGGGTTTATTGAAAATTGGCATTGAGAAAGGCGATAAAATTGCGGTTATTTCAGAAAGTCGCCCCGAATGGAATATTGTAGATTTTGCCGTACAGCAAGTCGGGGCAATTGGCGTGCCGCTTTATCCAAATATCACGGTTGAAGATTATAAATATATTTTCAACGATGCCAGCATAAAACTCGTTTTTGTGGGCGATGCCGACCTACTGAAAAAAGCACAAGAAGCCGCTAAGGATGCTCCAAATGTACAAGAAATTTATTCGTTCGATAAAATCATAGGTAATAATCATTGGAAAGAAATTTCGGAAAAAGCTGATAATCAAGACCTTGAAAAGCTCGAAAATATAAAATCAAGCATCCAAAATGATGATTTGCTGACAATTATTTATACATCAGGCACGACAGGAAACCCGAAAGGGGTAATGCTTTCGCACCGAAATCTGATTAGTAATTTTGAATCGTGTAAAGATAATTTTCCGATTGATGAAACCTGTCGAGCCTTGAGTTTTTTGCCACTTAATCACGTTTACGAACGCATGGTTTTGTATCTCTACATGAGTAAAGGTTTATCAATTTATTATGCTCAAAATATGGCAACTATTGCCGAAGATTTACGAGATGTTCAGCCGCACATTTTCACGACCGTACCACGTTTGCTCGAAAAAGTATATGATAAAATCGTGGCAAAAGGGTATGAATTGAGTGGACTCAAACGCCGAATTTTCTTGTGGGCTTTAGATTTAGGCTTGAAATATGACCCGAACCAAGAATTTAGTGCTTGGTATAATTTCCAGTTAAAATGGGCAAAAAAACTCGTTTTTAGCAAATGGCAAGAAGCACTGGGTGGAAATATTCGCATGATTTGTTCGGGAGCGGCCGCTTTGCAGCCCCGTTTGGCGAGGGTTTTCTGGGCGGCAGGCATTCCAGTTTCGGAAGGCTATGGTATGACCGAAACTTCGCCTGTTATTGCTACTAATCGAGTTTTACCTTTAGATTTACGAATCGGCACGGTCGGTCCAATCATTGATGGAACAACGGTGAAAATTGCCGAAGATGGAGAAATTTTGGTCAAGGGGCCAAACGTAATGCTGGGCTATTACAATAAACCAGACCTTACAAAAGAGGTAATCGACCACGAAGGTTGGCTTCATACGGGCGATATCGGTAAACTCGAAGAGGGTAAATATTTGAAAATTACTGACCGTAAAAAAGAAATTTTCAAGACTTCGGGCGGAAAATATGTGGCTCCACAAGTGCTTGAAAATAAAATGAAAGAGTCGGTTTATATTGAACAATTGATGGTGGTTGGCGAAAGTCAGAAATTTCCTGCGGCATTGATTATTCCTGAGTTTATAATTTTACGAGAATGGTGTAAATCGCAAGGAATTGAATATACTTCTGATGCCGAAATGATTAAAAATCAGCAAGTTTTGAAGTTAATTTTTGGTGAAATTGCTCGTTTTAACAAGGAGTTTGCTCCTTACGAACAAGTAAAGAAATTTACGCTTTTAGCTACTCCGTGGACGGTTGAAGGTGGAGAAATCACGCCAACGCTCAAACCCAAACGCAAGGCAATTATCGCAAAATATAAAGCCGTGATTGACGGAATGTATGAGTAAAATTAATGTTTAATGATAAATTATTAATGGTGAATGAGGGTGTTTTATTTGTTAATCATTTGATTGTCAGTATATTAAGTGACTCATTCAGCATTCACCATTCATCATTCACCATTCAATTGAAACCTGTCGGCATTTTTTCGTGTTCTGTTTAGAGCAAAGAAAAAAACATAAATATGCCCTCTCAACAAATAGCGTTAAATTCGGTCGGTGCATTTCCGAAACTTTTTTTAGATTATATATCAAAAAGCGAAAATCTTGAAAAATTCTACAATCAATATCCTGATATTCAGGGGTTTAGTAAAGTAATTGAATCAAGGAAATTTACTGCCGATAAACGCCAAACGCTGGTTTCGGTACTCGAAAAACAATACCAAGTTTTAGAAAACAAGCCAAATCTTGATATTCTTTTAGAGCCAAATACCTTCACTGTTACGACTGGGCATCAGCTCAATATTTTCACAGGCCCGCTTTATGTGATTTATAAAATCGTTACGATTATCAATTTAGCCAAAAAATTAAAAGCCGAATTTCCTGCCTATAATTTTGTGCCTGTTTATTGGATGGCGAGCGAAGACCACGATTTTGCTGAAATCGCTTCTTTTAATCTTTTCGGGAAAACTCATAAATGGGAAACTGAACAAAAAGGAGCAGTCGGACGTATGAATCCTACCGAATTGCAAGCAATTTTCGACGAGCTTTCAGAAAAACCAGCAATATTTGAAGAAGCATATTTAAAAAATACAACGCTCGCCGATGCCGCTCGACAATACATGCACCAACTTTTCGGAAACGAAGGTTTAGTTTGCATAGATGCTGATGATAGTGCCTTGAAGGGTATTTTCAGCGGAGTCATAAAAGATGATTTATTGAAAAATTCGGCTAACGAAATCGTTACGAAAACTTCAAATGAATTGAACGAAATGGGTTATCATACCCAAATTACACCTCGTGAAATCAATTTCTTTTATCTACAAGATGGGCTTCGTGAACGCATCGTTTTTGAGAGTTCTGAATTTAGAGTTCTGAATTCTGAGTTATCTTTTTCTAAGGAAGAAATCATTCAACAGATTGATAATCAGCCACAAAACTTCAGTCCAAATGTAGTTTTGCGTCCGCTTTATCAAGAAACAATTCTACCAAATTTAGCTTATATTGGTGGTCCTTCTGAAGTACCTTATTGGCTACAACTCAAAGGTATTTTCGACCATTATGGTGAGCAATTTCCATTATTGATACCTCGTAATTTTGCTTTAGTAATTAATCAAGCGAGTCAAAAACGTATTGATAAACTCGGAATTACGGCAGAAGAACTTTTTGCTGATGAAGTAAGCCTGCGTAGAAGTTATGTAGAGCGGAACTCTGAGAATTCGTTGAGTTTGGCGTTTGAAATTGACGATGTAAGCGAAGTTTTTGAACGAATCTTGAAAAAATCACTGGCCATTGACCAAACTATGAAAGGTGCAGTTGAAGCCGAAAAATCAAAAATCATCAGTTCACTCGAAAATCTCGAAAAACGGATTAAAAAAGCCGAAGAACGCAACCAAGAAACATCGGTTACACAGCTTTTGGCACTAAAACAAAAACTTTTCCCCGATGGTGGTTTGCAAGAACGCAAAGAAAATTTCTTGAATTTTTATCTTAACGATAAAGAATTCATCAATAAACTTCTCGAAGCCTTCGACCCGATTGATTACAGCTTTAATATTATTGAGATTTAAAAAAACGTCTGCACCGAAGGTCTGATGTTTAACTGAGAACACAGAAAGTGTGGCATATTTCTAAAATGTGTCACACTTTTTTAATTAGAATTTGAGACTTTGGGTGCAGACGTTTTAGATAAATTTTTAAAAATATTTGTTTTTATGAACACTGTTCATTTTATTTGCATTGTTAAGTAAAATAGTTAATTTCCAAATGGGTGTAATTGATAGAAAAGAAAGAGAAAAAGTAGAAATGAAGCGACAGATTCTGGATGCCGCTCGGTCGCTTTTTTTGGAGCAGGGATTTGAAAAAACGAGTATTCGGAATATTGCAGAGGTTATAGAATATAGTGCAGGAACTATTTATTTGTATTTTAAAGATAAAAATGAGATTCTTTTTGCTTTGCACGTTGAAGCTTTTAGTGCATTGATGCAAGCCATGCAAGCAGGAATTATGGGTGAAGCCGACCCTTTTGAAAGATTGATTTCATTGGGAAAACATTATCTAAAATACGCTTTTGAAAATCCAGAATTATACGATTTGATGTTTGTAATGACTGCCCCAATGGAAACCTTGGAGTGTCGAGAAGAAATTTGGTGCGATGGCGAGCGTGCCTTTGAAACACTCAAATTTGTAGTAGCAGATTGCATGAAAGCAGGATACTTTAAAGATGCAGACAACGAAACTATTTCGGTGATGGTATGGAGTTTAGTGCATGGACTGGCAACACTACATTTACGCCGCCGAACAGTGATTTTCCCCGAAGAAAAAAGAATTCAACTTTTAGAAGATGCCTATGCTAAATTTGTGGAGATTTTAAAAACGTATAAAAAGTAACAATGACAAATCAGGTTTTAGATTATTTTATATCGAATATCGGCAAAAATTCAGCCGAAATGAGTCCATCAGCTTTGGGGCGTTGGCTTAATGGTAAACTGATTGCAGTAGAAGAAGGCTCACTCACAGTTGAATTTGTGGTGCGTGAAGAAATGACAAATCCAGGCAAAATTCTTCATGGAGGAGTAACTGCTTCAATGATGGATGATGTAATGGGAATGACAGTTTTTTCGCTCGGACGTGAGAGTTTTTACTCAACAATCAATTTGAGTGTTGATTATTTACTTCCTGCTAAAGTTGGTGATGTCGTTTACGTAAAATCGAAAGTGATTAGAGCAGGAAAAACGGTTATTAACATGGAGTGTGAAGTCAGAAATTCAGAACATAAAATTGTGGCTAAATGTACTTCTAATTTGGTAACTACTGGCATAAAAATGTAATTTTTATGGTCTGACTAACAAGTCTGACCTTTTTTTAGAAATACAACTTAACAGTGTTCATAAATTGATATAGTATTAGTAAACATGAAAAAACTATATATATACTTATTTATCAGTCCTTTATGGGTATTTGCACAAACGGGCGGCGTTCCGTCGGGCGGCGTTCCGTCGGGCGGCGTTCCGTCGGGCGGCGTTCCGTCGGGCGGCGTTCCGTCATCACCCATTCTTGAATCTTATATTCAGGAAGGCTTGATACAAAATTTGGGTCTGAAACAAGAACGCCTCGAAATCTTAAAATCGGCAGAAAATATCACACAAGCTAAGGCGAATTTTATGCCCAAAGTTACGTTTAACCCAAATTATACCTTAGCCGCTGGTGGGCGTAGGTTAGAATTCCCGATTGGTGATTTGCTGAACCCAGTTTATTCTACGCTCAATCAATTGACCAAAACCAATAATTTTCCGCAGGTTGAAAACGTCAATCAATTGCTTGCTCCTAATAATTTTCATGATACCAAGCTGAGTTTTCAGTATCCGATTTTTAATACGGATATTCGATATAACTTGCTCATTCAAAGAGATTTACTTTCGGCACAAGAAGCAAAAAAACGAGTTTTAGAAAACGAAATCCGTTACAGCATCACAACTGCCTACTTGCAATATTTACAAACACTCGAAGCTCAAAAGATTTTTGATGCGTCAAGAAAACTACTAAGCGATTTTGTAAAACTCAACGAAAAACTCGTCAGTAATAATGTAGCCACCAAAGATGTAATCTATTCGGCCGAATACGAAGTAAGCAAACTCGATCAGCAAGTAGCGGTTCTTGATAAAAATCGCCAATCAGTGCAAGCTTTCTTGAATTTTTTGATGAATCGTGACTTTTCAACCGAAATCGTGGCTGATACAAATTTGGTGAATTATGCTACTCCATCAACTGGATTGGCTCAAATAAAAGAAGATGCTTTAGCTCATCGTCAGGAACTTTCACAACTACGTACTAACATTAAAGTCAGCGAAACTGCTATCAAATTGCAAGAAATGAATGCCATTCGTCCGCAGGTTTTTGTAGGTGGAAATGTTGGTTTTCAAGGCTTTGGATATACTTTCAAAAATCAAGCCTATACCGTAATTCAGTTAGGTTTGAGCTGGGATTTGTATCACGGTTACGAGAAAAAATCGAAGATTCAGCAAGCAAAAATTCAGAAAAATATCCTTGATACCAAACTCGAAGAAGTACAAAAACAGATTCAATTACAAGTTTCACAGGCATATTTTGAGTTGGAAGCAGCAAAGAAATCATTGATAACCGCAAAAGATGGTACTGCAAAAGCGGAGAAGTATTTCAAAATAGTGGAAAGTCGCTACCGAAACGGACAAGCCATTATGATTGAATACCTGCGTGCATCAAACGAGATAATCACGGCACGTTTGCAAGAATCGGTGGCGAGGTATGATATTTTGATAAAACAAGCAGCTTTGGATAAGATTGGGGCGGTGAAGTAAATATTATCAGTACTAATGCCTTTATAACAGCTTTTTATTTATGAAAAAGATAGTACTCATTCAAGGACATCCCGATGCCGAAAGTTTCAACTTTGCTCTTTATGAAGCCTACAAAAAAGGAGCAATTACATCAGGTGCTGAGATAAAAGAAATCATCATTCGTGATTTGAAGTTTAATCCAAACTTACAATTTGGCTACCGAAAACGCACTGAATTAGAGCCAGATTTGCTCAAATCTATCGAAAAAATCAAATGGGCGGATCATATCGTGCTATTTTATCCAGTTTGGTGGGGTTCTATACCCGCAATTTTGAAGGGTTTTTTCGATAGAATCTTCTTACCTGGAATTGCCTACGAAAAAATAGAAAATTCGTTATGGTGGAAAAAACTTTTGAAGGGACGTTCAGGCCATATCATCAGCACACTCGACCAACCAGCTTGGTATTATTGGCTCTATTATGGCCGTCCGAGTTATCACGCTATGAAGCAATTAACCTTTCATTTTGTAGGTATAAAGCCAGTCCGAACAACTACAATCGGCCCGATTCGATTATCAAAAGATAGCTACCGAGCCAATTGGATAAAGAAATTAGAAAAATTAGGGTTTGAACAAAAATAGAAAAATATATGAAAAGTTATACGCTCATTATTTTTGCAACTACTTTATTGATAGCAAGTTGTGGCAAAAAACAAGAAACAAAGAAAGCAGAAGCCGAAGAGATTCTGACGGTTGAAGTGCAGCCAGTTGGCCGTAAATCATTGAGTGAACCAATTATTGCGAGTGGTGTGCTTTCGTCAAAATCAGAAATGAAATTGGCATTTAAAACTGGCGGAATGATTCGCCGTGTATATGTGCAAGAAGGGCAGTTTGTAAAAGAAGGGCAACTTTTGGCCGAACTCGATTTATCAGAAATTGATGCCCAAGTTCGCCAAGCAAAACTGGGTTTAGAAAAATCGGAAAGAGATTTAGAACGAGTAAAAAAACTCTACGCCGATGAAGCCACAACACTTACCAACGTGCAAGATGCCACAACGGGCTTCGATGTAGCCAAACAAAGCGTGCAAGTTGCCGAATTTAACCAAAAACTCTCAAGAATTTATGCCCCAACGAGCGGACGTATTCTTAGAAAAATATCTGAACAAGGCGAACTCATCACGCCGTTTGCCCCAGCATTTATACTCGGAACGGGCGAAAGTGCCTATATCGTAAACGTAGGTTTGGCCGACCGTGATGTAGTAAAAGTAAAAATCGGTGATGTGGCAACGGTTTATTTAGATGCCTATCCAAACGAAACTTTTCAAGCTCGAATCACACAAATTGCCCAAACTGTAAATCCTGCAACGGGTACTTTCGAGGCTGAATTACAGATTCAGCCGAATGGTAAAAAGCTGATTTCTGGCTTCGTAGCTAAAGCCGAAATTTCAACAGGAAAAGGAGCTTCAACACTTGCAGTTCCCATTGAAGCATTAGTTGAAGCTGATAAAAATACAGCGTTTGTGTATTCTTACAACGCTACAAATCAATCAGTTAGTAAAATACCTGTTAATATCGGAAGCATTTTTGGAAGCAATGTTGCCATCATTTCAGGAATAAGTGAAGGAACTCAAATCGTAACAAAAGGAGCTAATTTTTTGAGCGATAAAGCAAAGGTGAGGATAAATTCTAATGAATAATGTAAAATGGATAATGTACAATGAATGAAGAAAATAAACCCAATATTATCTTAGAAAAATCTTTTGCATTTTCTGTTCGTATTGTCAAACTGTATAAATGGTTCTATAAAAATCATTCTGAGGTTTTACCCTTGGCTAAACAATTATTGAGAAGTGGAACATCAATTGGTGCTAATGCAGAAGAAGCAGATGGAGCATATTCAAAAAAAGAATTTTCTGCAAAATTTGGAATATGTTTGAAGGAAGCCAAGGAGACTAAATATTGGATTCGATTACTCTATGCTTCAGAATTTATAGATGAAAACATGTATTTGTCACTAAAATATGACATAGAAGAGCTAATAAAAATAATTACAGCAATCTTAAAATCATCAAGAGAGGGTTAAAATATAGAAATTCATTCTCCATTTTACATTCTTCATTATACATTAAAAAGCCCATTACAGCAATCTTAAAATCATCAAAAGAGGGTTAAAATATAGAAATTCATTCTCCATTTTACATTCTTCATTATACATTAAAAAGCCCATGCGTCTCGTCGAATTTTCCGTCAAAAACTACCAATTTACTATCATCATTTTTGTAATGATTATGGCAATTGGAGTTAATTCATTGCTCAATATGCCCAAGGCCGAAGACCCAGCTTTGAAGGCAACTTTCAATAGTATCGTGGTGGTTTACCCAGGCACTTCGCCTGCCGATATGGAAAAACTCATCGTTAATCCGATTGAGGATAAAATGTCCGAAATCAGCGATATTAAAAAGGTCGTTTCTACCTCCGATGAAGGGGTCGCACAAATCCGTTTGGAGTTTGTTCACTCCATCAATCCCGACGATAAGTACAATGAAGTTGTGCGTGAATTAAACGCCATTCGTAGTAAACTCCCTGCCGATATTTATAGCATGGATGTGCTGCGTTTTACGCCTGAAGGTGTCAACATCATTCAATGTGCATTGATGTCGGAAACTACGCCTTACAAAGATTTGGAAAAGGAAGCCGATAATCTAAAAGATAGATTATTGAAAATAAAATCAATAAAAACGTCTGAAATTTGGGCATTTCCAAAGCAACAGGTCACGATTTCGATTAATTTGGATAAAATGGCTCAATTCCGAATTCCGCTGAACCGAGTTTTGGGGGCAATTCAATCGGAAAACGCCAATGTTCCCGCAGGAAATATCGAAATCGGCAGTCGGAAATTTAGCGTAAAAACTTCGGGTAGCTACGAAAACCTTGACGAGGTTAAAAGTACAATTGTAAGTTCATCAGGCACGACTGTTACGTATTTAAGAGATATTGCTGATGTAAAATTTGATTATGAAGAAGAAAATTATTTGGGTCGCTTGAATGGAAAAAGAGCAGTTTTTATTACGGCTACTATGAAGGATGGCAGCAATATCTTCAAAACTGGCGAAGAAATTCGACCAATCATTGATAGTTTTGCCAAAAACTTGCCGCCAGACATCAAATTTGAACAAAGTTTCGACCAAGTAAAAAGCGTTTCTACTCGTTTGTTTGGTTTGGCTCGTGACTTCGGTATTGCCATTTTGTTGGTACTCATCACGCTCATTCCATTGGGTATTCGTCCCGCCATTATCGTAATGATTTCCATTCCGTTGTCATTAGCTATTGGTTTGACGATGCTCGATTTGGCAGGTTTTGGCATTAATCAATTGAGCGTAGTAGGCCTTGTAATCGCTCTCGGATTGTTGGTTGATGACTCAATTGTAGTAGTCGAAAATATCGCTCGATTCCTCCGAACAGGAATGCCACGCCGAGAAGCAGCCATCGAAGCAACGAAACAAATCAGTCTGGCAGTTTTGGGGTGCACGGCCACTTTGATTTTTGCCTTTTTGCCGCTTTGTTTTTTACCCGAATCGGCAGGAGATTTTATCAGAAGTTTACCGATGGCCGTAATTATGACCATCATCGCTTCGCTTTTTGTTTCGCTCACAATCGTACCATTTTTGGCCAGCCAACTAATGCCACGTGAAGAACATGGCGAAAATATTGTGTTGCGTTTGATGAAAAAAGGTATCGAAGGTTCGTACCGTAAAGTATTGCACAAGGCACTTTCGTATCCAAAAACAGCACTTTTGATAGCCGTTTTGATTTTTGTAGGAAGTTTAGCTTTGATTCCAATTGTGGGTATGAGTGTGTTTCCACGCTCCGAAAAACCACAATTTTTGATAAATATAGAAACACCACTTGGTACAAGTTTATCGGAAACTGATAAAGCTGCTCGTTTCGTAGAAAAAGAACTTTTGAAACATAAAATTGTCAAGAATTTTGCGACAAACGTAGGAAAAAGCAATCCAAGAATTTATTACAATACCTTGCCCGTTGGCGGAACGCTTTCTAATTATTCACAACTTTTTGTGCAGCTACAAGATAAAGTAGAAGTGCCAGAACGGGAGCAATTTATTGATGAATTAAGAGGTATTTTCGACTCCTATGCGGGAGCAAAAATCCGTGTGATTCAGTTTGAGCAAGGAGCTCCGTTTGAAGCACCTTTGGCGGTCAGAATCATGGGTGAAAATCTTGATTCGTTGCGAGTTATTTCGGCAAAAGTAGAGCAAGCATTCAAAGATACAAAAGGCACAATTTATGTAAATAACGCACTATCGGCACAAAATGTAGATTTACGAGTAAATATCAACAAAGATAAAGCAGGAATGTTGGGTATTCCGACGGTTGATATTGACCGCACCATCAGAATGGGAATTGCGGGTGTTAATCTTGGAATTTATAAAGAAAAAGAAGGCGAAGAAATGAACCTCAATGTAAATTTACCTCGTGAACAACGCCCAAGTATGGATGTTTTCTCTAAAATATTTGTAGCCAATCAAATGGGAACGCTCGTGCCTTTGAGCCAATTGGCTACCGTTGGTTTCGAGACTTCACCCAACAGAATTAATCACTACGACCGTGATAGATATTCAACCGTTTCTGCTTTTATCAAAAGTGGATTTCTTACGCCAAATGTGACGAAAGAAGCCGTTGAGAAACTCAATAAAATCAAACTTCCGAAAGGTTATGAGTTTAAAATGGCTGGAGAAGTGGAACGTTCGGCCGAAACTTTCGGTGGACTCGGAACAATCATCATCATTACCATTTTCGGAATTATTGCTATTTTGATTCTTGAATTTAAGACCTTCAAAAGTACCTTTATTGTACTTTCGGTGATTCCGTTGGGAATGATTGGAGCAATTTTGATTTTGCTTTTTACAGGAAATTCACTCTCGTTCACGGCTATTGTGGGAATCATTGCTTTGGCAGGAATTGAGGTGAAAAACTCTATTTTACTCGTAGATTATACCAATTTCTTGCGGAAAGAGAATGGTTTGAGTATAGATGAGGCCATCGAAGAAGCTGGAGAAACCCGTTTCATTCCAATCGTTCTGACAACCATGACGGCCATCGGAGGTATGATTCCACTGATTATGGAGCATTCCCCGCTTTATTCGCCATTGGCTTTGGTAATTGTTGGCGGTTTAATTTCTTCTTTGATTCTGACCAGAATCGTTACGCCTGTGATGTATAAATTGCTGCCGCCAAGTGTGTAATTTTTCAGGTTACTATTAAAACCTGCAAGGTTTCTCTTTTCTGAGACTTTGCGGGTTTTAGTTTTTTACCCTTCGTGGCAGAACATAATATAAAATTCCACCCATCGAAATGACCAGTAGTAAGATTACCAAAATCTTTTGTAGGTTTCCCTCATTCGGATTTTCAAGTAAACGTCTGATTTCTTTGGCCTGTGAACCTGTCCAAACTGCTAAGAGTGTACGAGGAATCATACCTAAAAAGCCACCCAAAAGTATATTTTTAAGTTTAGCTCCTGATAAAGCAAATACGAAATTTGTGAGTGCAAAAGGTAATACTGGTGAAAGTTTGGTGAAGAAAATAAACTTTAATTCTTCTTTACGGATATTTTCTAATATACTACTAACATTCTTATTATTAGATAGATAATCTCTGAATTTATCACCATCAATGCGTTTGGTAATGATATTTACGAGGAAAATAGCCACCATATTCATCAAAAAAACGGGTAGAACCGCATTCCACGCAATGAAATATCCGAAAATAAGAGCCAACAAGGTAGGAGGAGTAAAGGCAAATGTACAGGTAAGGCAGCAAATAAATGTGATAAGAGTCCAGTCTTGCCAGTTAAAAGCTGAAATAGTATTTTCGTGAGTTATAACCGCAACCGTAAGAGCTGAACTAAAAATTAATGGAATAACCGTCAGGAAAATTGAAGAAATGAGCGGAAATGAGTATTTGTTGGAGATTTTCAAGCTAATAAAATTAAAAATCTCCTTCTTTTATGAGAAGGAGATTGCTAAAAAAATAATATTTTGACTTACAAATTTAAAACAAAAATCCATAGCGAAGCGTAATTGGTGTTTCGCTACCAAGCAAGCTTTGTGGGCTGATAAATCCTCGGTTTGGATAACCTAAATTATACATCAATGAGATAAAACTTCCACGTCGCCCATCGCCTCCTTGATAAAAACCAGCTCCAATGAGAGGCGAACTGCCCCAAATTTTCTTAAAAGCGGCACTTGGGTTGATTGGGTTATCAATGTAAGAGTAAAATTGATAAGCATCAGCTCTTATAAATTCGTATTCGGCATGAGCAAAAAAACGTTTGAAAACTTGCTGACGAACGAATATTTTAGGCCCAAAAATCGTATTATTTGTGTTTGTAGAACTATTACGGTTAAATGTTCCTTGAAAAATAAAATTTGCTCCTATACCGGCAATTGTTCCTTTGTCGTTTAATTCATAACCAACCATTGGCGAGGCGTCAATATAAAAAGCACCGAAAAAACCCAACCAAAATGTTCCGCCGTATCTTAGTTTTTCTTTCCATTCGGGTTTTGGTTTTTCAAAAAATACTTTGGTTTGGCTGTCTTTATCGCTCGAAGTCGGGATTCCTTCTTGGGCGAAAATGCTCAATGAGCTTATAATCAACGCACTCGCTAAAATAATTTTACGCATATTCTAAAGTCTTCTGTTCCTGTAAAAACTCAGGCAGTTTGATAGTATCGAGGAGTTGTTCTTCGAGCATATTTGCCCACTCCGTAAGATAAACGATAACATCAGCCCTAACATTGTGGCGAAGATAACGATTTTCGATTGGCAGACGCATTAAAATTTTCTTATCCGATAATTTTTCGAGGTTTTGGAGGTCTTCCAACGAAAAACCCGACGTAAGCATTTCGTGAATAAGCATATCAATCGGCATTTCCGAAATACCACAATATTCGTTGAGTTGTTCGTTCCAGTCACCATTACCTTGCATGGCGTAAGCATGAATCTCGCCTTTGGTACGTTTGGTTACTTCCTGCACGAGATTTCCGCAGTTACAGCTTCCCATGTGGCCCCACATATATTCGTTTCCCGAACTTAATTTTTTTGCAGTCCGACGCAGTGCGTCAATGATTTCAACTTTTGCCTGTGCCATTTTGAATCAATTAAGATGTATATAAAATGTAGATATATCTGTTTATGCTTAAAACGTACTGTTCAGTGCTTTTGTTTATCAAATATGGAGTAAAAATAAGAGGTCTCTCGAAAAGTATTCAAGAGACCTCATAATTTTTTTCTTACCACAATCGGCTTTGCAATTATGCTTTCTTTGCTTTAGTGGTTTTAGTTGCTTTTGCTTTAGTTTCAACTTTTGGTTCAGCAGCAACTTTAGCTTTCGCTACTTTTGCAGGAGCTTTTTCTACTACTGGCTCAGGCGTTGCTTTTGCTTTTACCGTTTTAGTTGCAGTTGCTTTTGGAGCAGCAAGCTCAGCAGCTACTTCGATTACACAGTTTTCAACTGAAAATTCTGAATTATAATTATATTTTGAAGCTTGTGTATCGTTTACCCAGCGGCCATCATTTAATAAGTAACGGTATTCGTAAGAACCCGACTGTAAGCTAACTGAAGCCTTCAATGAACCGTCTTTTTGTTGTTTTAAAGCAACACCTTTGTTAGAGTCCCAATTGTTAAAATCACCCAATAAAATACCCGAAGTTGCACCAGCAGCTACATCGGCAGGAAGAAGAAAATCAATTTTTTTGCTTGACATAATATGTATTTTCGTTTGTTTACAATACAAAGTTTTGCATAAAAAAATATAATTTCCTAAAATAATCATTGAAAAGTGCAAAAAATCTTTAAATAGTACAATTATATTAAAGAATGATTAAAAAAATAAGCAATTCAAGTCAATTATTTGGACTTAAATTGCTTATTATCAATGGATTATTGGTTACTTGTAGCTGGGGAATTAGTTATTGGAAAACTGGTTATTGGTACATTGGTAAGTTGTGAGGTCGCTCATGCGATTATTAGAAAACTTATGAATAACATTTTGTTTTTCTAATTACCAATTCTCCAGTAATCAGTTTCCCAATCACCAATTACTAATTCTGATTAAACTGCTCAGTGATTACTTTGCGAAGTGCCTGATGTGGGCGAAGTCCATTATTGCGATAAACTTTCGGTCCTGCATCTGTTTTAGTATCTTGAACATTTCGCATCTGACGCACCGACGTACTTCTAAATTCTTCGTATTCTTCGTCGGTCATTTCGTCACGATTGGCTTTTCCTTTTTCTAAACCATCGTCAAAAGTATTGATGCGTCGGTCTTGGTCCGCTACTTTCGAGCGGTTGAGCATATCTTCAATGTGAGCCAAGATTTCTCTTCTTTCGGCTTTTAGTTCCGCTAAGTTTGGTAATAAAGCTAAGTCGTTTTCTAAAATGCTTTTTTGTGTAATCTGTTGAGCCAGTTCGCCTTCGGCTGATTTTAATTCTTCAATCAATTTTAGATTGCGTTTCTTCATTCGGCGAATTGCGGGTCCTGCTTGCAGCCAGTTATACCAATATGATTGCATTATCGGGAAAGAAATGCCTAAACAGATTGCACCTGCAATAGCAAACAAAACTCCACTCAAAATAAATGACATCAAAGCCCACGGACTATTCACTAAATCAAGATTAAGTTTATCATAAGCTTTTAGTTGCTCATCCATTTTTTGAATAAGTGCTTGATTATCAGCAGGATTTACGGCCGTTGGGTCCATTGGTTGGCTGTTGAGCTGCATCGCCTTAATTTGTTTATTGATACTCTCTTTCAGCTTATCAGTTTTGTAGGCTTCGTAGCGAAACCAACCTAAAATAAGCATTGTAGCTACCGAAAATGCTACTAAAAAGCCTTGAAAGATGGCGTAAGTACGCTTAGTTTTTGGCGAATATTCGTTGATATATGGTTGCTCAACTAATCTATCATAAGCAGGTTTTAACAATACCGAAAGCATCGCTAAGCCGATTGCAAATGCCCAAGCCTCATAATTATCTCGGATATTGAGGGCATAAGCCACAATTTCGTGCGAAATAATCAAATCGCCAGTAACGAAAGCAATACCTGCCAACAAATATAAGATTCCTGCAAATAACGAATACGGCGACTCATTACGATTACGTTTCCCTTCGATTCGTTTGATATTAGCCAAGTTATCGTCGATTTGGTCTTGTACAAAACCAACTTTGCGTGAGTGCGTACCGATACCCATCACGTATTCTTGTAGCTTATCGAACGAAGTTTTTTGTTTTTCCTTCGTTTCGGCTATTTCGGCATCAATTTTAGCTACTTCTTGTTTTTTCTCCGAAATGCGTTCTTGTAGCCATTCGTAGGTTACGTGGCTTGAGATGTAACCCTCATAAGGGTCATCATCTTGGTCTTTATCTTTTCGGATATTTTCAACACCGATTAAATAACCGTGCTGGAAGTCTGAATTATAATAATCTTCTGGGTTTTCCATAGTTTGATTTGAGATACGAGATTTGAGATACGGGATACGTTGAGATGTGAAGTTTAGGGTGTAAAAAACATAAATTATTGATTATGAATGTTTTAAAGTGAATTTTTATCAATAAACTTTAATCTTGTATCCCGAATCTCTTATCTCGCATCTATTTATTAACTTTCTATTTCAATATTATATTTATCCAAAAGCCCTCGGATGTTATTGAGCGAGAACCTTGCTTTTTTTACTCGATTCAATTCGGGGTCGATTGAAAAATTTTGTGATGTCCGTAAATCAGTTTTTTCTAAGATTGTTCGTTCAAAAACTGCCGAAGCAAATTCACAATTGTCAAAAACGGCACTTGTTAGGTCGGTTTCAGTAAAATCGGCCTCTTTCAAATTACAATTTTTAAACTTTGTGCCTTTCATTTTTAGTTGATAAAAACCAGCCAAATGCAAGAAACAATCATCAAAACTGACTGAAAATAAAAACGGGTTACATTCACCAAAATTGACACCCAACAATTTACAGTTGATAAACTTTATGTGTTTCATGGCTGTATTGCTCAGTTTTACATTGCTGAGGTTGCAGTCTTCAAACTCGCACTCCACAAAATCGAAATTTGAAAGGTGTAAATTTGAAAAATCACAGTTTGTAAAAGTACAACTTTCGTATTCGCCTTTGCGGAGAGGCTCTTGCGTGAAATTTATTCCACTAAATTCTTCTTCTTCTATGATTGGTTTTATCATTGCTTACAGTGAATAAATTCACCGTCTAAGGGAACAACGGAAGTTTTTTAGTTTTGATGACCTACAAGTTATCAAGTCTTTATAAAATATTCTATTGTTCTCTTAGACTCCCATTTTAATGGGTAGATAGTTAATTAAATCTTATTTCAAAATATCTTGTATTTGCTTACCTGTTAGTTTTTCACGGTAGCTGCGAGCCAAATTGAACTCACTTTCAAAGAGTTTTACGAGCATTTCTCTGCGTTCATTGAGGCGTTTGAGTTCGGCTTCGGGTAGTTTGAGTGCATCAACTATTTTCCATTTTTCTACTCGTTGTTCATCAATTTCGAGTTTAAGTTTGGTTATTTCATCTTCCCATTCTTGGGCTTTGTTGATTTTATCTTTTTGTAAACGAAGATTATCAAACCAAATTCCAGAATCAGTTTTTAATACAGTCAGATTGCCCAAAAGTAGTTTTCCTGCGAATAAAAACAAGAAAAATACAAAGAAAAATAAAGCAAATGAGCGAAGAAGGCTCTGATTGTCAAGCGATTGCACAAATACAAAAACCGAAGCTGCCAGCGGCATTCCAACTTCTTCGAGGAGCTGTCGCCAAGAAACAGAAGAATCTTTTTCGTGAAAAAGCGATTTCGGATTGAATAAATTGAACATTCCAGCCAAGAAAATTCCCAGAGCAATCACGTAGTGATTTTCAGGAAAATTGGTCAGGATAGATTCATCAATCAAATAGTAGTTACCGACGCACATCGCTAATGAAAGCACGATACCAATGACTGTACGTGGTAGTTGGTGGTCGGTGCGTTCACGATTTTCAAGAACACGTGCCTTTTCGGTTAGTTCGTTGATGCGAGTTTCTTTTTGCTCAATCAATAAATTAATCTCACCGATTTTTTCGGAATGATACTCTACCGTTTTTTCGGTTTCGGCTGTTTGATGAGCAAAATAATTACGAATCGCCCCAATTTTTTCTTCTGCTTTTGCTTCTGAAAGTCCAAAAATCACACCTTCGTCACGCAACGCATCTTCATTTTCAAGCCAAAACGGTATGATGTCCATTTCGGGTGAAAACTGCTGAACTTCAGATGCAGGAACAATAGCTACTTCTTGAGAAATTGGAACTTGTGGGGCATTCAAAGCAATAGCTTCTTCTTCAGGCGAAGAGGGCTTTGGTTTTGAATTAAAAAGGTTTTTTACTCGGTCAAAAAAAGACATGGGCTTATAGGCTCGTTTTAAGCACTCATGCTCACGGGCGTATTGGGGAAAGTCGGCTGAGTCGTGCTTTTTTCGTACTCAATAATAGCAGTTATTATTTCACGAAAATATTTTTCACGTTCAAAATTTCCGCCAAAACCAGCGTCTATCATTATAGCAGCTTTTTCGTAAGCAATTGTGTATTCTCGGTGATTGCGTATTTTCATGGTGATTGCGGTTAGTAAATGTATGAATACATATAAGCAACCACAATGCCATATTAACTCGAAATTGGGGAAAATATTTTGATTTTGAAAAAATAAAAGTGAAGAAGGGATTTTTCGATGGTTGAAGGGCGTAAATTTGTGCTTGATTTGAACTAAAACGTGTTTCTGAAGGTGTTTTTATGAAACCAAAACTTTCCTGTGAATCAAATCAATCAACTAAATCAAAGTTTAAGACAGAATGATTTCAATAATAGTAGCTACTGCCGAGAATGGCGTAATCGGAAAAGATAATCAATTACTTTGGAAACTCTCGGCTGACCTAAAGCAGTTTAGAATACTCACAACGGGGCATTCGGTCATTATGGGACGCAAGACTTTTGAGTCAATTGGCCGTCCATTACCCAATCGCACCAATATTGTTATTTCTCGTCAGAAAGACTTGATTTTACCCGACGGAGTTTTACAAACCAACTCGCTCGAAGCAGCCATCGAAACCGCCAAAAATCACGCAGGAAATGAAGAGATATTCATTATCGGAGGCGGAAATGTGTATGAACAAGCCTTAAAAATTACTGATAAAATATACCTTACCGAAGTGAAGGCAAGCATTGAAGGTGATGCCTTTTTTCCTGCTTTGGATACTCATGAATGGAAAGAAATTTCAAGAATTTCGCACCAAAAAGATGAAAAAAACGAATATGATTTTGACTTTGTTGAGTTGGTGAAGTTGTAACACAATTTTCTAAATTGTGTTTTGTGTAACGGCACAATTTGGAAAATTGTGCTACATGTCATCCATTAAATAAAAAACCACTCTCTTCTTTGTTCTACTGTTAGGGTTTTCCTATATTCGTTGTTTGGGTTTTGTCCTAAATATTATTTTTATTACAAACACTACTTTTTGGAGTCCTAAATTTGATTTACAGGCTAATCCTGCTCATTTTTGTGGTTTGGTTTAATTCTAAGTTTGAGAAATGACACAGATAAGATTGGTTTCACCCAAATTCCCGAGTGGGAGGGCTTCCTATTTTGTTAATATGAAAGTATCTACACTACAACCTTTTCAGATGGTCTATTCGTTATTCGAACACGAATATCTGGGATTTTTGTTTGAAGCCTTTGTGGTGCAACTCAACAGTAAAGGCGAACTGACGCTGCAAAATCAGAGTGTTTCTTCAAAAAATATAGCTGAATTTTCTGAACGAATTGATGCCGATGATTTTACGCTCGTTAAACTCACCGAAGCCATTCAACAAGATGCCATTGTCAAGAAATTTAGCCCAAAAAAACTTGCTCCACTTGATTTTTTTCTGAAAACATTCGACTCCGAAAAAGGTGATAAACTGCTTCAAGAAACGATTCACGGCTACATGGAAAAACACCGAGCCGAAATCTTAGAGAAATTGCTAAAAAAGCCACTTTATATCATGAGTAACGATGGTGATCCTACTTGGAAAGTCATCAAAAACATACAAGAAGGAGCAAAAGCCTACTTTAATTTTATCCGAAACGAAGAAAATACGCATTACTTTCCGAGCATCAAATGTGGTGGCGAACGAGTACATTTTCAGTTTAAAAATGCCCGAATTTTGTGTGAAGAACCAGCTTGGCTACTCATTGACGATAAATTATATCATTTCGAGAAGCAAGTTGATGGCAAGAAATTAAAGCCTTTTCTGAATAAAAATCATATCATTATTCCTCGAAATATTGAGGAAACTTATTACCAGAAATTCATCGCTCCGCTGGTGGCTCAGTTCGATGTTTTTGCACAAGGATTTGAGATTAGATTTGAAAAACACGAATCGAAGCCAGTTTTATCAATTTCGGAGGTCTTGGCCGCAAAAAAAGTAGCCGTAGCGTTATTTGATAATAACGATGAGGAAGAAGAAAATGATGAAGAAAACAAAATAGTTTTCGATTTATCGTTTCAGTACGGCAATTATACTTTTCGTTTCGATAATTTCTCGGCTGAGGCTTATGTAAGTGTTGAGCGGGCAGGAGATAGCTGGGTTTTTCATAAAGTAAAACGAGATTTGAAGTATGAAAAAGCACAAGTAAACTTGCTAAAAGATTTGGGTTTAGATGTACGTCAAGGCCGTAGTTTAGTGCCAAAAAGACCCGCTTTTTCGTGGTTGCAAAGTAATGCGAAGGTGCTTGAAGAAAATAGTTTTGAGGTAAGGCAGGCTGATAATAGCCAAAATCAGAAGCAATATTTCTTGGGATACTCGTCGATTGAGGTGCATATTGAAGAAAAAAATGATTGGTTTGATATAAAAGCAAAAGTGCGTTTCGGTGAATTTGAGATTCCATTTTTGAAACTTCGGAATTTGATTTTGGCCAATAAACGAGAGTTTACGCTACCAAATGGGCAAATTGCGGTTATTCCTGAAGAATGGTTTACGAGATATTCAGAATTATTTAGCTATGTCGATAACCTCGACGAGAGCGATGTAACGATTCTGAAAAAACATCATTTGGTTTTAGTACAAGATTTGACCGATGAAGGCTTGGCGTTCTCGGTCATTACTCGAAAGCTCGAAAGACTGCGAAATTTTGATAAAATTGGTCAGTACGAGCTTCCAAAAGGCTTAAACGCTAATCTTAGACCTTACCAAAAAGCTGGCTACGATTGGATGCGATTCTTGGCCGAATACAAACTGGGTGGTTGTTTAGCTGATGATATGGGTTTGGGTAAAACCATTCAAACACTGGCGTTTTTACAATCACAGAAAGAAGCTGGGCTGGCTGAACACCCCAATCTTTTGGTGATGCCTACTTCGTTGATTTACAATTGGTTAAAGGAAATAGAAAAGTTTACCCCCAATCTCCGAGCGTTTATTTATACAGGTACGAGTCGAGAGAAAAATACCGAACAGTTTGATAATTATGATTTGATTCTGACTTCTTATGGAATCCTAAGAATCGACATTGATTTTATCAAAGATTACCGATTTAATTATGTGATTTTGGATGAATCGCAGTCAATCAAAAATCCAAGTTCGCATATTTCAAAGGCTGTTATGCAACTTAATTCAGCCAATCGATTGATTCTGACGGGTACTCCACTCGAAAACAGTACAATGGATTTATGGACACAAATGACGTTTATTAATCCTGGGCTTTTGGGTACACAAAGTTATTTCAAAAACGAATACCAGATTCCGATTGAAAAACATCAAGATGAAAAGCAAAACAAGCGTTTGTATAGCTTGATTAAGCCTTTTATGTTGCGACGCCACAAGTCGCAGGTAGCAACCGAACTTCCGCCGAAAGTTGAAAGTATTCATTATTGCGATATGACCGAAGAGCAAGAAAAATGCTACGAAGAAGCTAAATCTTATTATAGAAATATCATTTTGGAGCAAATCGAAGAGAAAGGTTTCGGTAAATCTCAGATGGCGGTGCTACAAGGTTTGACCAAATTACGCCAGTTGGCAAATCATCCACAAATGATTGATGAAGGATACGAAGGCGATTCTGGAAAAAATGAAGAGGTTTTGCAAAAACTTGAAACTATCATTGAAGAAGGACATAAAGTGCTGGTATTTAGTCAATTTGTGAAGCATTTAGATATTTATCGAGATTATCTTGAGAAAAATAATATTCGTTATTGCTACCTCGACGGCTCAACAACCAACCGCCAAGAGCAAGTAGATATTTTCCAGAATGACGATTCGATAAAGATTTTCTTGATTTCGTTGAAGGCAGGAGGTTTAGGCTTAAACCTGACAGCCGCCGAATACGTTTTCTTGCTCGACCCGTGGTGGAATCCTGCCATTGAAGCTCAAGCCATTGACAGAGCCCACCGAATTGGGCAGCAAAATACGGTTTTTACTTATAAGTTTATCACCCGAAATTCGGTTGAAGAGAAGATTCTGACCCTACAACGAAACAAACGCAAGCTTTTCGACAACCTAATTACGACCGAAGAAAATTTCGTAAAATCGCTCTCGAAAGATGATATTTTGAGTTTGCTGGAGTAGAAGTTTTTCACCGCAAAATCCCTAAATCCCAACCTACTTTGAAGAGTTTCTGAGGTGGTTGGGTTTTTATGTATTTGGGCATCTGAAAACCCACTTGCAGCCGCAATGCCGATTTCTTTTTCTGATTGTTTTCTTCTTTTACGGTTTCTTCTACGCCTTTCAGCGATAATCTTAGCCCAAAGCCAAAAAAAGTTGTCATTTCTTCTTTCAATTCTTGGTCGTTTTTTTCGTTTTCTTTGGCATTTACGGCTTCATATTTTACCTTTTCAGCCAGAAGTAGTTTGGTTTTTTGGGCATAGGTTTTACCCGAAAATACAGCCAAAAAAAGTAATAAAGTTATCTTTTTCATAAATTGGTATTGGATTTAGATAAAACGAATTTTCAGAAATATCCTTATGAGGCTTTTGAAAATGTGCGTTAGATTCTTGGCAAATTTAGTACAACAGATATGAATAACAAAAAAGGTCAAGCAAAATGCTCGACCTTTTTGTATTTTATGTATGTCATGTCCTAAAATAGCGATACAAAAAAAAGTATCGTAAAATGGGAACAACTA
>OFDC01000241.1_pt1 | contig 49491 bp, 38 predicted proteins | sample 1520941 | NCBI WGS metagenome assembly OFDC01 (sample SAMEA94258168, study PRJEB24077) | hot springs metagenome | biome: Aquatic biome; feature: Water | place: India | collected 2012-12-06 | depth 5 m | reverse complement strand
CTTGCGGCAAAGAAACTCAACGTTGGTATTGTAACTATCGTTGAAAAACTTGCTGGGAAAGGACATCGTATTGAGAATAATCCAAATGCCAAACTCAACTTTGAGTTATTGACTATTCTTTCAAAAGAATATAACAATAATTCTTTGCTTGAAGATGGAGGTTCGCCTAAACCAGTGGAAGAGGTAAAAACTACTTCGGCTGGTAATTCTGATATTTTATATTTCCGCCAACAAGCTAAAATAGAAGAAAAGAGAGAGGCTGAACCTGCCAAACCTGCTGAGCCCGAAGTGATTCGTGCCGAAAGCAAAACGCAAGGTCTTACAATCTTGGGTAAAATTGATTTGGATAAAAAGCCAACTCCACCACCAGTTCCAGCACCAGCCCCTGTTCCACCAGTAGTGGTTGCTGAACCAGTGAAAGAGCCTGTAGTTGAGCCAGCTAAACCAGAAGTGGTTGAGAAACCAGTTGAGGTAAAAGTTGAACCTAAGGTTGAAGTGGTAGTTGAGCCAAAACCAGTAGTGATTGAAGCTCCAAAAGTAGTTGAGCCCCAGCCACCAGCACCACAACCAGTAGTTGCTCCAGTAGTGGAAGCTCCTAAGGTTGTAGAAGCTGCAAAACCTGAGCCACCAAAGCCAGAGCCAATTAAAACTGAGCCAAAACCTCAACAACAAAATCGTCAGGATTATCCTCCTCGTCAACAAGGAGGTCAGCAACGACAACAGCCAACTGAGCGTCTTGATCCTCGTCAACCGTACAAGGCCGATCAACGCCCACCTCATAAGGCAGGTAATTTGGCGACGCCGCCTGCTCCAGCCCCTGTTAAGCCAGTGGTCGTACCAGAAATAGAGATAGAAGAGATAATCGAACCAGAATTGATTCAAGCAAGAGGAGAGAAACTTCAAGGCTTGAAAGTTTTGGGTAGAATAGAGCTCCCTGTTGAGAAAAAGTCAACCGTTGCTGAAGATAGAGATAAACGTAAGCGTAAGCGTAAACGTGTAAAACGTGGTGAAAAAGTGACGGGAGCTGATGCTGCTACAACGCCAAAACCAAAGGCACCAGCAGCAACAGGTACAACTGCCAACACCAATAATAATACAACTGCCAAAAAAGGTGGTGACCCTAAGAAGAAAAAAGAACGCAAAGAAGAGGTTTCTCAGGTTCAAGTAAAAGAGCAAATCAAACAAACGATGGCTCGTATGCAAACCAAAGGCCCTGACTTCGGAGCAAAATATAGAAAAGATAAGCGTAGGTCACGTGCAGACCAAGAAGAACAACGTGTATTGCAAGAACAAGAAGAAAGCAGCACATTGAAAGTAACCGAGTTTATTTCGGCAGCCGAATTAGCATCATTGATGGATGTATCGGTAACTGAAGTAATTTCGGCGGCAATGAAAATGGGTATGTTTGTATCCATCAATCAACGCCTTGATGCTGAAGCAATTCAAATGCTTGCTCTTGATTTCGACTTTGATGTTCAGTTTATTACAGCCGAAGAGGAAGTAAAAGTTGATACGATTGAAAAAGAAGATGCTGAAGAAGATTTATCTCCGAGAGCTCCAATCGTTACAATCATGGGTCACGTTGACCACGGTAAAACGTCCTTACTTGATTATATCCGCCGAACGAAGGTTGCATCAGGTGAAGCGGGTGGTATCACGCAGCACATCGGTGCTTATGACGTTGAAATTAACGAAGGCCCAAATAAAGGTAAGAAAATTGCATTCCTTGATACTCCTGGTCACGAAGCCTTTACGGCCATGCGTGCAAGGGGGGCAAAAATTACTGACGTTGTAATCGTTGTAGTTGCTGCCGATGATAGTGTGATGCCTCAAACACGTGAAGCTATTAATCACGCTAAAAATGCGGGTGTTCCGATTGTATTTGCGATTAATAAAATTGATAAGCCAGGGGCAAACCCTGAGAAAATCCGTGAGGATTTATCGAAAGAAAACATCTTAGTTGAAAGTTGGGGTGGTAAATACCAAGAACAAGAAATTTCTGCTAAGAAAGGATTGGGTATCAACGAGTTACTTGATAAAGTATTACTCGAAGCCGAATTACTTGACTTAAAAGCTAATGCTAATCGTACTTCGGTTGGTTCAGTTGTTGAGGCTTCTCTTGATAAAGGACGTGGATATGTGACAACTGTCCTTGTACAAAATGGTACATTGAAAGTTGGTGACGTTATTTTGGCTGGTCAGTATTTTGGTCGTGTAAAAGCGATGGTAGATGCAACTGGTGCCAGAATTAAGGCTGCTGGGCCTTCAACCCCTGTTCAGGTGCTTGGTTTGCCAGGAGCTCCACAAGCGGGTGATAGATTTAATGTAATGGATTCGGAGCGTGAAGCACGTGATATTGCAAACAAACGTGAGCAAATCAATCGTGAACAAAGTATCCGTGCTAAAAAACATATTACACTCGAAGAAATTGGTCGCCGTAAAGCCATTGGAAACTTCCACCAATTGAATGTTATCGTAAAAGGTGACGTGGATGGTTCGGTAGAAGCCCTCTCTGACTCATTATTGAAACTTTCTACCGAAGAAGTTCAAGTAGCAATTATTCACAAAGGAGTTGGACAAATTTCTGAATCAGATGTATTGTTGGCGTCAACTGCCGATGCCATTGTGATTGGTTTCCAAGTTAGACCATCGAATAACGCACGTAAAATTGCAGATAATGAAGAAATCGAAATCAGATTGTATTCTATCATCTACGATGCCATCAATGAAATTCGTGATGCGATGGAAGGCTTGTTAGCGCCGAAAGTAGAAGAAACTGTTGTGGGTACTATCGAAGTTCGTGAAGTATTCAAAATTAGTAAAGTTGGTACAATTGCTGGTTGTTATGTAACGGATGGTAATTTCAAACGTAACAATAAAGTTAGATTAGTTCGTGAAGGAATTGTTCTACACGAAGGTGAGATTCAGCAGTTGAAACGTTTCAAAGATGATGTAAACGAAGTGAAATACGGTTTTGAATGTGGTTTGAGCTTAAAAGGCTTCAACGACATCGAAATTGGTGATACACTCGAAAGCTTTGAAGTGAAAGAAGTAAAACGTAAGCTATAAGTTAGCTATCAAGCATAAATAAAATGCCTCTCGAGACCGAGAGGCATTTTTTATTGATTTATTTGCTAATATGCTGTACTAAGGTTCGTTTGGCGATTGGTAAGAGTGTTTCTTCCAACGGAAAAGATAACTCGGTTTCGATAGAATATACAGCAGGGTTTGGTAAGCTTTTCTGTTGTTTTATCAGATTTATCTTAATATTTTCGTAGCTATTAACAAAATTGCGTTCCCATTCTGAAATAAAAGTTGTACTTAACGAACGGTATTTTTCGCTGTGTCGCTCAAATAGTGTTAGGCGGTAGGAATATACTCTTGTACTACGTTTTTGTCCATTACATAAGAAAAAATATCCTTCATCAAGTTTGAGCGGTATAATGCCAACTGGACTAATGGAGAGTTTACTTTCAACAAAATCATAAATCTCGCTTCCAACCGAAATCGCATTTTGGAATCGCTGACTGGCATAATGAATAATCTCTTCAATTTCTTGCATAAGATTATTATCCGCAATCATTTCTTCATAAATCAACTCTAAGTTTTCAATCTGAATACCAGAAAGTTTTTTAGGGAAATGGTCTTTCAGATAGTTTTTGTTATTTTTGAATGAAACTAAATTGTTGTGATGAAAAAATAAATCGGAGAGTTGAGGATAGACTTTAGTGTTGTCGAAGCATTGTTTCACTTTTTGTAAATATGCCAGAAGTGTGTATTTTTTTGCCTCAAAATCAATCACACCATCTACCATCCAAGTTTCAGATAATTTATCCATAGTATTTTTGAAATTGTTTACATTCCAAATTTAGTAGAGATTCTGAAATCACCAAGAGTTTTTGAAAAAAAGTTTTTTATTGCTCAGTTAGTGAAAAGGTTGATATAATCGACAATTTCTTGCATAGTTGTATATAAACCCATTACCTTTTTGTGGACTTGTCTTTTATTGGCCTTAGACTATTTATTGAGGTTTTAAATCACTTTTTGGTGTCCATTTATAGCTATTTCTTCCTGTGTAAATGGTATTTTTATTTTGTGTTTATTGAATTTTTCAAAAATACTGAATCGTATTTCACTGCATATATTTTCTACTTTGAATAAATCTTTTGTCCAGAAAAAAACAGAAAATGACATCGTAGATTCACCAAATTCGGTGAACCTCACAAAGGGTTTGGGTTTTGTTAGAACTGATGGATTTTTGCTTACTAAATTTAGCAGTATTTCTCTGACCTCCCTTATATCAGTTTGGTAGTCAATATTTGCCTGTACTTCAAACCTTGAGGTATCGCTCAAGTGAGTCCAATTTTGAATCTGGCTTGACGTGAGCATTGAATTGGGAAGAATAATATATTTATCGTCACGAGTGATTGCGGTAGTTGTACGAAGCTTAATTTCTTTAATCTGGCAAACCAAATCGTTGACAACAATCACATCACCAACTTTTATTGAAGCATCAATTAATAAGATAATTCCCGAAACAAAATCTTTGAAAAGAGTCTGCAAACCAATACCTAAACCAACTAAAAGGGCTGCCGAACCCGCTAAAATCACCGAAATATCAAGTCCAACAACTTGTAATCCATTTGCTATGGCAAAAGTTATAATGATGTATTTGAAAAGATTATAGAGTGAATATTTCTTACCTTCTTCAATTTTTTTGGTGCGATATATCGTTCTTTTTACTAAATAAAGAGCAATTATTGCAAAAATTATCAGTAGGAAAATGCCAAGAATTGAAGAAACTCTAAAATCGAACGAACCAATTTTGATAATTGAATAGTTTAGTATTTCCTGAAAATTCATTTTAATCATATTTCTTAATGTTTTGATAATGAGCTATTTTTCAATAGAAGTAAAGCTCTAATAGACTCAATATGTTTCTAATAAATATATTGTTCTTGTTTTCGCTTGAGTTTTCTTTCCATTGATGATACGGCTCTGGTGATACTTTCTTCAAATGAAAGGCTATGTTTCTTTATAAATTTATTTTCGGCTGGGAGAGTCACTACTATCTCGCACCATTGATTGCTGATGTCGTGTTTTGCACCAGTACGTAGCACAACTTTTACTCCTATTATATTGGATTGATGATTGCTTAATTGATTTATTTTCTCTTTTACAAAATTATTGAGACGTTCGCTTGCTGTAAATTGTGGTGTTTGAATTGTAATATTCATGCTTTTCTATTAAAATAAATAATTGATAACTTCTTGAAAATCAGGCCTTTTAATTACATAATCGGCTACTCGGTCGAGTCTTTTATCAGTCGAGCAAAAAGATATTCCTACACTTGCTTTATCGGTTAGGCAGATGTCATTTTCGCCATCTCCAATCATCATTGTATCAGTGAGCGAAATGTTATAATGTTCACAAATATGAGCCAGTGCATGACTTTTACAGTAATCATGTTTACAGATACTGTGCTGATGCGGTAGAAAAAAAGAAGGAATTTTTACTTCGCCAGTTGCATGGCTTCTCGAGAATTCAAGCTCGTTGGCAAGGCTGAAATCCACCCCCAGCTTATTTTTCAGGTGATTGGTGATACAGTCATAGCTATCAGAAATGATTCCAACGATATATCCGCTTTGCTTAAGATTTTCGACCAAAGCAAAGGCATTGGGTGTGATTTTTATCGAATCGGCTACATCAAGTAGCTCTTTTAGAGATTTTCCTCTCAATAATTTTGCGATTTGTTTCGTACGAAGCATCGGGTTGGTTTGCGTTCGTCCAATTTCCTGTAATTGTTCATTAAAGTCGAAAGCAAGGGCGGCTGTACGGATAAAACTTCCCCTTGTAATTGTATTATCCATATCCAGAATGGCAATTTTTTTCAATTTCCTTAGATTTTCGCTCAGAGCAAAATCCATTTGCTCACGTATAACCTGAATGTGTTCGTAGGTTTTTAGGTCTTGAAATCCCATGTTTTTCGACTTCTTCAGAATCACCGAAGCTACTTGGCGTGACATCCGCCCAAGGGCTTCTACGCTTTGCATGCGGTTTTCTATATGCCCGATATTTACTTCATCAATTTTTACATTCATCTGAAACATGTCGAGTAAAATCCCAATATCAACACCGTAACCATCTTCAAAATCAATCTTAGAGAAATGTTCTTTTTTTCCAGCAATCATTCCGCTTAGAGGCTGCTTAAAGGCTGGAAAGTTTGGGTAAAGTATTGATAGTAAGGGCTTTGCTACAAGTTCAGTTACTCTACCTGCTTGGCGTGTGAAATAAGATTTAACGAAGTCTGCTTGATTGTTGATAATGGGTAAGGTCAATAAATCAATGATATTGGCACAATAAGTAGTAATATCAGCGTCTAAAAAGGCAATGATTTCGTTCTTTGCAACCATCACACCATCTTTCATCGAAGTCCCTTTTCCAAGTTTTGTACTTGTAATTACCTTACAACCATGTTTTTTTGCAATATCAACTGTCTGGTCTTCTGATTTATCATCAACCACAATTATTTCGGAGACATTCGCCGATTTTTTTGCAGTTTCAATCACGAAACCAACTGTTTTCTCTTCATTGAGTGCGGGAATTATTACGGTTATCATAATGGCTATTTTAAAATTAGATTAAATGTTCACAATCGGTGGAAGTATAAATTCATAGGGATAAATTGGATTAACTTGCTCAACTTCCTGAGAGTCAGTGGCATTCGACACAGTTTGAGGTTTGATACTTAGCACAGGGCATTTAGCATTTTTGACGATCTTTTGGGCGTAAGTACCCAAAAAATGCTGTTTCCAATCTGAATCAATATTGACATTGATGACCAGTAAATCCGATTGATTGAAGTGAGCATACTCTAAAATGAAATCTGCAATATGATTACAGTACACATTCCGATAACTGGTTTCGATTCCTCTACCCTCCATTTGAATAATTAACTCGTTTGCTTTAGCTGAAACTGCATCAAAAGATTCAATATCATAAAAATTTATTACACCGAGTAATTCAATTTTTGATCTCTTTGAGCGTAAAAGATGAGAGATTGCATGATATTTTTCATCTACTCCAGCCACATTACGGACGGGAAAAAGCACATTAAAGAACTCATTTGTTTTAAACTCAGCAGGAATTGTAAGCACTGGACAAACAGCGTTTTTAATGGTTTGATAGGTATTACTTCCTATCAATAAATCTTTGAATAATGAAGAACCGTGCGTACCCATTATGATAAGGTCAATATCTTGCTGATGCGTTGTTTTTTCAATCGTATCGGCTACATACCCTATTTTAGTATGAATGGTTATTGAAATTCGGTGTTTTTTTCGGAGTGATTTGGCTAAATCCTCAAGATTTTGCTTGTTTATTTTTTCAAGGTCAGTCCAAGCATCATAGGTTGTTCCGAATGGAATTTCACCAATCATTGATACATATTGCGGAATTGTGACATGAAGCAAATGTAAATGTGAATTGTGCAATTTGGCAACTGAAACTGCTACACGTAGAGCATTGGATGCATTCTCCGAAAAATCGGTTGGGAATAAAATATTTTCAATTTCTCTGAACATAACTTTAAGGGTTTGGTGAGAAATAATTTGATACTGCAAAGTTCAGTCAGACTATTTAGAGACTACTTTGAAAATAATTAGAATTTAATTAGAGCCAGTTTGAATGGAGAGAAAAGAATACCCCAACGATGAGCTGGGGTTCTAAGGCAAATGAAAAGTCAAATAAACCGTTCATCGTATAAATACTAAATTTAAATACCAAATTGAAATCGAATAGACCATTTTCAACTTTGTACTACATCAAAGGTCAGCCTCAATACTTAGATATTCCTTAAACAAAAATTAGAAATTTATTAGATGTTTTTTTTATGTAAAAATGCTATTTACTTTTGGGTAAACTATTAAGAATATCGGATGAAGATTTTAGTCGTTGAGGATGAATTAAAAACGCTACAAGCAATTCAACAAGGGCTTATGGAGCATTTTTACGAAGTTGATATTGCTTATGATGGTCTGATTGCCAAGCAGCTTGCTATGCGAAACTCTTATAATTGTATCATAACCGATATTATTATGCCAGGTTTGAATGGTTGGATGCTCGTACAAGAACTTCGACAACATGGTATTCAGACACCTATTTTATTATTATCAGCCTTAGGGGAAAGCGAAGATAAAATTTCGGGTTTTGATGCTGGAGCAGACCAATATTTAGTAAAACCATTTCAGTTTGCCGAGCTTTTAGCCAGAGTAAGAGCTTTGACTAAACGAGGTACGGAAACTTTGATAACAAATGACATTTTGAAATTTGCTAACCTCGAAGTAAATCTGGATACGAAAAGAATTACTCGTGCTGGGCAGGATATTGAATTGACGGCATTGGAGTTTCGACTGTTAGAATACTTTTTGCGTAATCAAGGGCGAGTGCTTTCTAAAAATCAGATTGCCGAAAATGTGTGGGATGTGAATTTCGATAAAGGCACGAATTATATTGAAGTTTATATTAACTATTTAAGAAAGAAAATTGATAAAAATTTTGATAAAAAATTGATTCATACGGTTTTTGGAATGGGCTATGTATTGAAAGAAGAATGAAATTAAGACAAGAAATAACACTTAGGTTTCTGATTGTTGTAATGGCTATTCTTAGTATTACGATGTTTTCGGTATATATTTTTACTTCTTTTTTTCTCAACAAAAACTTTTATCGGCGGCTTAATAATAGAGCAGAAACGGTTGTTGGTTGGCTGAGTCAGGCCATCGAGAGTAGAAAAGATATTGCTTTTTTAGAAAGTTTGCTGAAAAATAGAAAAGACCAGATTACTGCTGAAGAAATCATAGTTTACGATAATTTCAATAGAGTCGTTTTTGTCTCTAATGCCACTCAGGTGAAAGCCATCGAATCAACAATTTTGAATGAAATAAAAGAAAAGAGGAGGATTGAATTCGTAGAAAATGGTTTTGACGGAGTAGGAATTTTGTATGAAAGAGCTTATAAGCGGTATATTGTGATTGCAATGGCAAAAAATCAATATGCCGATGAATTTCTTCAACAAATGCGGTGGATGATGATTGGGCTATGGACTTTCTCAATCATTTTTATTGGACTCATTGGCTGGTTTTATGCAAAAAAAACGCTCGAACCGATTGAAAAAATTGGAACTGAACTGAATAATATTTTTCCGAAAAACCTCAATAAAAGACTTGAATATAGTCAGAATAAAGATGAAATAAATAATCTTACGATTACAATTAATCAATTATTAGATAGAGTAGAAGAGGGGTTGGGATTACAGAAAATGTTTATTGGGAATGTTTCACACGAGCTACAAAATCCGCTCACAAGAATAAGTTCTCAGTTAGAAGTAAGTTTATTGAAAGAACGCAAACCTACCGAATACCAAACTACAATTTTCTCCGCCTTAGAAGACATCACAGATTTAGTAAAACTTACCCAAAATCTGTTGAAACTGTCAAGAATCACAGCTGATAATAATGAACTACTGGCCGAATCTGTGAGGCTTGATGAATTGTTGTTTGATACTAAAGCGTTTGTTTTGAAAAATAATCCTAATTATAAAATTGAAATAGCTTTTGATGCTCTACCCGAAGAACCCGAACACCTTTGTATAGTAGGGAATAGTTCATTACTAAAAATCGCTTTCATTAATTTGGTGCAGAATGCTTGCAAATTTTCGTCTGATAATCAAGCTTTAATCAACTTATCAGCCACCGATTTTTATAAAGTGATTCATATTGAAGACAAAGGAATTGGAATCGAAGCACAAGATATTGAGTATATTTTTCAGCCTTTTTATCGCTCTTCTAAAATATCAGAAACGAAAGGTTATGGCATTGGGTTATCATTGGTTGATAGAATCATAAAAATGCACAGTGGCAAAATCAAGGTAACTTCTCAGGTTGGAGTAGGTACTAAATTTTCGATTATTTTCTAATAAAAAAGGCGATACATCACTGCATCGCCTTCTGAATTTTAATTCAATTTATTTTGCATAAGCCACGCTTCTCATTTCACGGATAACAGTTACTTTGATTTGGCCTGGGTATTGCATTTCTTTTTCAATTTTCTGCGAAATATCAAATGATAATTTGCTTGCAATCTCATCCGTTACATTTTCAGAGTCAACAATTACTCGTAATTCACGACCTGCTTGAATAGCGTAACACTTCTCTACCCCATTATAACTAAGAGCTAAGGCTTCCAAATCACGGAGACGCTGCACGTATGATTCCATCATTTCACGTCTGGCTCCTGGGCGAGAACCTGAGATAGAGTCACAGATTTGAATGATTGGTGAAATCATAGAAGTCATTTCGATTTCATCGTGGTGAGCACCAATGGCATTGATAACTTCTGGGTGCTCTTTGTATTTCTTAGCCAATTCCATTCCCAAGAGTGCGTGTGGCAATTCTTGCTCTTCGTGCCATACTTTACCGATATCGTGTAGTAATCCTGCACGTTTGGCTAATTTTGCATTCAAGCCAAGTTCTGAGGCCATAGTGGCACACATCTTAGCCACTTCACGAGAGTGTTGGAGTAGGTTTTGTCCATAAGATGAGCGGAAACGCATTCTACCAATCATTCTAATTAATTCGGGGTGTAAACCGTGTACGCCCAAATCAATTACAGTACGCTCACCAATTTCATTGATTTCGTTTTCGATGTCTTTCTTAGTTTTTGCCACAACTTCTTCGATACGAGCAGGGTGGATACGTCCATCTTGTACCAAACGGTGTAATGACAAACGAGCAATTTCACGACGAACTGGGTCGAAACTCGAAATAACGATTGCTTCTGGCGTATCATCAACGATCACTTCCACACCTGTTGCGGCTTCTAATGCACGAATATTACGTCCTTCACGGCCAATAACCTTCCCTTTAATTTCGTCGCCTTCGATATTGAATACTGAAACGCAGTTTTCGATGGCTTGTTCGGCAGCCGTACGCTGAATCGTTTCGATGATAATCTTCTTAGATTCTTTCGTAGCGGTCAATTTTGCTTCTTCGATTGTCTGCTTAATAAAACCAGATGCACGAGTTTCGGCTTCGCCTTTGATAGCATCAATCAATTGTTGTTTGGCTTGGTCGGCAGTCAAGTTGGCTATCTTTTCTAAGGCTTCTACTTGTTGTGCCAGCATAAATTCGGCTTCTTCTTGGCGTTTACGAGCTACATCCATTTGCTTTTTGGCTGCTTCGGTTTGTTCGTTAAGCTTTGTTTGAAGAGCTTCAAGTTCTTTTTCTCGGCGGATATTTTGTTGTTCTAATTGAGCAGCTTGGTTCTTTGTTTGCAAAGCCGTTTGCTCCATTTGTTTGACACGTTGCTCGTTTTGTAAGATGATATTTTTACGTTTATTTGAATCATCTTCAAACTCAGTCTTTAGCTTTAAAAAATGCTCTTTTGCTTCCAACATTTTATCTTTTTTAATGTTTTCAGCGGTTTGTTGGGCATTTTTTAGTACTTCGTTGGCTCTTATTTCTGCATCAGCATCTTTGCTTTGGAATGTTTTTTTGAGTAATGCTCGACCCACAAAGAACCCAATTGCCAAAGCAACTAAGTCGGTGAGGAGCATCATTAAAATATTCGACATTTGATAGTTTTGTTAAAGAATTTATAAATAATTAGGGAATAATAAGTTCAGAATTTTTAATTGACATACCTAATGCTGTTAATACCATGAAAAGATACTAAGAAATCGCAGGAAGTCAAGCAGTAAACGAACTGATTATACATTTAAACTCGAATAGCTTGAAGGCAAACCGACAGGTAAAAACAAGAAGAAGTATGTGAAAAGCAAATGAAGAATAAATCTGAAACCAGTAGAGGTATTTTCAACTGGTGTTTTTTTATTTTAATTTACTCTCAACCAAGAGTAAGGCGTTGGTCTATATCATCAAGCCTTTGTTTGAGCGATTGTTGCAAAAGTTTATATTTATCTTGGTTTTTTTGAGATTCGACCATACCCTCGATGGCCACAGTCAAATAAAAATCCATAGAATCCATTTCTCCGCCACTATGGCTTTTACTAAACGTATCAAGTCGTCGGTTAATGACAACGGCTGCTCTTCTAAAATATGGCTCCATTTCGGGATGAACCTTGAGTGTGATAACACGATTCGATACTTTCAACCCAATTTCTATTTTTTCAGCTTCTGCCATTTTACAACCAATCTTAAATTGTCAATTTCAAAAAAAATGATTTTATTTTTTATAAATTAATAGATCTTTTCGTCTAAAGTGTTTATAATCAAATCATTTTTATTATTCATTCTACGACCTCACTTGACTATTCTTCGTTTAATAAAGCAATACACGCATCAATCTCTTGTATTAGTTCAGTGATTGTTTTCTTTATTTCTACGTTGTCTGCTGACTTTTTAGCTTTATTCGCTACAATTTTAACACTTTCTTTTTGAATTTCTTTACTTTTTTCAAGAAATTCTTGTTTTTTTAGTCTCTCATTCAGAATTACTATCTCTTTTTTGTATTCGGAAATACTTTTCTGCAAAGTATTGACTTGCGATTTTAATGCCAAGATTTCTTCTTGAGCCTCTGATTTTTCAGAAAATAAATTATTGATGAGTTTACTGAAGCGAGCAAACACCAAAGCGTTTTCTTCCTTCATTATCACTTCCATATATTTTTGCTCAACGGTCTCACTCATTGTCTCAGATGATATTAGTAGTCCATGGCTAATAGTAGACAATCTATCATAAATAAAAGTATTAATTTTTAGATTATTATGAGAATTGTCGAATATGTAATTATAACTACTTAGTTAATGATTTTTTTGCTGCTTGCTTAAAATCAGCAATTAAATCTCTGATGTCTTCCAATCCGACAGAACAACGGATAAGGCCTTCGGTGATTCCAAGTTTTGCTTTGTCTTCTTTTGGCAATTTAGAGTGTGTTGTGGTATTCGGATTAGTAATAATTGTGCGTGAATCACCTAAATTTGATGAATTTGAAGCGATTTTTACCAGTTGTGTAAATTTTTTCACTCGCTCAAAACCACCTTCCAGTTCAAATGTTACCATTGCTCCACCAGCCTTCATTTGTTTTTTTGCTAATTCGTATTGCGGGTGAGTTGTTAAATGTGGGTATTTTACATTCGTAATACCTTCCATTTTTTCTAAAGCTTTGGCCAATTTTATTGCGTTTTCGCAGTGGCGAGCCATACGGATTTCGAGGGTTTCGAGACTTTTCGATAAAACCCAAGCATTAAATGGTGACATCGAAGGCCCTGTATGACGGCAGAAAAAACGAATTGGAGCAATAAGTTCTTTTGTTCCTGTAATTATTCCGCCCAAAACACGGCCTTGGCCATCCATAAATTTGGTGGCAGAGTGAACAATTAAATTTGCACCAAAATCGGTTGGGGTGTGTATAATCGGCGTTGCGAAACAATTGTCAACGTAATAGATTAGATTATGTTTTTTTGCCAAACGGCCTATCATCTCCATATCGACCAGTTCAAGTCCTGGATTTGAAGGGGTTTCGAGATAAACCATCTTCGTGTTCGGTAAAATTGCGGCTTCCCAATCGCTTTCGGGAGCGGTTGCATCAAGATACGTGTGACTAATGCCCCATTTTGCTAAGATTTGGGTTAGGATTTGGTGAGCCGAACCAAATAATGCACGAGAGGCTACTACGTGGTCACCCGATTTGAGGTGAGCAGCAAAACCAGCAAAAACAGCCGCCATACCCGTTGCGGTTGCAATACCTTCTTCACAGTTTTCAAGCATACAAACCTTATCAACAAATTCTTGAACTGACGGATTTGAGAAACGGGTATAGATATTGCCTTCGAGTGTTTCGTCAAAAAGGGCTTTTCCTTGTTCGGCATCTTCAAAACAAAAGCTACTGGTCAAAAACAGGGGAGTTGAGTGTTCTCTGTATTGTGAGCGTTTAGTTTGAATTCTTATAGCTTTGGTTTGTTTTTCCATGGGTATATTCAATCAAATTTCTTTGGTGTTTGGGTAAGATATGACATCAGACCTTTTATTCATCAAATTTTCCAGCTTTATAATTTTTTATCCAATCTTTATCAACTCCGCCGACTGTTTCAAAGAATGGAATGAAATATTGCTTCATATCAGCTTCAAAATTGCCAGTTGTCAAGAATGGTTCTGCAAAAATAACTGATTTTCGAGGGTAATCAAAGCCCGACATAATAATTGGTACTTTTGCTTGATGAGCCATGTAATAAAAGCCTGTTTTTAGCTTACTTACGTTTTTGCGAGTGCCTTCGGGAGCGATGGCCACTAAGAGCTTTTCGTGCTTCTTAAATGTTTCAGCTACCTGTTGAACAAAATTAGTGCTTTTGCTTCGGTAAACTGGAGTTCCACCCAATGCCCGAAAAAGCCAGCCAAATGGTGGCTTGAAAAGCTCTGCTTTACCTAAATATTTTATATCTAAATTAATGGTTGGTCGAGTACAAAGACCCACAAAAAAATCTGAGGTTCGGGCATGCGGTGCAACCACAAAAAGACCTTTTTTTAGGTGGTAAGGTGTATTTATGACTTTCCAACCCAATAGACGAAAAATAGTTTTGAATATCCAGTTTAGCATAGCATTTGGATTTACGAATGACGAATTTTGTTTAACATGATTATAGTGATTTATTCGTCACTTGAATAATTCGTCATTCATTAATTATGGTAAATTTTGAATGATAATAAAAGGTTTTGGGCTAAAGCAAATAACAAAAATTATAAGGGCCAACCAACCTAAAATCTTTCTTTCAAGGGTAAGTGGCTGCATATCATACGTTTTTGGGTGATAAACACCTAAAAAACGTCCAATCATTAATCCAAATGCTAAAAAACCTGAATAGCCCTCCACGGTAGGGAAAAAATAGGAAACTAATAACTGAACGGCCACTACCGAAAGAGCAATGAGCCAGTTTGTAATAGGGTTATCAGTTATTTTTGAGAAACATAAATAATTGAAAAATATGAAGACCGCAAACTTACCAATTAACTCAAAAAACATTTGAGTGTCTTGAGTTGTAAATTCGTGGGCATTAAAAAATCCTAATCCTGCGTAAAAAACAAACCCTCCGAATAGAATCGGCGAAACGATATTAAAGGCACGATCGCCAATTAGACCGTAAAGTATATGTCCGCCATCAAGTTGTCCGATTGGGAAGAGATTGAGAGCTGTAAAAAACAAAGATAAATATCCCGCAAAAATAATTGGATAGTTGGTGTAGAGATAAGGATGCGGAAGTTCGCCCGTAGAAACGTATTGTTCAAAGAAATTAAAAAGTAAACTATCACCCAACTTGATTGAAATATAATCAGGGCTTGTTTCGAGAAATTTTCCGTATTCGTTGCCATATTGTTTGAAAATTGGGAAAAGCTCAAATACATAGTCGAGTGGCGGGAGGTGTGTGAAACCGTACCAAAGCACAAATAAAGCTGCTATAAAACCCGCCAGTGGGCCTGCAATACCAATATCAAAATATTTTACACGAGATTCAAGGCGTTCTTTGATTCTAATAAAGGCACCGAGTGTTCCGAAAGTTGAAGTGATTCCTCCTAACCATAATGGAATATAGAAAGGGAGTGTTACTTCAGTTTTATGTTTTCTTGCAGTAAAGTAATGCCCAAATTCATGAATCGTGAGAACGCCCAAAAATGGTACTGAATATTTTAATCCTTCAAAAAATTCGTGCCAACCGAGTGTGTTTTCTCCGAAAAAAAAAGGCCTGCCATAAATCCATTCAGCACCTGTAAGTGTGGCAGAAATAAAAGTAATGATAAATAAAATAATTTGTATTAGGAGTGTACGCTGTTGATTCATGGGTTAGGTTTGTTGTATGCCACAAAGTAACAACTTAAAATATGTTTTTACAATATTCTACGATAGAAGTAGGTGGCTCAACTAAAATTGTTTGCATTCCGATTGCTTTGGCTGATTCGATGTTGTGATGGTTATCATCAAAGAATATAACTTCGTTGGGTTGGAGTTTATTCGCACGCAAGACTTCACGATAAATTTCGGCATCGGGTTTCCATAAGCCCATTTCGTAAGAAAGATAAAGTTTATCGAATAATAAATCCAAATTATTTATACCATGAGCTTTTTTGAGATAATTGTTGGAAGCTGTAATGTGGATATTATTGGTATTGCTGAGTAAATATACAGGGTATTTTTGACGAATATTATGAATTAAATCAATTCTATCGCTTGGAATATCAAGCAGAATTGCGTTCCATGCGGTGTCAACTTCGTGGTCGGAGAGGGGAAATCCAAGGGTTTGGCGGATGACCTCTCTGAACTCTTCATCGGTAAACTGCCCGCTCTCATATCTTCTAAAGATTTGGTCTTCGGTAATTTTTTTTTCGATGTAAGCAGGTGACTTTGATGTAAATTTGGCGAATGTCTGATAGATTCTCTGAAACTCGATATTGATAATGACGTTTCCGAAGTCGAAGATTACGGCTTTGAATTTCATACAGATTAAGAAATAGGATTGTTAGTGTTTATGTTTAGTGTCGGATGCTTAAATGAAACGTCACGCTTGAAAGAATATTTTATAGAAATAGAAATAGGAACCAATTTTGGCTGCCAAAGGGCATTCGCAATGATAAGATGAAATTCGTTTTTCAAAGCTCTCCGCTTTTCAACATATTATAAATTGTTGATTTTCCGATGTCAAGTTTATCGGCCACGAGAAGTACATCATCATCGTATTTATTCAAGAAATGACGTATGATTCGGCGTGTATATTCTCGTAAAGTTACTTCTTCGAGTAAAAATGCCCCTTCGGGCTTAATAGAATTGAATGTAATATCTTCTGAAGCAATCAAATCATCGGATGCCATCACGCAAGCCAGCTCTACAATTGCTTTCAATTCACGGACATTTCCAGGAAACGGATAACTCATGAGTTTCTGTGATGCTTCATTGGTCAGACCTAATTTTGGAAGTCGGTTTTTCTTACAATAATCTTCAATAAAGAATTTTGAAAGTAAAATAATATCATTTCCTCGTTCACGGAGTGGAGGGAGGGCCACATTCAGACCAAGCAAACGATAATATAAATCTTCACGAAAATTACCTCTTTGAACCTCTTCTGAAAGGTTTCGATGGGTTGCTACAATAATTCTGCAATCAATTTTTACAACTTGATTGCCTCCAATTCTTGTTATTTCTTGCTCCTGAAGTACTCGTAAGATTTTCGCTTGCATGGTTAGTTCCATTTCTCCAATTTCATCCAAAAATAATGTTCCACCCGTTGCTTCTTCAAATTTTCCGATTCGGCGGTTCATCGCTCCTGTGAAAGCTCCTTTTTCGTGTCCAAATAATTCACTTTCTACTAAATCTTTCGGAATTGCAGCCATATTTACAGCTACAAATGGTTTTTTGTTTCGAACCGAATTATGGTGAATCGCTTTAGCTACGAGTTCTTTCCCTGTACCAGTTTCGCCATAAATCGAAACATTGATATTGCTTTTTGATGCTTTTTCCATCAAATTAAAAACCCTTTGCAGAGCTGGACTATTACCTTTGATGGCTTTATCAAATTCATATTTCTCACGAACTTCTTCCCGTAATTGAGAAATTTCTTCTCGTAATTGTTGGGTTTCTTTGACTTTTAGAATTGCGTTCCACAAACGCTCTTTTGTATTTTCATCTTTTACTATGTAGTCATAAGCTCCATTTTTGAGTAATTGGACAGCCGTCGAAATATCTTCCTGCCCCGAAATGATAATTACTGGAATATCTGCATATTCTTTCTGGATACGCTTCAAGACCGTTTCGCCGTCCATATCTGGCAAAGAATAATCGAGCGTAATAGCAATTGGCCTTCTGTAGAGGTTATCCAAAAAACTTTTACCCGTTTCAAACCTTTCAACGGTGTAGTCAGGGTTTAGAGTTAGATGATATTCGAGCATTGCTCCATAAAAAGCATCATCTTCTACGATAAAAATAGTCTGAGTATTTTCCATAATTATACGAATCCAAATTTTACTCAATTTCCATAAAATATCATTCATTTCCAAATTATGGAAGTCATGAGAAATAGTTTATGTGGTAAGTTGTTGATAGTGAGTGTTTTATGTTTGTTGGCAAAGTTGGCAAAAGAATTGAACTATAATGTTCAGCCTTAACAAATATAAAAGTCAATGAAAAAACGACTCCTAATAATCGATGATAACAAAATGCTTTTGAGTTTAATGAAGCACTGTTACGGTGAAATGTTTGAACTCTATTTATGTCAAAGCATCAAGGCAGCTAAAGCTTTGCTAAAAAATGGCTTGTTTCCAGATGCTATCGTGACAGATCTGAATTTACCAGATGAAGATGGAAGAGGATTTATAAGCTATTTGAAAACGAACCCGCTTTATATAAACATCCCCTTAATCATTTTAACGGGAGAAGGCAGAAGCCAATACCGTATTGAGTGTCTTAGATTGGGGGCTGATGACTATGTAGTAAAACCTTTTCATCCAGAAGAGCTACAACTACGTATCAAAAAACAGTTAAACTTCGTCCCAGCTTCTGTGGCTTCATTTAGTTTGAATTTTGAAGGAAACCGTAGGAATAATTTTGATAGTGGAAATTTACTAACACCAAAATCTTCTTTTCGCAAACGTGCTTTCGATATTTTCGTAGCGGGTTCTGCTTTACTTGTACTTTCTCCAATTTTACTGATAGTTGCTATTTTAATTAAGTTAGATTCCAAAGGCCCCGTATTTTTCTTATCGAAGAGAATCGGGGCTGGTTACAAAGTTTTTGAGTTGTACAAATTCCGCACAATGCGAACAGGTGCCGAAAAAGAAATCAAGGATATGGCACACCTAAATATGTATGAAACTGATTTTAAAACAGAAAATACTGAAATCGACGGAGATTTGATTGATGATTCGGGCTGGAAAAATGAGAAAAAGTTTTTAGATGCACTAAATCAAAAATCAGCTTTTTTAAAGTTTAGGAATGATCCAAGAATTACCAAATTGGGAGCTTTCTTGAGAAATACAAGTATTGATGAAATCCCACAATTAATCAATGTCATTAGAGGAGACATGTCGTTGGTTGGTAATCGACCACTTCCAATATATGAAGCCGAAAAACTGACCAAAGATGAGTCAGTAGCCAGATTTTTAGCCCCTGCAGGTCTAACAGGACTCTGGCAAGTAACCAAACGAGGCAAGGGTGATTTATCGGCTAAAGAACGTCAGGATTTAGATAATATTTATGCTCACAATCACGATTGGAAATTTGATTTGACACTCATAGCCAGAACTGTCCCAGCTTTATTTCAATCGGAGAAAATGTGATACTTCCAGAATCGATATTTGTTTAAAGTAGGTCGTTAGATAAAAAATAAAGTATGAGTATTTTGAATCAATAGCCCACACTTAAAAAGAAACTATTAAAGAATTAGAGAGGAGAAATGGTAAAATAAAGTGTTTGATTCATTCAAATATGGAGCTACACATTTCGGTTTATATAAGATTATGTTCCATAAAATAGATAAAATTCCAAATTTTGGACTTTTTTTTTGTGAATAGTGTTGATAATCAATAGTTTAACTTTATGGTATGGTTTCTGAGTAATAATAACTACACGTGAACCCCTCAAAAAATGTATTTTAAGAATATAAATGAAATAACTCAGAGTACGATTGATGATTTTAAACTGAGTAAAAATTTTTTACTAATTTTTGTTGCTGAAAAATCGGCATTTGAACTTGGGAGTTTGATTGCCCTATTAGATAAAAATGCTTTGAAGTTTTTTGGTGGAGTTTATCCCACAATTATTCATGACATAAACAATCATCATGATGGAATTTTGATACTTGAACTGCCTCATGTACAAGAGGTCATTAAGTTTTCGATGAAAGATGAATCTACTTTCAAAGAAATCAAAAATCTTGAAGGTGTCAACACAGCAATTTTGTTGATTGACGCTATGGTCTCAGCTACCGATTTATTGCTTAAAAAAGTATATGGTTTGCTCAATAATCAAATAAATATTGTTGGAGGTGGAGCAGGATTTATGAGTTTCGAACAGCAACCGTGTATTTTTACTCAAGACGGAATGTTTGAAGATGGTGCAATTTTAGCACTCATGAATAATAAAAGTAAAATTGGTGTAAAACATGGTTGGGAAGTGTTTGCGGGGCCATTTATTGCTACTTCGACCGAAAAAAATATTGTAAAGGAACTTAATTGGAGACCAGCCTTTGAGGTTTATAAAGAGGTGATTGAGGCAAATTCTACAAACGAATTTACCGAAAATAATTTCATTGACATTGCTAAAATTTTTCCATTTGGAATCTATAAAGAAGGAGCTGAATTTGTCGTACGTGACCCTATTGCTATTAATGAAGATGGAGAGATTGTTTGTATTTCGGAAGTTCCCGAAAACTCAACCTTACAGATTCTAACGGGTGACCCCGAAAAATTGATTCTTGCGGCACGTGATGTAGCTAATCAGACTTATCATGAAGAAAGTGCAGCCGAATGTTTGATGGTTTTTGACTGTATTACCCGTGTAATGTATCTCGATAAACAATTTGAAGATGAACTGAAAGCGATGCGAGATGTCTATCGAGAAAAGCAATGTAAAATAAGAGGGGTGTCAACTTTGGGGGAGATTGCGTCTTCGGGAATGGGATTTGTAGATTTCTACAATAAAACAATTGTAGCAAGTAGCCTTTACAGATAGATGGAAGCAGGACAAAAAATAGATATTGCCCGTGAGATTTCACTTTTATACGAATTATCACTTTCGATTGGTAATTCACTTGACTTAAAAAAAAATTGTGCTGACTTTCTAAACGTATGGATGCGTCAGAAAAATATTGATTTTGGTTCTATTTGGCTTAAAAACAGCATTTTAAATTTGCCAAATTCTGAAAATTTTACTTTAATCTATGCCAATCCTGAGTTTAGTACAGACAAAAAGGAGATTACACTTAACCACTATTTTATGAGTCATCTCGAAGGGAATGGCGGCGTATGCATCAAAAGCGGTACGCCCCATTTTCAAGAGATAATTACCGAAAAAAACATTACTGACGGTTGCTATTGGATTTTACCTTTACCACAGTTGGGCTTTATAAAATTTTATTTTAGCCCTAAAAATCTCTCTCAAGCTGCTTTTGATTCAAGTGAAGTAAAAAAGGCAAGCAAAGTAATACGTAAATTTGGTGTTACTTTGCAATCTTGCCTTCTGCACAATCGTGTGATCGGATACCAAGAAGAACTCAAAAAACTTGCTGTCGTAGCAGAAAAAACCGATAATGCTATCGTAATTTCTGATAGTGAAGGTCGAATTGAATGGGTAAATGAAGGTTTTAGTCGTATTTCTGGGTATCTTTTAGATGAAGTAAAAGGCCGTAAACCTGGTGAGGTTTTGCAAGGTAGCGAAACAAATCTCGAAACTAAAAAATTTATAGGTGAGCAGCTTCGCCAGAGAAGTAGTTTCAGAACTGAAATTTTGAACTATTCTAAGACAGGACAAAAATATTGGGTCGAACTTTCTATTCAAGCAATTTATGATAATGAAGGTAAGCTTACAAATTTTATTGCCGTAGAATCAGATATTACCGAACGCAAGAACTACGAATCAGAACTCCGCCAGGCCAAAGAAAAAGCTGAAGAGGCCAGCCGAATTAAGCAAGAATTTATGGCTGTTGTGAGCCATGAGATTCGTACACCACTCAATGCCATCATGGGCATGACAAACTTAATTCAGAAAACAAGTCTCAGCCCATTACAATCAGATTATATCAATACAGTACAGATTTCGACCGATAATTTACAGGGAATCATTAACTCGATTTTAGATTTTTCTAAGATAGAGGCAGGAAAAATGACTTTGCAGAAGATTCCTTTTAATCCTAAAAAAATCCTACAAAATATTATTAATAGTAATGAGTTTAAAGCCGAACAAAAAGGTATCGGATTGTTTATGAAGTTCGATGAAAAACTCAATGTTACACTTCTCGGCGATTCGATTCGACTCTCCCAAGTATTATTAAATTTAGTAAGTAATGCTATCAAATTCACTGATACGGGAAGAATTAGTTTAGAGGCAAGAGTCGTAACAAAAATGAATAATGCTTTGGTGGTGGAGTTTGCTGTGTCTGATACTGGAAAAGGGATTTCTCCCGAAAAGCACAAATTAATTTTTGAAAGTTTTACACAAGAAGATTCAAGTATTAGCAGAAAATACGGTGGAACTGGCTTGGGGCTGAGTATATCTAAGCAGTTAGTTGAACTAATGGGTGGAGATTTACGAGTAAAAAGTGAATTGGGAGAAGGTGCGACGTTTTCATTTGTTGTTGGTTTTCCGATTAGTCAAGCTCCAATTGAAGAAACTAAGCAAAATAATGTTTCGAGTAATGTACTAATTGGGAAAAAGATTTTATTGGTCGAAGATAATGCCATGAATCAATTTTTTGCCCAAAAACTACTCGAAGGTTGGGGAATAAAAGTAGAAATAGCCAAAAATGGTTTAGAAGGTGTCGAGAAGTTCAGAGCAAAATACTACGATGGCATTTTGATGGATATTCAAATGCCTGAAATGGATGGTTTTCAGGCAACAAAAATAATTAGAAGCGAAAATACGCATATTCCCATTATTGCACTTACAGCTTTAATAGTGGATGAAGAAATTGACCACTTTAGTGCTGTTGGCATGAACGATTACATAGGTAAGCCGTTTGTAGCCGATGAATTGATGCAGAAGTTGATAAAATATATCACAGTTCCTCAAAGCTACTCACTTTTATCGCCAAAAGTTAAGGTTGAAGAGTCAGCAAAACTTTATAACAATCAGCTTTTGAGTCAAATGATGAAAGGAAATACGGTGCAGATTCGTCAGATGGAAAAACTGTTTGTGCAGCAGTCACAAGATACTTTACGCCAGTTTGCTGAATATTATACACAACAAAACTACTCGCAAATTGGGCATTTAGCTCATAAAATCAAAGCTTCAATAGATATGTTGCAGATTTTGCCACTTAAACAGCCAATCAGACAACTGGAAGCACTCGGAAAACAAGAAAAAGATTCAGCCGAAATGGTAAATTTGATAAAACTTACAACTGATATTCTACAAAGAGTTTGTGAGGAAATCCAACAATCACACCAATGACACAGCCACTTGTTTCTATCATTACGATTAATAATCGACAAGCAGAAGTAACTTGTGAACTTCTTGCATCGCTCAAACAAATTTCATACAAAAATATTGAAGTTTGGGTAGTTGATAATCATTCTGATGGTAGACTAAAAACAAGAATAAGGCAATCATTTCCACATGTACATATCATCGAAACCAAAGCTAATTTAGGTTTTGCTGGTGGAAATAATCTTGCCATTACGCAGGCTAATGGTGAGTTTTTGATGTTTTTGAATAATAATACCGAGGTGCATACAGACTTTCTCGAACCCTTAGTTGAGGTAATGCAAACCAATCAAAAAATTGGCATTTGTGCCGCAAAACTACGTTGTTTTCATCAACCAGATACTATTCTTTACGCAGGGGCTTCTGATTTACATGCATATAAAATTCAAAGTTCTACCATTGGTTACGGGAAAAAAGATAATGGACAGTACGATAAACCTACTCAAACAGCCTTGGCTAATGCAGCAGCAATGATGGTGCGGCGTTCGGTTATTAGAGAAGTTGGCCTCATGCCCGAGGAGTTTTTTTTGTATTACGAAGAAATAGACTGGTGTTTGAAAATTAGAGAGGCGGGTTTTCAGATTTACTTCGTACCACAATCTTTAGTTTTGCATAAAGAGTCAACGAGTATTGATAGAAAAAGTGCGATTCAGATATATTATAAAACCCGAAATCGTATTTTATTGGTTCGTAAATGGCGTAAAGGATTTGGAAAATGGCTATCGCTTTCTTATCTCGGTGTGATTGCTCTCGGAGATTTAACCAAGTTTTTGATCCAAAGAAAATTCTTGTTTTTGAGTATGTATTGGGATGCCTTGTTTTGGAATTTGAAAGGTAATTTAAAATGAGAAATCCAAAAAAAAAATAAAATTCCAATTAATGGAATTTTAAGAAAAATTGGCACAATCGTAAGTGGTTGATAATAAGTGTTTTATGTATTTTGTTTTGAATTGGCCTGACTATTGAAGTATTATAATTAAAAGTAAATCATTAATAATTCAATGAAAAAGTAATTTTATTTATCACTTCGGATTTCTCAATTTATCGTTTCTTATTGATTGAAAAATGATGCAATGAAATGAAAGAGCAAAAAGAAGAAATGATTTTCTCTGGAAGGATAAATAGAAATATTGTCATAAAGCTGGAAATAGGAGTAAAGTAAATATTTATACGAAATATATCTTAAAAAACGTCCGAATTTTTGGACGTTTTTTTTATTGTAATTCATCAAACTCTTTCTCTACTAAACTGATTTTTCGATTAAATATATTTTCAATTTCATCAAATGTTAGTCTCATTGTTTCATAATCTTCCTTGTTTTTAGCCATTTTTTCTAACATTAGAAGGTTTTGAGTGATTTCTGGCAGACCAACCATAGTGAACGATGGTTTGAGTTGATGTGCCAATTTACTAATTTCATCTACTTTTTGTTCTTCAATCAAAGGCTTTAATAATGCAAATTGTTTAGGAACGGTTTCCAAGAAAAGCCCAAACATATCGGCTGCATATTTTCTATCGTGTCCATACACCTTTTCTAAATAATCAGTTTGAAGTGTTTCTTTTTCTTCTATTGTAACCGAATTAGATAAAGTTGCTCCTTCTTCTTGCATTAATACATGTCGATTAGGATTTAACGTAATTTTTTGTTCCAAAACTCTTCGAAGTTGGTTTGGGGTAAATGGTTTGGTCAGGTAAGAATTCATACCAATTTCGAAAGCATAATCGATTTCATCGCTTATCGCTGAAGCCGTTAGTGCTACAATTGGTATATGCTGATTGGCGTTTCCTTCAAGCTTTCGGACTTCAATAGTTGTTTCGTAGCCATCCATTTCGGGCATTCTGATATCCATCAAAATTATATCAAAATTTTCTTTTTTTAGTAAATCTAATGCCTCAATCCCATGATTGGCAATTTTATACGACATTTTCCATTTTAATAGTAAACCTTCAACATATTTTTGATTGATGAGATTATCTTCAACAACCAAAACATGGTAGTTTTTCCAATCTTCCGAAACGGCTTCTGAAAATAATTGTAATTTTTTTGATTGCTGTTTACTATCTTTTAATGGAAGCGTGAAGGTGAAAGTTGTTCCTTCATCCAGTGTACTTTCTGCTGAAATTTCTCCTCCATGAAGGTTAACCAATTGCTTTACAATCGCCAAACCAAGACCAGTTCCTCCATATTTTACTTTTACATCTTGGTCAGCTTGTTTGAAGCTATCGAAAATCCTGCCCAAACTTTGTGGGCTTATACCGATTCCAGTATCAAAAACTTTTATTTCGGTCATCAGAAAATCGCCCAACCTACATAGAAGTGATACTTGCACACCGATTTTACCTTTCTCAGTAAACTTCACAGCATTGCTCAAGAGATTCATTAAAATTTGAGTCAGAAACGTTGAGTCTCCAATTACGTCGTTTTCGATTTCATCATCAAAATCCAGAACTAATTTTATATCTCTTCCTTGTAAACGTAGTCTGAAAGTTTGTAATGTACTGTTTATGAGGTCTTTAAGGCTAAAAACTTGTTCTGAGATTTTCATTTCTCCTGCTTCAATTTTTGAGATATCCAATACATCAGAAACTAAGTTGAGCAATAAATCAGCCGAGTAATTTATAGCACTCAAATATTCAACTTGTTTTTTGTTAGGGTTTGTATCATAGAGTAAATGGGTCATACCAATTATGGCATTAATTGGCGTACGAATTTCATGGCTCATATTTGCCAAAAAACGCTTTTCGGCACTACGGGCATCTTCTGCTACTTTTCTGGCCTCTTCGAGGGCTTCTTGCGTACGTTTGCGTTCGGTAATATCAAGGTGAATGCCAACTGAACCAGTAACTCTACCATTACTTTCAATAATTGGAGCTCCACTCACAATTACCCAAATAACTTCCCCATTTTTCTTTTTTAAAGGTACTTCATAAACACCCGTTTTGCCATCTAAGCGATTGGCATTTTGTTCAGCAATTAGTCTCTTAAAGTCTTCATCAGGAAGTAAAAAATCGGCAGCTTTTTTACCAACCAATTCATGCTCTTCATACCCAGTCAAGTCGCAAAAACGTTTGTAGGCTCTTTTAATTATATCTTGATTATCGACTTCTATTAGGCCTAAATCCATATTTTCAAGAATCCCACGGTATTTTTCTTCACTGTACTGAAGAGCTTCCGTTCGTTCTTTTACTTGTCTTTCAAGTGATTCATTAAGCTTTTTTAGATTTTCGTTGGCCTGAAATAAATCCAAAGCTTTGGCTTCCAACAACTTTTCTGCTTGTTGTCGGGCTTTTTTTTCACGCTCAATTTTACGTTTCAGTACCTCAACTTCGTCACTCATATTTTACTAATGATAAATTTGACCAAAGAACCATCTTCATTCATATTTTTCTTTTCTACCGTGGCTGCTTCTTGGAAGTATTCAATTGCTGCTTCGATGAGTCCATCTGCCAAATCTGCCATTTTGCGGTCTGACTGATAGAGCATTTCAAGAGTATTATCAGTTCGTAGGGTATCAAATTTTGGAAGTTCAGCATCTGGATAGAGTTTTTGAACCTCAACATGAATATAACGGTCGATTTGTTCAAAAAAATCAAAAACATTATCAATATTCTTGAAGAAGTGAGAATAGCTCGTGGTGAATACCCCAAACAAGTGTTTGCCATAAGTTTTTAATAATAGATCAACCGGAATTTCAGTACGTTTGCTGAGTCCGACCACCAATTGCACCATTTCGTTGTGGTCATAAGTCCCAACTGCTGTGTAGATGCCGCCAGATGGTAGATTGGCAGATTCTATGATGTCGTCCATCATATCAAAACCAAACTTAGATTCTACCATTTCGATAAATTCGGTGAATACAATTCCTTTCATTTGCTTAGGGTTTAGAAAAACGGTTGTTTGTAAAATTAAGCAAAAATCGTGCGAAATTATTATCGGATGGTATGTTTTTTTAAATATTGTAATTTAATAGTAGAGAAAACTCAGATTATCTTTTGTGGTGGAGTAAAGTTGTAAAGCTGCTCAAAGAAACAAACTAATAATTGTAAATTTCAACTAATGAATCGGAAGGAAAAATAGTAAATAAAAAAGGGCGAACATTTTGTTCGCCCTTTTTTATTATACAAAACTTTTTCCTTTTTCAATTGCCCGTTCAAGGCCGCTGGCATCGCTACCTCCTGCGGTTGCGAAATAAGGCTGGCCACCTCCACCACCTTTCATTTCTTTGGCGAGTTCTTTCACAATATTACCTGCGTGAAGGTTTTTCTCTTTCATCACATCTTCGTCAATAATGACTGCAATTTGTGGTTTTCCGCCAAATTCTGCACCAATGACACCGTAGAAACGCTCCACTTTATTTTTCAAATCGAAGCAAAGTTGCTTTAGAGTATCAGCTGATGGAACGCTAACTTTGGCCGTAATTACGTTTACACCATTGATATTTATTGCTGTTTTAGCCAACTCATTCTTCAATTCTTGAAGTTTTTCGTTTTCGAGAGCCTCAACTTTTTTCTGTAAAGTTGCCTTTTCAGCTAAAAGATTTTCAACGGCTTTTATCAAATCGTTGTTTCTAAGAACTTCTTTCAGATGCGTATTAATTGATAATTGCTCATTGATAACTGAAATAGCTTTTCCGCCTGTTAATGCTTCCACACGACGCACACCAGCGGCTACCGAACCTTCAGAAATAAATTTGAATAGACCAATTTTACCTGTCGATGATGCGTGTGTTCCACCGCAAAGCTCAACTGAGAATTTTGGGTCGAAAATTACTACTCTTACAAAATCGCCGTATTTTTCACCGAAAGTTGCGGTTGCCCCCAAAGCAATCGCATCAGCAATCGGAATATTTACTTTGGTTTCGAGTTGGATATTCTCACGAATTTTCTCGTTGACAATATCTTCGATTTGTCCTAATTCTTCATCGGTCACTTTAGCAAAGTGTGAGAAGTCAAAACGAGTGATATTATCATCTTGATACGAACCTTTTTGTACAATGTGCGTACCCAAAACCTTACGCATAGCCGCCAACATCAAGTGTGTAACAGTATGGTTTGTTCTGATTTTCTCACGACGCTCTTCATTGATATGTGCTATAACTGTTCCTGCATTTTGTAAGATTTCATCGAGGTTTTTATCGGTCGAAATGTGTATAAAAAGGTCGTTTTCTTTCTTTGTATCTTTGATATTTATCGAGTGGTCGCCAATCATAATATGACCAGTATCACCCACTTGACCACCCATTTCGGCGTAGAAAGGTGTGCGGTCAAGCACAATGTGGTACTCTTCACCTGCTTTTGTTTTTACTTTGCGGTACTTGATAATTTGAGCTTCTGCCGAAACTTCATCATAACCCACGAATTCAAAATCACTGCCTTCATTCAATTCAACCCAGTCGGTTGCTTCTTTGGCTGCATCTTTTTTAGAAAGGTCTTTTTGTTTTTGTAATGCTTTTTGGAAGCCTTCTTCGTCAATTTTTAGACCTTTTTCTTTTGCTAAAAGGGCGGTTAAATCGACTGGAAAGCCAAATGTATCTGATAATTCAAAAACAACATCGCCACTAATAATTCCATTTTCTGGATTGATGGCTTCAAATCTTCTGATACCCGTTTCGAGCGTACGCAAGAAAGACTTTTCTTCTTCTTCAACTACACGAGTTACGAAATCTTGTTGAGCTTTCAATTCTGGGAAAACATCGGCAAACTGCTCAGCCAAAACTGGCACAAGTTTACTCATAAATGGCTCATTAAAACCTAAATATGAATAACCATAACGAACAGCACGACGCAAAATACGACGCACAACATAGCCCGCTTTTGCATTGGATGGCAACTGTCCATCAGCAATCGTAAAAGCAACGGCACGAAGGTGGTCAGCAATTACACGCATTGCTACATCGACGTAGCTGTTCGATGAAAGCGTACCGTTTTCGCCATATTTCAAACCTGACATTTGCTCAATTACTTGAATTGTATTTTGGAAAACGTCAGTATCATAATTCGATTTTTTGCCTTGAATCGCCATACAAAGACGCTCAAAGCCCATGCCAGTATCAACGTGTTTGGCTGGAAGCGGAACTAATGATTTATCAGCTTTACGCTCAAACTGCATAAATACGTTATTCCAAATTTCAACTACTTGTGGGTGGTCATTGTTTACCAATTCTTTGCCGCCAATAATATCAATTTCAGCTTGGTCACGTAAATCTATATGGATTTCTGAACAAGGCCCACATGGACCAGTATCGCCCATTTCCCAGAAATTGTCTTTTTTATTGCCAAGAATAATGCGGTTTTCATCGCCAATTAAGCCTTTCCAAATGTCAAATGCTTCTTGGTCGAATGGCACTCCGTCTTCTTCGCTACCTTCAAAAACCGATACATAAATTCGATCTTTCGGTAATTTATAGACTTCTGTCAATAATTCCCAAGACCATTCTAAGGCTTCTTTCTTAAAATAATCACCAAATGACCAGTTTCCGAGCATCTCAAACATAGTGTGGTGATAGGTATCAAAACCTACGTCTTCCAAATCATTATGCTTACCACTTACACGAAGACATTTTTGTGTATCCGCAATACGCTTTGATGGCGGCGTGCCATTTCCCAAGAAAAAGTCTTTGAATTGAGCCATTCCTGAGTTGTTAAACATCAAAGTTGGGTCGTTTTTGGCCACAAGCGGTGCAGACGGAACGATTAAATGTTCTTTACTTTTGAAGAAATCTAAAAAAGCCTTACGAATTTCGTGCGAAGTCATTTTGCTGTAAATTGGTTACTGGTAAATTGGTTACTGGTTGCTGGTTATTAGAAAGCTTGTTACTGGGAACTGGTCATGTGAGATTTCGTCCAATAACTAATATTCTGATAGCGAATCACCAAAATTGAGGTGCAAAAATAGTTTAAAAATTGGACTTTTTGAAGAGTTATCAAATAAAAAGGTTTTTTGCATATAGGTCAGATTTACAATCAATCACTTCTATTGAGGGTATTTAAACAAATGGAAGTGGTGTAAAAGTTAACTTACTATTTTACATAAATGTCTTATAATCTCAGGTAAAACTTCTGCTAAAGCACCTTTTGGCAGTTCATGCCCCATGCCTTCGACCATCAAAAGCTTTGAATTGGGTATCAAAGGAGCATAAATTTCAGCATGTTTTGGGCTAACGAGTGGGTCTGCCGTGCCGTGAATGACTAAAGTTGGTGCTTTTATTTGATGGAGTTTTTTTAGGCGAGAACCAGAAGCTACAATTGCACAAAATTGCTGGTATCTTGCTCTTGGGTTTTGCCCTTTTCGACGTTCAATGCTTTCAGTAAAAACTTGACGGAAATAAGATTCGTCAAATTCAAATCTTTTACCACGCAGGAGACGATAAGTAGCAACATAGCTACCTACACTAATTTTATGGTTAGAATATTTATTTTTTATGTAAATCCTTTTGATAAGAAAAGGTATTAATTTCATTAGTAATTTGTGGGTCAACTTGCTGGCTACTTTGGGGTTTAGTGTATATCCTGATGACATAATGGAAGTCAAGCTCAATACTTTTTCAGAAAAATCTATCGCAATGTGCTGTGCGATCATTCCACCCATCGAAACCCCAACGATATGAGCTTTTTCTATTTTTAAAAAATCAAGCAAACCGACACTATCTTTCGCCATATCTTCGAGCGAGTAGGGGCGACTTCTATGCCAAGTCTCATTCATCCAAGTTGAAAGTCCAATATCACGATTATCAAATCTTATGATATAAAAGCCCGCTTCAACCAAAGGTTCAATCATATTTTCGCCATAAATCACGCACTGAGCATCAAGCCCCATGATGAGCAAAATCGCAGGATTTTGTTCATTTCCAAAGGTTTCATAATAAATTTCTATGCCATTTACAGGAGCTTTATCTGATTGATTGATTACTAACATTGATATATTGGTACAAATGCATTTCAAGTATTTTGCAAAAATACATCAGTTAGATATATTTGGAGGAATTAAAGTGTATTTTTATCAAAAGTAGGAATGATTCCAGTTTTTCGCTTGATAAGACGGCTAAATTCAAGAATTACTGGTGGTATGATATGATTTTTAATGACTACCTTTATGTTTTTGATTTTAGGGTATGAATAATAGAAATATTTTAATGCCACTATAAATTGACTTATATATTTGTTTTGTAGCTGTTTGGAATCAAGCATTAAATAATAATAACCTGAAAGTATTTGTTTAAATCTATAATTATATTGAAACTTAGTTTCTAAATTTAGCATCTTGTACATATAAATACGATTTTTTAGAAAAATAGCGTCGTTTTTATGGTCGGTCATACTCATTCCCCTACTATGTTTTTGATAAGTTGCCATCAAATCGGGTAAATATTTTATATGGCCATTTCTTGCTGCTAACATAATAATAGGAATATCTCCGCTTTTTGATTTTAATATCCAATTAGGAATTGATTTAAGGCTTTCGTGTCTTATCATTAGGCTTGCTGTAGCCATAAACCAAATTTCTTCTTCACCAATCAAATCATCTATGGTAAATATGTCTTTTTCTATATTTTCATTTAGGATATAATTTTTTTCATTAATATCAACGTATTCAACATTAACGTTATGAAAGCAAATAGAGAATTGTGGATGTGAATCTAATACTTCAAATTGTTTTTGTAATTTCGAGTCGATAGTCCAGAAATCGTCTCCTTCGCAAATGGCTATGTATTTTCCATTAACTTGGGAATAGGCATTTATCCAACTCGCCATTACGCCTAAATTTTTCTCATTTCTAATATATCTAATACTAACCTTTGATTCATGATTATTAGTGAGAATGTCTTGGATAATCTCCTTAGTTCTATCGGTTGAAAAATCATCGGCAATGATTACCTCATAGTCAAAGGTTGTTTTTTGCATCAAAACACTTTCAATTGCTTTTTTGATGTATTTTTCGTGGTTGTAAGTTAATATAATAACACTAACTTTAATTTCAGTTTGCAAAACCATAGTTTTGAATTTTAAGATAAATCGAAAAAACTTATTTAGTGATTTTAATCGAAATCCTTCAAACTTAGAATAACATCATAGTTTGCTTTTCCCTCATGCACCATATTTATCAGTTCTAATACTCTCAAAGAGTCCTTTTTATTTCTAAATTGGCTATTATCACCCAAAAGCGTATTACCTGCATAGTATGAAAATACCGAGAAAACCTGTTTCTTATTTTTTGAAAGTTGAGCAATCTCCGACCAGATAAGTAATTGTTCATCAGTTAATTTGAAATCATCAAGGTTTGAATGATATTTCTGATACAAGAAATCGTAAAATTCATTATAAACTTGATATTCAAATACCAGATCAGTAATATCCTTAAAATACTTGATTGTTTCTTTGTTATCAAATTTGTTTAGTGTTTTGAATGCTTCTATATAGTTCTTTCTTTCAAGTAAGAAACGTGTTTTGAGTAGAATTGCCTTCTGGTTATAGCTTTGTTTTTGGATCACATTATCAATCACATCAAAACTTTTGCTTATTTGGTTATTTTTGAAGAGAAGCCAAGCATAATCATGGTTATTAATAAGTCGGTTGGGCGACATCTGATTCATTTTTTCAAAAATCTTTATACTTTCAGCTGATAAGCCATAATCGGACTTTAAAAAGCCTAATTGGTTTAGTAAAATCGGGTTATCGGTGTGAATGTTTAGAGCTTCATTCAGAGTTTGGTTTGAACTTTTGAAATACTCTTCTCTCAAGTTTGGAGGTATAGTTGCGTTTAGAAAAAGGCTTCTTTGTAACGTAAACTGTAAGGCAACATCATATTTACCGATAATTGCATTATCAAATGTTTGGCTATATAATTCTATTTTTTTTTCAGCTATCTTTTCAGAATAAGCCAACGAAAGCATTTTATTTGTTATTATGGTTTTGTAGCTACCAAAATAAATGATCATTACTAATGGAATGATTACTCCAATCTTTATTAATAGTTGTTTTTCTTGAAAGAAAGATTTGTGGTAAATAGGAGAAAAGTTCTTATTTACAAGGATAAAAACTGTAAAAAAAGCAATTAGACTAAAGAGGCTATCAAAGCCAAAAAACATAAAAATAATATAAGTAATAAGGAAGCTACTCAGAATAACCTTCTCAAATTGTGCCAAATAATTGGTGTTTTTTTTCCAAATTCCGTAAAAACCCAAGAAAATTAGCCATAGATAGCTCAATAAGCCAATGTAGCCCGTACCGATAATTTTATCAATAAATTCATTATGGGCTGAATCATACCAAAAACCCGCATCGTTTAGATCACTTGTGAAGTTCTTAAAGTAGAAATAGATAAAAGAACCTTGTCCCCAGCCTAAGAAAGGTTTTTCAAGTGAATTATTCAAGCACATTTTCCAAAGTTTCAATCGCACCCATATCGTATCTTCCTTGAGGTTAAAATCTGAGAAACGGCTAAAAATAGATATTTCACTGTAGTAACTCAATGCCAAGAGACCTGATAATATGACCAAGCCCAGAGTGACATATAAAATAAATCTGATTTTTTTTTCAGATTTTAAAAAGTAAAAAATAGCAATGAATGAAAGGCCAGCCAATAGTGATAATATTCCAGCACGTGTCTGAGTCAACGTTAAGCTTACAATGGTGACTAAAATTAATAGTATGAGAATAAATTTCGCTGGATAGTTTTTCCAAATAGAAAACGAATATATAATTAGATAAAACTGGATAATTGCATAGATAGATAAGTGCATTGGGTTAGCTAAAATAGATTCAGCTCGAAAATGTTTCCCATTAAATACTCCAATAATTCCTATTAAATTTATTATTAAACCAACACTTAATATAGCTAAAATTAGCATATTTAACTGCTTTTTGCTCAAATCAACCTGACTAAACAAATAGAAGTATAATATAAGGTGTAGCATACTTAGGAAGCCTGACATTCTTTCAAAATTAGAAAGAAGATTGAGTCTTATATCATGTCCAAAAATTGCAGAAAGAAAATTAATAGTTAAATATGCCAATAACGAAATTTGTAGATGATTTAGGTTGATGGTACTTTTATTTGAGAGTAAAATATAAACTATGAACGATATGTCAATGACAGTCCAAAAATAAACAGTCGAGTAAACTGTTGTTCCATAGATAGCAATCTTAGAATGGATTAATGGTGAGAGAGCAATTAAAAGTGCTGAAGGAAAATATATATATAGATTTTTCATAGTTGGATGGCTATTTTAAAAAATTATATAAGATTTTAGAAGATGAGAATATCCTGAGTTTGCTTTTTGGTGCGGAGTAAACGTCGTTATCTTTTGTATCCTTTGTAATAGTACAGCCAACACCAATGATATTGTTTGAGCCTATACTTACATTTTGATTTACTGAAGTATTCATACCGATAAATGTATTTTGACCTATTTTTACACTTCCTCCTATGCAGCATCCGCTGAGTGTCGAGTTTTCAGCAATTTGACAATGGTGCCCTATTATGGAAGCAAAAATAAGTGTATTATTGCCTATACTAACAAATGGTTGTATAACACAGCCTTCACCAATGAATACATTGTTCCCATACTTACAATCCTGCCAATATTGAGCTTTAGAAGAGATATAGTTGGCAAATGAATAACCTATTGTTTTTACTTTCTCGTAAATATCGTTTCTTATCGAATTATTACCTACTGCAATAAAGATGTCGTGGTTAGCGACTGAGAAATATTGAGAAATTCTCTCAGAGTCATAAACCTTAATATTAAATAAAGTTTGTTCTGTTTCTTTTATGAACCTACTTTCAACACAAAAGCCTACGACCTCATAAGGGCTATCATTCATAAATACGTAATAAGCATATTCGGCAAGCTTGCCTATACCATAAATGATGAGTTTTTTATTCATCGGTTATCAAATGAAATTGTGATAGACTAATAAAAAAAGTAAAGTATTATCACGTTGTGTTTGAATTTTTTTGAGTTTATCAATTCAATAAATTGTCGAGTATCAATTTGGGCATTCACAGCTAATTTTCCTAAGAATTTTTATTAAACGGTATGTCCAGGGCGTAATTTGCGATATATACCCCGATTTGGAGGCTATATCAAAGAATGTTGATTCTTAATAAAGAAAATATGTAAACAAACGCAATTTTATAACTAAAAAATTAGTTATATTTGTGTATCTCCAACTAAATCTAATCAAGCACATGAAAAATCTATTATTCTATTGTATGGCGATTCTGAGTTTTACGCTCTCTGCACAAAATAAAGTTTATCGACCGCAGGAATTTGAAAAAGAGGTAAGTTCCATCAAACGTATTAGTGAAGAATATAAACCATATACTATTGTACAATTAAGAGATGGGAAAGAAGAAGGAAAAGACTTTGAGATTGAAACCAAAAAGGTAATTTATGATTTTAATCAATTTGCTCGTAGTAGGCAAGTGAAATTTGAGGAGTTTGAGTATAGACCATATCGGTTTATTCCGATTCAGATATTGGCACAAGCTGATGGCAGTATTGATTATTTTATTTACGGATTTCAGTATTCTATTTATGGAAGAGGTATGCGAACAAATAATGATAGCCTAAATGTAGAAGAAAAGAAAATTTTTGTGAGCCTTGCCGACGAATTTTGTAAGATTTATAAACTACCCACAAATGAATATAACAAGAAGTATAGTATTAATTTTAGTATTTCGCTTGGGAAAGAACCTCGTAAGTTAAGTAAAAAAGGTATTTCAACGATTGAATTAGCTCAAAAATGTGACCAGCCAGATACAGTTAAGAATCTTATACTGAATAAATTGAGTCTTGATAAATTTCCAGAAGTGGTTTTTAGATTTAAGAATTTAGAAAAATTAGATTTAGCTGATAATTTTATTGAGCAAGTTCCAACAGCGATTTGGACATTGGAAAAACTTAAATTTTTGAGTTTAAGTGGTAACAAAATTGATTATTCAAAGCTTAAATTTAAGCGAAATAAACATTTAAAAGACCTCAATCTTCAATATACACAGATGGCAAAAATGCCCAAATCTTTGAAGAAAAATCGAAAGTTGGAGATTCTTTTTGTAGGCAATAATCCTATAAAATTTACAAAGAATGATTTCAAACGAATGTCAAATCTGAAAGCTCTTAATTTATACAATGTCAGAACTTCAACACTTCCAAAATCAATTGGAAAACTAAAAAATTTAGAAGAACTCGACCTTTATCATAATGAATTGCAGTTTTTGCCAAAAGAAGTTTGTCAATTACCAAAGCTAAAAACGCTGGCAGTAGCCAATAATCAACTGTGGAATTTTCCTGAAGAAATTAGTAAAATGCCCAATCTTCAAACGCTTTATGCTCATCATAATCGCTTGAATACTTTGCCAAGTTTGCCAAATCTTAAACTTTTAGATATTGGTTATAATCTTTTCAAGGTTTTTCCTGAGCAGGTTTATCAATTGAAAGATTTAGAAGAATTTGATATTACACACAATGAAATTATGGAGATTCCTGAAGGTTTGATTGCTCTAAATAAACTGCAAAAAGTCTTTATTCGTGGTAATGAATTTTACAAAACTGATAAACCAGATGAAAAATTAACTAAACTCACTGATAGTTTAGAAAAACGCCAAGTAATGGTTAGGTAGGAGTGATGCTGTTTTTTTGAGGAAAAAAGTTTAGTTTTGGGCATTGAAACATTATTTTTCAAACAAACAATGGCGAAACTTTTTTATAGTACTTCCGAAGTTGCGGAAATGTTGGATGTGAATGTATCTCGCATTCGCTTTTACGAAAAAAAATTTAATCTCCGATTCAAAAGAAATGGCCAAGATCGCCAAATTACAGAAAAAGATATTGAGACTTTACGAGATATTATCGTAAATGCCAATAAAGGAGGCTTAACTCTAAAGGGTGTAAAACGTAAAATAAGTAGCAAAAGCGACCAAAATAAAACTAAAAATGCCCTAAAAGCTAAATTGTTAACTATTAGGGCATTTTTGGTTGAAACACTCAAAGAGGTTTGATTTAGAAGAATGTGCCTACCGAAATCACAAAACTTCTTTGGTTGTTTGTAATATTAGCCGATGCGTAATTGGCGGTATTTGCCAATTCATAAGGCGTATAAGCGGTTTTAAATGTATTAAATACACCTGCTAAATCTACGAAAAACTTAGCTGAACGGTAACCAACACCACCTGAGAAAATCAATTGTGAGCGGTCAAGGTCATCAATTCTTTGTTTGTATGGATCTGGCATATATTTAGCACCGAGTCTCAATCTGATATTTTCGATCCGATATTCACCACCTACTTTTAAGTTTACGGCATCCTTGAAAGTATTCTTAATTCTACTATCTTCTCTCGTTGCTTTTTCGTAGCCACTTACAAAACCGTTATTGTCATAATTAGCATATTTAATACTCATACCCGAATAACCTACATATTCGGCATCGGCAGTAATAAATCCTTTTTTGCCAGGTAAAAAGAATGTCGCACCACCACTGGCTTTGAGCGGAGTTGTAATTTTATACGAAAATTCATTTTCACGAGTTCTCACTTCCGAATAATCTGGAGTAAAGAATGTTGTTTTAATTGAAATACTTGAATTAAACACCTCGTTGACGGTTATCCATGATGGCGAAGTAATATTTGCACCCAAGCTGATATTGTCTGAAACTTTAAAAATACCACCAATACCTAAATTAATACCACCACCACTTGAAATCAAGTCATCTCTGTAATCAAAACCATTGAAAACGGTTCCTCTTGGAAATTGTTCTGAGTAATTATTCAAGTTTTCGTAGTTGAGTCTAACAAAACCAAGCGTAAAACCTAAATAAGTTTTATCATCAAAATTTACACCGTATGCCAAATTCCACTGACTTTGGTTACCCGTACTTGAATTATTTCCTGTCTGATTGACTGGTAAACTTGTTTCTGCTTGTGTGTATTTGGTGTCATTATTTGCTACAGGGTCAATCATATATGACCAATAATACATTCCTTCAGGGTAGAAGGCCGTTGCAGTATTTTCATCAAATTCGTCATCGAGAGTTTTGGCACTTACGTTTAGAGAGTTTGCTTTTTCGGTAAAATAATTACCCATTGAACTCTTATTATTAGTACCTGCATAACTAAAATTAGATAATAAACTTACCTGTTTTGAATAAGTTACGGCAAATGTTGAGCGTTTTTTACGTGTTCCTCGACCATTGCTACTCATAATCAGGCCTAATTGACCGATATTAGCATTGGAAGTATTAGCTTTACTCATTGAACCAGCGTAAAGCGACGAAGTATTAAGCGAGTTGAAAATAGGAGTGATGCTTAACTCCGAACGATTATAAAATCCTAAACCAGCAGGATTAGCAGACGCATTGCCAGCATCAGCTCCGAGTGCAGTGTAACTCCCCCCCATACCTTGCATACGAGCTGACCCTGATACTTTCGACTGTGAATATCTGAAAGCATCTTCTCCATAAAAATGGCCACCCAAAGTTAGTTGTGCTTGGGTTTTTATTCCTCCCAAAATCAAAGCAGAGGCTATAAAAATTCGTGTAAGTTTCATTGTAGTAATACTGAAGTTTGAAGAAAAATAAACCAGATTTTTAGTCTTTCGTATAATTACTTCATAGAAAAGGTAATGTTTACTTAGGTTAGTTTTAATAGAAAACCTCGCCAAACGCTATGATTCAGCGAGGTTTTCGAATGGATTCTTAAAATATCTCAATGAAGAGTCTGAACAAATCTTAAACTAATTATCTTGGTCCACGGCTGCTGCCACCGCTGCTACTGCCACCGCCACCAGACGAACCTCTTGAAGCTCCTCCACTACTTGAAGAAGAACTACTACCGCCCCAACTCGATGAACTTGATGAAGATGAGCCTCTCGACCAGCTATCTGATGAACCTCTTGATGAAGAGTTTCCACTGCCACTTGACCAGCTATTGTTTGTGCTACGACTCGTTCCAGAAGGACGAGAATAATTATACCCACCGTTGTTAGAGCTACCACCGTTAGAATTAGAATAGGAACCTTCAGTAGCTCCATTTCTGCGAGGACGAGCATAATAAGTATCGTTTGAAGTGCTTGAACTATTAGTGCTTCCACCATACGTTCTTGAATTTCCTCTATTATACTCATTACTTGCCGAACTTCCGTTCCATGAGCTACTGCTGTTGCTTCTTCTTGGTTGATAATCAGAATTACCACTTCTACCAGTATTCGCAGTTCGACCATTCATAGAAGCATCACGACCGCCATTATTTACCGCTGAGTTAGTAAAACCACGGTTGTAAGTACCTGAACCACTTCCGCCATCGCGAGGACCATAAGTACGAATACGACCACTACTTACACCATTTACACCCGAAGTAATATTTCCATAATAGTTATTTACGAAAATATTATTTCCAAATCCTCTATCATAGAAAGCATAAGAATTAAATCCATAAGGGTTATACCAAGAATTGCCGTACCATGAATTGAAACCACCCCAAGAGTTGTATCCGCCCCAGAATGGGTCATAAAAACGATTGAATCCATAACTACCCCAGAATGGGTCGTAGAAACGATTAAAGCCGCTACCCCAGAACGGGTCATAAAAACGATTGAATCCTCCGAAACCAAGACCTAAACCAAATCCAGTTCCAAACCCATTTCCATAACCAAAACGGTTAAATGGACTTGCCCAACCCACAGGTTGACTCCAAGCGTAGTCGTTCCAGCCTGATTGGTAACCATTTGCAAAACCTGAATCGTAGCCAGCATCGCCATTGTTATTACGATTCACTTTACGAGAGTTTAAATAATTCTCATCGTAGTATTCGTCAGTGCCAGTGGCATTTTCTTGGCTTAGTTGTGGCTCTTCTGGTTGATAACGTTGGTTTTCAACGTATTCTGGCGTTTGTTTCGGCGTATAAACAACCTGCGGAGCATCTTTCGATGATCCATAAGTATCGTCATATTCACCTTTGGTAGTGAGTTGCTTAGTTGAAGTACATCCCCATGCACTCAAAAGCACTCCTACCGATAGATATTTTATTGATTTGAAAGTGTTCATTTTACTATAATTTAAATGTGGGCTTTAAACATTTCTATGTATATGATGCGACAGGGTAGGAAATGGTTGTACGTTCTTTAAATTTTTTTTCATTTCCCGAAATCAAGCTTTTTTATAAAATCGTTATTTATATAAGCAATTATTGAATACTAACATTATTTTACAAACTTAATATAAAAACCTATCTTTGCAATCTGTTTGAGCATTAATATCTCATTAGATTTTGACTTTAACAGAGTCAGAATTGGGTTTTTCTAATAATAAAACGAAAAAAGCCCATCAAAAATTCAATTTTATTAAAATAACTTATTGAAATACGAAGTGAAGACCTGAATGGTTGTAATTGCCGATTCATTCTTCATTCTAAATTCTTCATTTTACATTAAAAAAACATGAGTAAAGGACTTCCAAAACGTAGTGAAAACTACTCGGAGTGGTACAACGAACTGGTAAAACGTGCAGATTTGGCCGAAAATTCGGCGGTTCGTGGTTGTATGGTTATCAAACCTTATGGATATTCTATTTGGGAAAAAATGCAAAGAGCTTTAGATGATATGTTTAAAGAAACAGGTCATACAAATGCTTATTTCCCGCTTTTTGTTCCGAAAAGTTTATTTGAGGCCGAAGAAAAAAATGCCGAAGGTTTTGCCAAAGAATGTGCAGTTGTGACTCACTACCGTTTAAAATCAGACCCAAATAACCCTGGTAAACTGATGGTTGACCCTGAAGCAAAATTGGAAGAAGAATTAGTGGTTCGTCCAACGAGTGAGGCTATTATTTGGAATACTTATAAAAATTGGATTCAGTCGCACCGTGATTTGCCAATTTTAATAAATCAATGGGCAAACGTCGTGCGTTGGGAAATGCGTACTCGTATGTTTTTGCGTACGGCTGAGTTTTTATGGCAAGAAGGCCACACAGCACATGCTACTGAAAAAGAAGCAATGGACGAAACTAAACAAATGCTGGATGTTTATGCCACTTTTGTTGAGGAATGGATGTCAGTGCCAGTAATCAAAGGTTTCAAATCGGCCAATGAGCGTTTTGCTGGTGCAGAAGAAACTTTGTGTATCGAAGCAATGATGCAAGATGGAAAGGCTTTACAAGCAGGAACATCGCACTTCTTAGGTCAAAATTTTGCCAAAGCATTTGATGTAAAATTCCAAAATAAAGAAGGAAAACTCGAAAACGTTTGGGGAACTTCTTGGGGCGTAAGTACACGATTGATGGGAGCTTTGATTATGGCTCACTCTGATGATTTGGGCTTGGTACTTCCACCAAAATTAGCTCCAATTCATGTTGTAATTGTACCTATTTATAAAGGTGATGAAGATTTAGAAGCAATCAAGGCAGTTATTATGCCAATTGTGAAAGAATTGAAGTCGTTGGGAATTACTGTAAAATTCGATGATAATGATGCCTATCGTCCAGGTTGGAAATTTGCCGAATATGAATTGAAAGGTGTGCCTTTACGTATGGCAGTTGGAATGAGAGATTTGCAAAATGGCGTAATCGAATTAGCTCGTCGTGATACTTTGACTAAGGAAACTCGACCAATCGAAGGTATTGCTGCTTACATAAAAGATTTATTGGATGAGATTCAAACAGCTATTTATCAAAAAGCGTTGAACTTCCGCCAAGAAAATATGTTTAAGATAGATACTTGGGCAGAATTTGAAGAACAAATCGAGAAAGGTGGATTTTTACTTTGTCACTGGGATGGAACTTCGGAAACTGAAGAGAAAATCAAGGAATTAACAAAAGCAACCATTCGTTGTATTCCTTTAGATGCTATTGAAGAAGAAGGTATTTGTGTGTATTCTGGAAAACCCTCATCCAAAAGAGTAGTTTTTGCGAGGGCATACTAATAGAATTCTGAATTTTGAGTTAGGAGTTCTGACTTTAAAAAAAACATATCCAGTCTCTTAAAACTCGAAATTAAACATTCATAATTAAACATTAATCATTAGAAAAAGATGGTAAAATCAGGCGATAATGTAGCGGTACATTATAAAGGAACGCTAACCGATGGTACGGTGTTCGATAGTTCGGAAGGGCGTGAGCCTTTAGAGTTTCAAGTAGGTAGTGGTATGGTTATCGCAGGATTCGATTCGGGCGTAACTGGTATGGCTATTGGTGAAAAGAAAACAGTCCATATTCCAGTTGATGATGCCTATGGCCCAGCTTCTGATGAAATGATTTTTACATTTAATCGTTTGGATATTCCTGCTGATATTCCTTTGGAAGTGGGCGGAACGCTCAATATGCACAACGGTCAACAATCTATGCCTGTAATTGTGCGTGAAGTAACAGCAACGAAAGTTATCCTTGACGGAAATCATCCATTGGCTGGTCAAGATTTGATTTTTGAAATCGAGTTAGTTTCGGTGAAATAATTTTTTTTGCCAAAAAAAACGCAATTCTGATTATCTCGGAATTGCGTTTTTTATTATATTTAATGAAGTAGAAACTTAAACCTCTTCAAACTCACCCATTGCACAGAATTTATCAATTCTGGCATCAATGCGTTCTTGTGGAGTCATTGCTTCGAGTGTAGCAATTTCGCTCAAAATTCTTTTCTTCAAACGATTCGACATATCATCCCAGTCAAGCTGAGCTCCGCCGAGAGGTTCTTCAATTACTCCATCAATCAATTTATGTTGAAGCATATCTGTTGATGTTAGTTTCAATGCTTCGGCGGCTTGCTCTTTATAATCCCAACTTCTCCAAAGAATTGACGAGCAAGATTCTGGTGAAATTACCGAATACCAAGTATTTTCGAGCATCAAAACTCTATCACCAATTGCAATACCTAAAGCACCACCTGATGCACCTTCGCCAATGATGATACATATTACGGGAACTTTCAAAAGCATCATTTCTTTTAAATTTCTCGCAATTGCCTCACCTTGACCACGCTCCTCAGCTTCAAGTCCAGGAAATGCTCCAGGGGTATCAATCAAGGTAACGATTGGTTTATTAAACTTTTCTGCCAATTTCATTAATCTGAGTGCCTTTCTATAACCCTCTGGATTAGGCATTCCGAAGTTTCGGTGCTGGCGTTCTTTTGTTTTACGTCCCTTTTGCTGGCCAATTACCATTACAGTTTGCCCTTCAATGGTGGCAAAACCTCCAATCATAGCTGGGTCGTCACGTACAGTACGGTCGCCGTGCAATTCATGGAATTCTTGACAAATACGCTCAATATAATCAAGCGTATAAGGGCGGTCGGGGTGACGAGAAAGTTGAACTCTTTGCCAGCGAGTAAGATTGGCAAAAGTTTCTTTTTTCAATTGCTCAATATTGTCATTGAGTGTACGAACGGCACCGCTAACATCAACGTTGTTTTCGTTAGCCAGTCGTTTCATATCTTCGAGCTTCGATTCAAGCTCGGCAATCGGTTTTTCAAAATCTAAAAGTGTTCTCATTCTTTGCTTAATGGAGAATGAATAATGGAGAATAGATAATGATTTATACGCTTGGCATTTTTCATTATCAATTTTCAATTATCCATTCATATTTCAAATGTTTGTCCTTTTTCTGGAATTACTACTTGATTATAACCAATTTCGGCAAGTGTATTTTTAAAGTTTTGCATGGTGTGTAGTTCGCCATGCACTAAAAAAATATTCTTGGTTTTTTCTTTATTCTGCGTTTTTATAAAATCTATTAAGTCGTCTAAATCACCATGCCCCGAAAATACATCAATCTTTTCGATATTGGCGTTTACTGGTAATTTCTGACCTCCAATGCTCAATTCTTTGCGTTCGCCATTGAGTAATTTCCAGCCGAGTGTGTTTTCGCTGGCGTAGCCAACCATCAAAATAGTGGCATAAGGATTACTAATATTGGCTTGAATATGATGCTCAATACGTCCGCCCGTAACCATACCAGATGCCGAAATGATGATACAAGGCTCAGAATGATTGGAAACTGCCTTACTTGCCTGATTCGACTCCAAATATACTAAATTTTCAAAATCAAACAGCGATTCGTTTTCTTCTCTGAATTCTCTTGCTTCTTTATTCATCAAACGCACGTTTCGCTCGTAAATACGTGTGCTGGCTTTGGCCAATGGGCTATCAGTAAATACTTTGATTGGCGTAAAACCTCGGTCGGTATAAAGTCGGTTGAGGGTATAAAGCATTGCTTGCGTACGTCCTACGCTGAATGATGGAATAATCAAACGACCTGGAATATCAATGCAGGCTTTTTGAATAATCTCACCCAAAAGTTCTTCTGGCTTGTTTTCGCTGATATGATGACGGTCGCCGTAAGTAGTTTCTGTAACCAAATAATCGGCTTGTGGAATTGGGTATGGATCAACCAAAAGAGGATAGTCCTTTCGCCCAACATCGCCCGAAAAACATATTGTTTTCTTTTCGTTATTCTCCCAAAACTCTAAATACACATGAGCCGCACCGAGCAAATGCCCTGCTGGATAGAAAGTTACGAAGCCATCATCTTTGAATTTGAATTTTTGGTCGAAAGGAATTGGTACAAAATTTTCAACTGCTTCTTTTACTTGACGTTCGAGGTAAAGTTCTCTCGAATCAACATCTTTTCTTTTCTTTGAGCGTTTTTTACTATCGTGAATTGCCTTGTATTTCTTTTGGTTGAGAGTTGCCGAATCGAGCAATAAAATTTCGGCCAGTTCCATTGTTGCTTTAGTACAAAGTACCTGTCCTTCAAAACCTTCTTTGTATAAGTTAGGGATTTGTCCCGAATGATCAATGTGTGCGTGTGTGAGAATTATTAAATTGATGAGTGATGGGTCAAAGGGGAAAATACCGTATTCAGACTTGGGAGTCTCTTCGCTGCGTTCACGTTCCAAATCAGTACCACAATCTATCAAAACTCTGTATTCATCGTCAAATTCGAGCAGGAACATACTCCCCGAAACTTGCCTTGTTGCTCCCCAGAATGTTAATTTCATATAAGTTTATCAAATGATTAAGAATATTAAAGCATAAATCACATTAACTTAATATTCATGGTACAAATTACGGAAACATTTCTTTTTTTAACTAAGCATTTTAGTTAAAATTGTATAAGTTTAAACTCAGATGAGATTCAGAATGTTATAAATGGTTTGATAATCAGAGTTTTAGTAAAACTAAAAAAGAACCAAAGATTTCCCTAAAATTAATCATAGTTTTTGCATGAAATTACTTTTATTTATCCTTTTACAGATTTCTAACCCACTCGAACGCCTGCAAAAACTGGTCGATAGTGTACAAAATGACCCCGAAATTCGCAATGGAGTGGTGGCTGCTTCTATTCGCTCGACCCAAACTGGGGAGTATAAGCTACAATTTAATGCCCATAAATCGGTCAATTCAGCATCAGTTCTTAAATTGGTTTCTACAGCCTCTGCTTTATCTGTCTTGGGTGCAAATTATCGCTTTCAGACTTTCTTGGAATATGATGGAGCAATCGTAGATAGTGTTTTGCAAGGTAATATTTATATCAGAGGAACGGGCGATCCATCGCTTGGTTCAGCAAGAATTGGGTCGAGTGCCGATGAAATATCGAAGTTTTTTGCTCAAAAAATCAAAGACTTCGGAATCAAGAAAATTGAAGGATACATTTTGGGCGATGGCTCGGTTTTTTCCGATAATACTTTGGCGGATTCATGGATTTGGGGCGATATAGGCAATTATTACGGTGCAGGAATCAACGGACTAAATATCCACGAAAATCTGTATTCAGTTTATTTTAAACAGAGTAAGCGGGTAGGAGATTTTGCCCCGATTACTAAAACAGTTCCTGAAATTCCGAATCTTAAAAATATCAATAAAGTAACGGTTGCCGAGCGTGGTTCGGGCGATAATGTATTGCTATACAGCACGCCATTTAGTACAACGGTACTTTCAGAAGGCACTATTCCTGCGGGAGAAAATGAGTTTTCGGTGAAAGGTGCAATTCCTGATCCACCAACATTTTTTGCTTATCAAGTGCAGAAAAACTTTTCTTCACTTGGAGGGATGATTGAAAAACCTACGATTTCGTTGCAACACTACAAAACTTCTGAGGGATATTATCCGAAGCTGAGAAACGTAGTTTTTACCTATGATTCGCCGCCATTATCAAGTTTGGTTAAAGATTGTAATTTTCATAGCATTAATCTTTATGCCGATGCTTTTCTAAAATCGGTTGGCTATCATTTGTCGAAAGATGGTAGTTTTGATTCGGCAGTTAAGACTCAAAAGCAATTATGGTCGCAGAAAGGTGTTGATTTGCAGGGTTTTATGATTCGTGATGGAAGTGGGCTTTCACCTTCAGGTGTGCTGACAGCTAATAATTTAACGGATATTCTTTACACAATGAAAACTGATGCTGCTTTTCCCGAATACTATTCTTCGATTCCAATTGTAGGAATAAACGGAACAGTACAGAATTTGGCCAAAGGCTCAAAAGCCGCAGGAAATGTGCGAGCAAAAAGTGGCTCAATTAGCAATACAAGGGCATTTTCTGGATATTTCACTGCATCAAATGGAGAAATGATGTCGTTTACATACATAGTAAATCGTTATGCTGATGGGGCAGACCGAAAAGTAAGACGTTATTTGGAAGAAATGATAAAACTGATGGTGGAGATTTGAAATGTAATGTTAGATGTTTGATGATGAATGTTTGATGGTAAAAAAAACATCCAACATCAAGCATTAAACATCCAACATCTGATGTCAAGCATTAAACTTAGCGTTCATAATTTGACCGATTTCGAGGGCTTTGCTTTTTACAAAATCTGCTTTTTCTCCTGCAAAAAGCGAGTCAGTTGTCAGAAACCACAATGTCAACCATTGTTCAAAACGCTCAGTCGTAAGTGGGTGCTTTTCGTTGGCTTGTAGGTGTACCCACATCATCCCACCATTATAACTTCCTGTTTGAAATAACCAATTTTCCCAAAAATTTACTACTCTCGTAATGTGCATATTCCAATGTTCGGCTGGCATCTCGAAAACTGGGGCAAGGTTTGGCTCATTATGTACTCTTTCGTAAAAATTATTGACCAATAATTCTATATCTGTTCTATTCTGAATATCGTCCATTCTGCAAAGATTATTTTGTAAGACAGGTTTTTTACTTGTCAAATGTTTGTACAAAAATACTTCTAAATCATATAATGTGAATATGATTTTTCTCATAGAAAAAATAAATGTAAAAATATTTTGATATAATGTAAAGTTTGTTTTACATTTGTTGCGTTAAAGTTTACATGAAAAAGCTATTACTTTAAAACATTTTCAAATTATGGAACCAAGATTCTTATTCCCGCATCGTTTCAAACTCATCGGATGGATTATCGCAATCCCTTCAATTATTTTAGGTCTATTTGTATTGATTAATGATTTACGCTTCGATTTTTTGACCTTCAAATTACCTTTTAACTATGTCTTTGCTGATGAATTTCTTTCATCCGATGATAAAGGAAATGAGTTTTCAGTATTCAATTTTACTGATGAAATTGCTGTAATCGGCAGCATAATCGGTTTACTTTTGATAGCATTTTCAAGAGTAAAAATTGAAGATGAGTATGTATCACAAATCCGTTTAGAGTCACTTCAGTGGGCAATTTATTTGAATTTTGCACTCCTGATTATTGCCACTTTATTAGTTTATGGGCTTGCATATTACATGGTTGCTATTTATAATATGATTACGCCATTATTATTTTTTGTGGTTCGTTTCCACTACATACTCTTTTTTAAAAATAACGATAAGGGTGCTGAACACCGCCCGATTCGCCCCACAGAATTATGAAAAATAGAATCAGAATCGAACGAGCCATTTTGGATATTACACAAGCTGATTTGGCCGAAAAAATAAATGTGAGCCGACAGACCATCAATGCCATTGAAAGTAACAAATATGTGCCTTCAACGGTGCTGGCTTTGAAGATAGCACGTATCTTTGGCAAGAGCGTTGAAGAAGTTTTTGAGCTTGAAGAAAACGATTGAAGCACAATGTTCGTTATATATGCAGCAATTCTGATAAATATATTTTGAATTGCTGCATATTTCCTTAAATTTGAATCTTTTAGAAACAAAACATTGATGAAGAAAGCAATTATTTATAGCTTTTTGGTAGTATTAGCTGCTTGTACAACAAATAAGAAAGTTCAGAAAGCACAGAAGGAGATAGATAGAACGTCGGCAGTTAGGCCAACGCCAACACCTGTGGCAAAACCATTGGTAGTTGCCATAAAAAGTCGATATTTATTGAAAGATTCGTCGGCTGTCAGAATCTTTATGGAGTTGGATATTGAAAATCTCAACAAAGTGCAGGTCGTTCAGCAATTGAATGAAAATTTCAGATTCAACTGGCTTTTGCAGCCTGACTACGGCGTACGTGAAAGACTCGGCTCTGGAAAAATTGATTTAAACGAACAAAATGTTTTGCTGAAAGAAGGCAAAGTTTTATTAAGTTTTGAGATTCCACGTCCGAAAAACTTACCGAAAGGCTTACTTTTAACAGAAGTTTTTCAGTTAGAAGATAGTAAGAAATCAAACAATGATTTGGTAATTGATTTCAATGGAACTCGCATCAATGACCGATTCGGAGTTTATATTGGTAATTTTTCGATGCCGATTTTCCGAAATTTCATCAATAAGTCAGATTCATTTCAAGTGAAAAGTGTCATGAATCATCCACGTGAATTGTATTTGATTCGCTATAAAAATGATTTTACGCCTGCACAATCGCCGATGGCAACTTCGATTCGCCCAAGTATAGCAAGCTTGACCATCGAAGAAACCATTAAAGTCCAGACCAATACATCAATAAGATTATCGCAAGAAGGGCTTTACCAGATTGTTGAAGATACAAATTCGACCAGCAATGGCTTTGGATTTATGCTCGTTGATGAGCGTTACCCACGAATGACTCGCCCAGAAAACTTGGTAAAACCTTTGATTTATATGAGTACGAGCCAAGAATTAAAGGCTGTAAACGATAATCCAAATTCTAAACAAGCTTTGGATAAGTTTTTCTTGGCTATTACTGGTGGAAATCAGATGGTTTCTAAGAAAATTATTAAAAATTATTATCACCGAATTGAAGAAGCAAATCGTCTTTTTACCTCTTATAAAGAAGGCTGGAAAACCGACAAAGGCATGGTTTATACAATTTTAGGCCCGCCAAATAAAGTGCAACGTAGCCGTGACCGTGAAGTATGGGTTTATGCACAAAATACCAATTTTTCAGAAATTATATTTACATTTAATAGAAAACCAAACCAATTTACGGAAA
>OFDC01000240.1_pt1 | contig 49679 bp, 44 predicted proteins | sample 1520941 | NCBI WGS metagenome assembly OFDC01 (sample SAMEA94258168, study PRJEB24077) | hot springs metagenome | biome: Aquatic biome; feature: Water | place: India | collected 2012-12-06 | depth 5 m | reverse complement strand
CCCCGGCCTACGGTAGGTCGGGGCGTGCCCCGACTCTCCAACGCATCCTCCACCAACCTCGCCTCCCGGTCCCCGGTCCCCAACCCCGGCCCCACGCACAGCGCATTGATCCGCCCATCCCCCAGCGCCTCCTCCAACGCCAGCCCGTCCGCCACCCCCCGCAGCATCACCGCATCGAGCCGCGCGGCGTTCTCGGGGATGGCATCCAAAGGACACCCCACCGTCACCACCCCCGCCCCGATCCGCAAAGCCCCCCGGGCCGCCAACCGCGCCGCCCCGCCCCGACCGGAGGGGCCGGAGAGGATGAGGGCGTGGCCGTGGGAATATTTGTGGGTATCTCCGCTATACCAAGCTTTGTCCAAAATACTGTGCTGGCTCGAATACCCGGGCCGGATGTCGTCGCCATCCAGACCCCGGATAACCGCCGAGTAGTCCGCCTTGATCCTCCTCTCCCGGTCGTAGGGCCGCCCCAAGACCTTTCGCCAAAACTTAGGCGGCAGCCCAATGTCCTTGACTACGACATGATCGCAATACTCAGGCCCGTCAGCCAATAGGTGACCCGGTTTCTGGTAGGAGAACGCTACAGTGAGATCGGCCAATTTGGGTGAGCCCCGGCACCGTCCGCTGTCGCTGCAAATCCCGGTTGGGAGATCGACGGCAACTCGCCAACCGTCGAAATTGTGGGATGAACTGACTACATCGCTCAGAAGCTTCTCAAGTTCCTTATCGAGCGACCGTGCGATCCCGGTTCCGAAGATCGCATCCACATATACCTTACCGCCGTGCTTTTCGGGGTCGAACGCGCTGCTGGGCTTTACCTCCCCCATCCCCACCCACCGCTCATAATTCACCCGCGCGTTGGGCGGCAGCCGTTCGGCGTTGCCGTAGAGGAAGACCTGCACCTCCCAGCCCCACTCCTTCAGAAGCCGCGCCACGACGAACCCGTCGCCGCCGTTGTTCCCCGGCCCGCAGAGGACCACCGCGCGGTGCGAGGTCGCGCGCAACTCCGGCCATTCCTCGAAGATCGCCTCGACCACACCCCTCCCGGCGCGTTCCATCAGCTCCAGGCCCGTGACCTCGCCACTGGCAATCGCCGCCTGTTCGATGGCCCGCATTTGTGCTGCGGTCAGGAGTTCGGTCATTTCTTAGCCACCACAGTTTTCAAACTGCCCATCCCGCAGGCGCATTGCACAAAAATTAGGCAGCGCCCGAGGAATCCCCCGGACATCGCCCAGAACAAAACCCTGTCACATTGTCCCCCCCGCGGGGAAGTGGTGAGAGGGGCAAAGACGGAACCGGGGGGAGTCGGCCCATGAAGAAAGTCGAAGCGATCATCAAGCCGTTCAAGCTTGACGAGGTGAAAGAGGCGCTTCAGGAGGCGGGCATCCAGGGTCTTTCGGTGACCGAGGTCAAGGGCTTCGGTCGCCAGAAGGGCCACACCGAACTCTACCGTGGCGCCGAATACGTCGTGGACTTCCTGCCCAAGGTGAAGATCGAGGTCGTCCTGACCGACGACATGGTCGACACCGCCGTCCAGGCGATCATCGCGGCCGCCCGCACCGACAAGATCGGCGACGGCAAGATCTTCGTCACCCCCGTGGAACAAGCCATCCGCATCCGCACCGGCGAAACCGGCGACGATGCTGTCTGAACCGGGACACTGATTTTCTGCGAAAATCAGGGACCCCACCAACATCAACCCCAAACCGAAAGGCAGTCAGATGAGCGCCGTTGCCAAGGCTCTGAAACTGATGAAGGACGAGGAAGTCGAATACGTCGACATCCGTTTCACCGACCCGAAGGGCAAGCTCCAGCACGTGACGCTGGTGGCCGACCTGGTGGACGAGGATTTCTTCGAGGAAGGCTTCATGTTCGACGGCTCGTCGATCGCGGGCTGGAAGTCGATCGACCAGTCCGACATGAAGCTGATCCCGGATGCGGCGTCGGTCTACATCGACCCGTTCTACGCCGAAAAGACCATGTGCGTGCATTGCAACGTGGTCGAGCCTGACACCGGTGAGGCCTATGCCCGCTGCCCGCGCCAGATCGCGCTGAAGGCCGAGGCGTACCTGAAATCCTCGGGCATCGGTGACGCTGCCTATTTCGGCCCCGAGGCCGAATTCTTCATCTTCGACGACGTCCGCTATTCCGTGACCCCCCGCAAGGTGGCTTACGAGATCGACGCCGAGGCTGCGGCCTGGAACACCGACACCGTGACCGAGGGCGGCAACTACGGCCACCGCGCGGGCCACAAGGGCGGCTACTTCCCGGTGAACCCGATTGATGAGGCCCAGGACATCCGGGGCGAGATGCTGTCCACGATGAAGCGGATGGGCATCCGGGTCGACAAGCACCACCACGAGGTCGCGACCTGCCAGCACGAGCTGGGGATGATCTTCGGCGGGCTCGTGGAGCAGGCCGACAACATCCAGAAGTACAAGTACGTGATCCACAACGTGGCGCACGCCTACGGCAAGACCGTGACCTTCATGCCGAAACCGATGAAGGGCGACAACGGGTCGGGGATGCACGTCAACATGTCGATCTGGAAGGGCGGCAAGCCGCTGTTCGCGGGCGACAAGTATGCGGACCTGAGCCAGGAAGCCCTGTGGTTCATCGGCGGCATCCTGAAGCACGCGAAGGCCCTGAACGCGCTGACGAACCCCGGCACCAACAGCTACAAGCGCCTGATCCCGGGCTTCGAGGCCCCGGTTCTGCGCGCGTATTCGGCCCGCAACCGGTCGGGCTGCGTCCGGATCCCGTGGACGGAATCGCCGAAGGCCAAGCGTGTCGAGGCCCGTTTCCCCGATCCGTCGGCGAACCCCTACCTCGCTTTTGCGGCGCTCCTGATGGCTGGTCTGGACGGGATCAAGAACAAGATCGACCCGGGCCCGGCTTCGGACAAGGACCTGTACGACCTGCCGCCGGAAGAACTGGCGGAAATCCCAACCGTCTGCGGTTCGCTCCGGGAAGCCCTGGAAGAGCTGGAGAAGGACATGGACTTCCTGCTCGCGGGCGGGGTCTTCGACCGCGACCAGCTGGAGGCCTACATGGCGCTGAAGTGGGAAGAAGTGTACGCCTACGAGCACACCCCCCACCCGGTCGAGTATCAGCTGTACTACTTCTGCTGATCTTCGAGGGACAGAGAATGGAAAGGGCGCCCCAGGGGCGCCCTTTTTCATTTTTGTCCACGCTGGACATTTCGCGCAAGGCATTGATTTGAAATGCTGACCGGCGTGGGCGGTAACCTCTTGGAAAGCATGTTTTCCAGGGCTAACGTGGGTCCGTTTGGCGAACCCCGGGACCAGCATGGCAGAGAACCCCCTTGGCAAGAAGCGCAGCGCGAACCGGCCGGAAATCTGGGCCTCGGGCGGACAGCGGCCGCCGTTCGACCTGCGGGCGCTGGGGCGGGCCAGCCTGCATTTGTCGCGCGCAGGTGTGGCACCTTTCCATGCCTGGGCGGCGCGGGGCCTGCGGCGGGCGGCGCTGAACGTGAAGAACGGCGCGGGGCGGATTCCGGCCGGCAAGCTTGGCCGGGCGGAGCGCTTCGTCCCCTCGCACCTGCGCGTTGCGGGTTGGATGAAGAATCTGGCCGCCACCCTGTCGCACGCGAGCGCCACGGCGGACCCGGATTTCAAGCGCGGCAATGCGCTGGTGGCCGAGATCGCCCCGCATCTCTGGGACGTTCGAGAGGTAATGCCCGAGCTGGACCCGCCGCCCGCCGAGGTGGGCCCCGTCACCCTGCCCGAGCCGAAGCCTGCCGATGATCCGCTCGCCTCGATCCGGGGTGAGATCGGCAGGATGCCCGAACCCGACCGACCGTGCGGGCCCGATGAGCCCCCTGCCCCGCCCCGCCCCGTGGCCGAAGGCGCGATCCAGGTTTCTGGCTATCTGATCGGCTGGGGCACGACGATCCTGGCCCTGCCCTACGGCCTTGCCCGCGCGCTTTGGCTTTGGGTCGGAGGTCGCGACCTGAAAGGCATCGGTGCGGAGGACTGAGCACTGCCTGCAGGCCGCACGATTTTTCTGCGAAAAATCAGTGACCTGCTCCTTCCTGCGAGTTTTCGCAGAAAACTCGTACGCGGCTGTTCGCCCGATCAAGCCTGTCCGAGCGCATCTCGTACGAAGGCGATGACTTCGGACTTGACCGGGTCGGTCTCGAAGGCGTCGCCGCCGTGGCCTGCACCGGGGACGAGCTTGTAGTCGACGCGGGCCTGCGGATCGGCGGCGACCCAGGCCTCGCGCAGCCGTTTGGCCTGCAGGTCCGCGATCAGCGGATCGGCATCGCCGTGGCGGATCAGGATCGGCGGCAGCGGCTCTTTCAACTGCGCCAGCCGTCCGACCGGCCCCATGGCCCGCGCCGCATCGCGCTTGTCGCCTACCGCATAGCCCAGAAGCTGGCTTTCCGCACTGTCCGCCGCATCGGTCCAGCCCATCTTCGGCGTCCGGCCCAGCGTCTTCATGTCCTGGTCCATGGTCGAGAAGTCCATCGGCCCGAACAGGCTGACCACCCCGCGCGGCCGCAGCCCCACTTCCACCAGGCTTAGCGCCGTCGATACCGCCAGGAACGCCCCTGCCGACTGGCCCAGAAGCACGATCCGCGACGGGTCCAGCCCCAGCGCCGCGCCTTCGCGTTGCAGATGGACGATGGCCGCCAGGCAATCCTCGCCCTGGGCGGGCCATTTCGCCGTGCCGGACAGCCGGTAGTTCACCCGCACCACGGCGATGCCTGCGTCCAGAAGTTCCGGCCAGACCGCAAGGTCCGACTTGTCGCCGATCTTGAACGCCCCGCCATGCACCATGACCAGGATCGGAGCCGCCCCCGTCCCCCGGGCATAGGTCACATCCATGACCTGGCGCGGGTCATCCCCATAGGCGATGTCATTGGCCCCCGGCGTCCGCCAGCGCCAGAGGGCCACGCCCCCGGCGGCTGCGGCGGCGCCCCCGATCAGAAGGGTCCTGCGGATCAGTCCGGGCATCTCGCTCTCCATTCGGAAGGGTGGGTCAATGGACGGCCTCGCGCAGGGCGGCAAGGTCTTCCGCCGTCACGGTCGAGGCATCGACGACATAGGTGTGGATGGTGAAGACCACCGCCTGCGTCTTTGGCAGCCGCAAGAGGCACTGGCGTTCGCAGCGGATGAAGACGTGGTCTGTGGGCTGCGGGCGCTTTTCGCCCTCCACCCTCGGCTGGTGCAGGACGAAATCGTCGTAGGTCAAGTAGTTCATCCGCCACAGCGGCTGTTCCGGCCGGATTGCATCGAAGAGGCGCGCCACCCGTTTTGCGATGTCGGCGTCATAGACCGGGACCGGGGCGTGAATGCCGGTCAGCGGGCGGCCAAGCTTCTGGGTCAGAGACCAGCTGGCCGGAAAGCACAGGATGCCGCCGGTCAGGACATATTCCTCGCCCCTTTGCTCCATCAGGCAGAGGTCTTCCTGCACCAGACGGCCGAGGGTCAAAAGCGGCTGGTCGGGGTCCAGCGGCACGGTCCCGCCATCGGGGCGGGTCGCGGTCCTGTCCCTCAGTCGGAAGCCGGGGGCTTTGCGCAACCAGTCCAGAACCGCCGCATAAAGCTCATCCGCCGCGGGGCGGGCCTCAGGCAAAAGCGCATGGACCACGGGGCCTTGTGCCGCGATCAGCCGGTCGCGCAGCGCCATCTGGGGACCGTAGGCCTCGTCCAGCCGCAGCCAGTCGCGCCCCTCTACCGGCAGGATGCCGGGCAGCCGTCGGGTGCGCGGGTCGACCCAGGGCAGGTGCGGCAGGCGGTCCTGCAGGATAGGGCTGTCTTGCATCGGGTTCGGCATGACGGTCTTTGACCATGCGGGACTGGCCACTGCAACCAACACATTTGCGACGATGCGTGTCGCGGATGGGGAAGCGGCGGTTCCCTGCCGGGGCAGTCTGTCAGGGACAAAAGGGGGGGCTCATGGACTACACCCGCGACCGCCGGAAGATCGACCCCAGCCGAGGGACCAGCCTGGGGGACGGGACACTCAACGACAATGACCGGGTCGAGATCGGGCCGACGCAGCTGGCCTTTCAGGAATGGGCGGCGGCGGGGCTGGAACTGCCGAACCTGGCCCGGATGCGCGAGGAACGGTGGAAGAAACTGGTCGCAGGGCTGGTCGCGCGGGACTATGGCGGTTTGCTGATGTTCGACCCCCTGAACATCCGCTATGCGACCGACACCACGAACATGCAGCTGTGGAACACGCACAACCCCTTCCGCGCCTGCCTTCTGTGTGCGGACGGGCACATGGTGATGTGGGAGTACAAGAACTCGCCCTTCCTGGTGACCTTCAACCCGCTGGTAAAGGAGCTGCGGTCGGGGGCGACGTTTTTCTACAACTCGACCGGGGATCGGGGGCAGCAGGCGGCGCAGGGGTTCGCGGCCCAGGTCGATGAGGTGATGCGCGCGCATGCTGGGGCGAACCGGCGGCTGGCGGTGGACAAGATCATGGTCCACGGGCTGCGGGCGCTGGAGGCTGTGGGGTTCACGGTCGAGGAAGGCGAGGAGGTGACAGAGAGGGTCCGCGCGGTGAAGACGCCGGATGAAGTGCTGGCGATGCGCTGCGCTCATGTCGCGTGCGAGGCGGGGATTGCCGAGATGGAGGCGTTCACCCGCCGGGAGGTGCCCTCGGGGACGGTCAGCGAGGATGCGATCTGGGCGGAGCTGCATGCGGCGAACATCCGGCGGGGCGGGGAATGGATCGAGACGCGGCTCCTGGCCTCCGGTCCGCGGACGAACCCTTGGTTCCAGGAATGCGGGCCGCGGCTGGTGCAGCCGAATGAGATCGTGGCGTTTGATACCGACCTGATCGGCTGTTACGGGTTCTGCATCGACATCAGCCGGACCTGGTGGGTGGGCGACGCGCGGCCGTCGAACGCGATGGTGTCGGCCTTCCACCATGCGCTGGACCACATCGCCGACCACAAGGCGCGGCTGAAGCCCGGCGTCACCATCGAGGAGCTGGTGATGCAGGGACACCAGTTGGCGCCGGCATACTGGGCGCAGAAGTATTCCTGCAAGATGCATGGGGTCGGGCTCTGCGATGAATGGCCCTATGTCCACTACCCCGACGGCTGGATGCCCGGCGCCTTTGATGCGGCGCTGGAGCCGGGGATGGTCCTGTGTGTGGAGGCGCTGGTGTCGCCCGAGGGTGGGGAGTTCTCGATCAAGCTGGAGGATCAGGTGCTGATCACCGAAACCGGCTGCGAGACGCTGACGCGGTATCCGTTTGACGCGCGGTTGATGGGGTGAGCATCTCCAAAGCTTCACGAGACTCAAAATTCTTGCCAGCCACGGGGTCACTTTAGCACTTGGTCAGAGCCGGGCGGTTTCCGTGTGACGATCTGAAATGTTCGGGGATGGGCTTACTGGAATGAAGGTATCCTGCACCTCAAAATGCGATGCGCGATTTTACAAGGCCTTTTCGAATGCGCGGAGGTCCGTCCATTTAGAGATAGATGAGCTGATCAGGGATACGAACGAACCCCTGCCCGACATCGAGTTGATCTTCTGTCCGTTGGTGTTCACCGAGGCAGAACGCCATAACTGGCGTGACAAGACCCGGCGGCACAAGACCGAGAATTGGGTATCCTTTGAGAGATGGCTGCCTCCGGAGCCGTTTCTTCCACCGGCTCTTGCGGCGCGAGCTGCCTATTCCGATTGGATTAGAGTGACTATGACCGAAGCTGAGATAAGGTATCCCGACCTTGGTCCAGCGCGGCGTCTTCTGCTTCGATTGAGCAAGTAGCTAGGGCCCGCAAGCCCCGATTGAAGCTCAAACCGAGGAGTTAAAAAACCCCTAACGTCCGCGACCAACCCATTGAAATCAAAGACCCATCAGAGAATGACCACCGTGGACACTCTACAGGTCCACGTACCGCCCCACGCTCACATCCCCGCCCTTCGAGGTGAACCGTACCTCCAGCCCTTGCGCCTCGACCGCGTAGCAGGCGGGGACGTCCGAGGGGGGCCAGGTGGAGCAGTACTGGTCACTTTCGACCCACCACTTGCCCCAGCTTTCCCCGCCGCCTGCCTGATAGAGCGTCCGGCCATCCTGGAAGAAATTCTGCGTCGAGCCGTCCTCATAGCCGAGGACCCGCGCCGACAGGGCCTTGGTGATCGCGGGGCCGTCGAGCGCCGTCCAGTCCTGGGCCAAGGCGGGGGTGGCGAGGGTCAGGCAGATCAGGATCGCGCGCATGGGGGCCTCCGGACACAAGCCTACACCCGGCGCGGGGGTTCGGCCAGCCTTGGGCCCGGGGAAACCCCTTCTGCCCCGGCCAGCACAGCCCCGCCGGGGGAGCGTCACAACCCAAGGCCAGCCGCGATCTCGGCCCAGGACATCAGCTTGAAATTGCTGGTGAAGCCCTCGTTCTGGTCGTCCATCATCACCAGAAGCCCCGCCGGATACTCCGGCAGCGCGACCGAGGTCACGTCGAGGCCATCCGTCTCGGTCACCCCGTCGACCGCACCCGCCGCCACGCCGACGAGGCCCTTGCAGACGAGGCCGTCAGCGGTGATCTCGAAGATCGCGGCCCGGTCGATGCCTTGCGCCGAGACGACCAGATGCCGGGGCGTGCCGTTGTGAATGGCCATCCCCTCGACATCGTCGCGCGGCAGGCAGGGATCACCCACGCGGGCCACCAGCGTCGCGGCACCGTCCGGGGCAAAGCGCCAGATGCCGCCGTCTTCCTCGCCCACGTATAACAGGCCCGTCGCGTCATCGAACACCATGCCCTCGGGCTGGCTTGGCACCTGGTGTTCCCGAAGCGGCTGCAGGGCAAGCTGCCCGTCCGCCACCGCCATGCGCCAGACATAGACCTGCCCGGTCTTGAAATTGACGATGGCCAGCGGACCTTCGCTGTCCAATCCCATGGCAAAGCCGTAGACGTCATCGACCGCCGTCCCGTCAACGACCACGCCCGGGAAAGCCGCAGGAAGGACCGCCGTGTTCGCCGCAGCAAGCCGCCCGTCAGCCCCAAGGCTGTAGAACACCAGGCTGTCATTCTCGCGCTTGGTGGCACCGACCAGCGCCACGCCGCCGAGGCCGGCAAACGCGCGCAGATCGACGTTGTTCAGCTCGCCATCCTGAACCTCTTGCAGAACGGTCCCGTTCAGGTCGTAAACCCGCAAGCCTTCCTGCTTGTCGGTGCCGATGACCAAGGGCCGCGCCGGATTGGCCCAGATGGCCGGATCATCGGCATCCCCCTCGGTCCCCTCGGTTTCGGCCTGGGCCGTGACCAGGGTTTCCGGAACGGTCTCAGCTACCGCCGGAAGGCCGTGGAGAACCGCCAGAACCCCGGCGAGCAGCCAGGCACCGGAATCAATCGTCGATTTCATACTCGGCCACCGGCACGGTAAAGGACAGAACCCAGGTTTCACCGTTCAATTCGGCCTTGGCAAAGCCGCCGATCAGGCCATCGCCGGACAGGCCCTTGTCATCGGGCGTGCCCTCGTCCTTGGCGAGGACCAGCTCTCCGGCCCAGCCCGCAAGCTCGGCATTCACCGTCTGGCCGCCGACTTCCCATTCCAGCTCGATCTCGGCGTTGGACTTTGCGCCTGCCGGGAATTCGGCCGTGTCAAGCATCAGCGTTGCGGGCAGGGTCAGGCTGAGAAGATCGGCGTTCTCGAACTCCAGCTCGATCTTGCGCTCGACCCCGCCAATCACCGCCTCCAGCCCGACCTCGAAGTCGATGTAGTCAAAGCCACCCTCTTTCGGGCGATACTCACGCTTGCCGGCAAAGCTTGCCACATCCTTCGCAGCCGCAATGTCAGGGAACTGGATGTCGAGGACCTGGCCCGAGACCGTGCCCATCAGCACGAAATGCGGGGTTTCGCCCAGCCATTCCGCAGGGGCGGCGGTCAGGGCGTTGCCAGGGGTGACAACCGGATCAGCCGCAGATTGGGTCAGGCCCGGTTGGACGATGAGGCAAAGCGGCAGGGCAAGGGCAAAGCGGCGCATCGGTGTCTCCATCTAAGCGATGCCAACACTTTGCAGCCCTGCATGACGGTAGTGCGACAGCCCGCCCGTCCAATCCCAGAAATCAGGAAAGCGTCAGATCTCGACCTCCGCCAGCAGACCCAGATGGTCCGACCCTGCCGCGGGCCGCACCGACACCCGCCCGCCCCGGGGCGCAAAGACGTGGTCGATCGGCAGGGGGAGGGTCTCGCTGAGGCCGATATAGCTGCCGAAGGTCGGCCCGGCCGGTCGGCTGTCGACGATGTCGGCCATCCGGGTCACCGAATTCGCCCAGCGGACCATATTGAAATCGCCCGCCATCACCACGGGCCCCTGCAGCTTGTCCAGGATCGGCAAGAGCATGTCCACATGCTCGGCCTGCGAATAGGGCCAGGGCCAGTGCAGGTGCACCGAGACAAGCCAGAAGCGGTCCTGCCCTTCCGTCCCCGCGACGACCTGCAGCGCGGCAAGCCCCGGGCCGCAGAAGGCGGTGTTCGGGACCGGGGTCAGTTTCGTCAGGATCGCCGTGCCGCCGACCCGGGTGCCGGGGCAGAGATGCTGGGTGGGATAGACATCGCGGAGCGCGGTCAGCATCGACTCGTTCGGCGTTGACACCTCTTGCAGGGTCACGATCTGCGCGTCGGCGGCGCGGATGTCGGCCTCAAGCGCCGGAAGGTCATCGTTCCGGTAGAGCATGTTCTTCTGGTAGACCTCATACCGCCCGGGCAGGCCCGGCCAGGCATAGGCCAGAAGCACCTGTCCTCCGGTCAGAAGTGCCAGAAGCGTGGCGACGAAGGCCGCCATGCGCAGGCCGGAAAAGCTGGCGATCACTGCAAGGATCAGGATCGTGGCCGCTGCGACGCCGCGTCCGACGGCAAGCGAATCGCCCACCGGGTGCAGCCAGCCAAGATACCCGACGGCCAGCGCAACAATCGCCGCCCCCAGGGCCGCGCCGATCACCAGATGCCAGGGTCCTTCGTTGTCGTCCATCCTGCCTTCGTCCTGCCGGATGACCCCGGCACATGCTCCAGATTCCGATCCTTCGGGCGTGACCGGAACATGGCAACGCCGCTATCGGACTGACGGACTGTCTCCAAGATCAGTGCGGCATAAATGAGGAGCCGCTTGGGCAGGCTTTCGTCCCAAAACCCCGCGCGTGCCGGGAAAAGCCATGATTTCAAGCGGTGTTCGCGGCTTGGGTCCGCGTTGTGCCGCATTGCCGTTGCTTCGCCCTGCGCTGCGGTTGCACTGGGGACGGGGCGCGCGGCTTGCACCCATGCCGCGCGCGGCGTAAGGGGGCGCGGACACCCGAACCCGATAGGTCTGCCGATGATCCCGCGCTATTCCCGCCCCGACATGGTTGCGATCTGGTCCCCGGAAACCCGCTTCAAGATCTGGTTCGAGATCGAGGCCCATGCCTGCGACGCACAGGCCGCTCTGGGCGTGATCCCGAAGGCCAATGCCGAGGCCGTCTGGCGGGCGAAGGACGTGCAGTTCGACGTCGCCCGGATCGACGAGATCGAGGCCGTCACCAAGCATGACGTGATCGCTTTCCTCACCCACCTCGCCGAGCATATCGGGGCCGAGGATGCGCGGTTCGTGCATCAGGGGATGACCTCGTCGGATGTGCTGGACACCACGCTGAACATCCAGCTGGTGCGGGCGGCGGACCTTTTGCTCAAAGGCTTGGACCGGGTGCTGGCGGCGCTGAAGACCCGCGCGTATCAGCACAAGGATACCGTGCGGATCGGGCGCAGCCACGGCATCCATGCCGAACCCACGACGATGGGTCTGACCTTCGCCCGGTTCTATGCCGAGATGAAGCGCAATCGGCAGCGCCTCGTCGCGGCGCGGGCGGAAGTGGCGACGGGTGCGATTTCCGGCGCGGTCGGGACCTTTGCCAACATCGACCCGGCGGTCGAGGAACATGTCTGCAAGATGCTGGGGCTGGTGCCCGAGCCGATCAGCACGCAAGTGATCCCCCGCGACCGGCATGCGATGTTCTTCGCGACGCTGGGCGTCATCGCCAGCAGCATCGAAAACGTCGCCATCGAGATCCGCCACATGCAGCGGACCGAGGTGCTGGAGGCGGAAGAGTTCTTCTCTCCCGGCCAGAAGGGATCAAGCGCGATGCCGCACAAGCGGAACCCGGTGCTGACGGAAAACCTGACGGGCCTTGCGCGGCTGGTGCGGATGGCCGTGGTCCCGGCCTTGGAGAACGTGGCGCTGTGGCATGAGCGGGACATCAGCCATTCCTCCGTCGAACGGATGATCGGGCCGGACACCACAATCACGCTGGACTTTGCGCTGCATCGCCTGGCTGGCGTGGTGGAAAAGCTGGTGGTCTACCCGGAAAACATGCTGAAGAACATGAACAAGTTCAAGGGTCTGGTGATGAGCCAGCGCGTTCTTCTGGCCCTGACCCAGGCCGGTGTCAGCCGCGAGGACAGCTACCGGCTGGTCCAGCGCAACGCGATGAAGGTCTGGGAGAAGGGCGCGGATTTCAAGACCGAGCTTCTGGCCGACTCCGAGGTGACGGCGGCCCTGTCCCCCGCCGAGATCGAGGAAAAGTTCGATCTGGCCTACCACACCAAGCACGTCGACACGATCTTCGCCCGGGTGTTCGCCGACTAGGCGAAAACCGTCGCCAAATCTTCGCAGCCCTGCAATGCCCGCGCAATCGGCGCGTTGCATTCGGCCGTTCTCCTTGGCCTTCCCACCCCCCAGCGAAGGAGAGCGCCATGACCGCTGATCGCAACATCGAAGTGGCCCACGACATCCCGGGCTTTGCTGCCGAACTGCGCCGCCTTGCCGACGCATTGGAGCAGGGCTCGGACTACATGATCCAGATCGACGGCGAAGAGATCACGATCCCGACGGATGCCGTCCTGTCGATCGCGCATGAGCGCGAAGATGACGAAGTCGAGCTTGAATTCCAGATCAGCTGGTCCGAGGCATCCGAAGACGAGGATGATGAGGACGAAGACGAAGACGAAGACGAAGAAGACGACGAGGACGCCGCCAAGGACAAGGACACGGAAACCGCCGCCTGAGGCGTGCAGCATCCCCCGGGTGCCCGCCTTTGGTCGGGCGCCCGCCTGGCCGGCGTTGACGAAAGCGTGATCCGTTCCGCCGATGCCGCCCGCGATTTTCCGGCTTGCCGAAGGGCGGTCCGTGCTACCTTTCCGGAAACAATCGGAGGGAAGCCCCATGCGCCTGATCCTTGCCGCAGCCCTTGTCCTGGCTCCGCAACTGGCCCTTGCGGTCGGCAGCGACGACAGCGAGCCGCCGAAACCCACCGCGACGACGACCGAATGCGAAGCGGGCATGGTCTGGGACGAGAAGACCGAGACCTGCGTCAAGGCCGAAGACAGCAGCCTGAACGACGACCAGCGCTTTGGCGCGGTGCGGGAACTGGCCTATGCGGGCCGCTACGACGCGGCGAAGCTGGTTCTCGCCGCGATGACCGAGGGCGAGACGAGCCGGGTGATGACCTACCAGGGCTTCCTTCTGCGCCAGACCGGCGAGATCGAGGCCGGGATCGCCGCCTACGAACGCGCCATCGCCATCGACCCGGCCAATGTGCTTGCGCGCAGCTACTACGGCCAGCTTCTGGTCCAGATGGACGAGATCGCCCTGGCCGAGGACCAGCTGGCCCGGATCCGCGCCCATGGCGGCGCCGGGACCTGGGCCGAACGCGCGCTGCAGGCCGCGATCGAGACCGGAGTGACCTATACGTTCTGACGCATGCCAACCCGAAGGAGGACCCTGATGAAGCCAGCCACGGTCTTCGCCAGTCTCGCCTTCACTGTCCTGCCCAGCCTCGCATCGGCCGCCTGCCAGGGCCATGACGAAACCGCCGCCAGCTGCATGGCCGGCATGGTCTGGGACGAAGCCAAGGGCACCTGCGTCGAAAAACCGACCAGCTGACGCGGCAGTCAAGCTTGCGTTAACCCGCGGCTGCGAGGGTTCCCTCATCAGGAATCGATGAGGCCCCGATGGCGCAGGACTACACACCGCTTGCCCGGATCGTCCCGGAACGTCGCGCGGTGCAGGTTGCGACCCTGCCCCGCCGTGGGCTGACCTCGCGGCAGAAGGCGGCAGTCATCGTGCGCTATCTTCTGACCGAAGGCGCGGCACTGCCCCTGTCCTCGCTTCCCGACCACATGCAGGCGGCGCTGGCCGAACAGATGGGCCAGATGCGGCTGATCGACCGTTCGACGCTGGACGATGTGGTTGCCGAATTCCTGGCCGAACTGGAATCGGTCGGCCTTGCCTTCCCCGGCGGGATCGAAGGCGCGCTGTCGATGATGGACGGCCATATTTCGCAATCCGCGGCCCAGCGCCTGCGGCGGATGTCCTCGGCCTCGTCGAAGATCGACCCGTGGGAACGGATCATGACGCTGGCCCCCGAACGCCTGCTGCCGATCCTGCTGAACGAGGCGGTGGAAGTCGGTGCAGTGATGCTGTCGAAGCTTCCCGTTGCCAAGGCCGCGGAACTGCTGGGAAAACTGCCGGGCGAACGGGCGCGCCGCGTGGCCTATGCGGTGTCGCTGACCGGCAATGTCGACCCCGAAACCGTGCGCCGGATCGGCGTGGCGCTTCTGGCCGAAATCGACAACCAGCCGCCCAAGGCCTTTGACGTGGGCCCGGTGGAACGGGTGGGGGCGATCCTGAACGTCTCGCCGTCGCTGACCCGGGATGAAGTGCTTGAAGGGCTGGAGGTCGAGGATGCCGGGTTCGCGGCCGAGGTTCGCAAGGCGATCTTCACCTTCGTTCACATCCCTGCGCGCCTGAACCCGCGCGATGCGCCGAAGATCACCCGCCTGGTCGAACAGCAGCAGCTCGTCACCGCGCTGTGCGCAGCCTCGGCCAAGCCCGAGCTTGAGGCGGCGGCCGAGTTTTTCCTGGCCAATATCTCGCAGCGCCTGGCCCAGGGCCTGCGCGAGGAAATGGGGGCGCGGGGCAAGATCAAGGACAAGGATGCGGAAGAGGCGATGAATGCCATCGTCGGCGCGATCCGCACGCTTGAATCGACGGGCGAGATCACCCTGATCCAGCCCGAGGAGGAGTGAGCGAAGGTTCGCCCCTGGCCTGACGTCCGGGCGGGAGGTCCAACCTGACCGGCGCTTTCCGGGGGGCTGAACCGGCAGACTGCGGCAGACGCCCGGGCGCGACAAGTTTTCTGCGAAAACTTGTGGCCCGGCGATGCGGGCAGCTTTGCGACATATGTCATCACGGAACGATTTTTCGCAGAAAAATCATCCCATTGCCCCCTGGTGCAAAGGCGTTTCCGCAGTCGCACCACGGCCAGCCTTCCTGCAAGCCCGATCCAGCCGCCATCGGCCCACCCTTGCAGCCCCTGCGGCCAACCCCTACAACCGCCCCATGTCCGCCGCCCACCCTTCCCAAGTCACGCGCGGCGTGGCGCTGATGATCCTCGCCGTCTTCCTGTTCACCGCGATGGACGCCACCGCCAAGGGCCTGATCGCGCGTTATCCCGCGCCGCAGGTGATCTGGGTGCGGTTCGTCGGACAGCTGGTCCTGGTCCTGATCATTCTCGGCCCGCGCCTTGGACCGGCGCTGCGCACGCGCTTTCCGGTGCTGCACTTCTGGCGCTCGGCCTCGCAGTTCGGGGCGACGACCTTCTTTTTCCTGTCGCTCATCCACATCGGCCTAGCCGAGGCGACGGCGATTGCCGACATCAACCCGGTGCTCATCACGCTTGGTGCCGCGCTATTCTTGGGCGAAAGGCTGGGCGTCCGGCGGATCGCGGGGGTGCTGGTGGCGCTGATTGGCGCGATGATCGTGATCCGTCCCGGGGCCGGCATCTTCAGCTGGTGGGCGATCCTGCCGCTGCTCTGCGCGGTGTCCTATGCCGCAAGCGCACTTCTGACCCGCAAGATCGGCGCGCAGGAAAGCGTCTGGGGGTCGATGGTCTATGCCTCGGTCTTCGGGACCGTGGTGGCGGGGGCGGCGCTGCCTTTCGTCTGGCAGCCGGTGGCGGCGGGCGACCTGTGGCTTTTCGGGCTGATCGCCTGCCTTGGAACGGCGGCGCAGCTGTGTATCATCCGCAGCTTTTCGATCACCGAGGCCGGGATCGTCGCGCCCTTCGCCTATCTCGGGATCGTGTTCGCGACCTTCTGGGGTGCCGTCCTTTACGGCCACTGGCCTGACCGCTGGACCGTGATCGGTGCGCTTGTGATCGTGGGCGCGGGACTTTATGTGTGGCACCGCGAAAACCGGGTGCCGCGCGCGCCCAAGACCTGACCGGGCGCGTCCTGCGCCCAAGACCCGAAAGCTCTGATGTCGACCGCAGGCGACGCACGCCCCCCAACCCGTCCGCCGTTCCGGCCCGACCATTTCCTGGTCAACCTCGCGGCGCGCGGGCTGATCGGGCTGGCGCTGGCCCTGCCCTATGCCTGGCGGGTGGGCTTTGTCGGCTGGCTGATGCGGCGGGTGATCGGGCCCTATGCGGGCTACAGCGCGCGGGCGCGCGAGAACCTGGCTCTGATCTGGCCCGACCGGCCCCTGGCCGAACGCGAGGCGATTGCGCAAGCCTCGCTTGACAATGCCGGGCGGACGCTGATCGAGAACTATTCGACCCGTGCCTTCCTGGCGCGGGCCAAGGCGATCGGGCCGGAGGGCCCGGGCTATGCCGCGCTGATTGCCGCGCGTGATGCGGGGCGGCCGGTGATCCTGGTCTCGGGCCATTTCGGCAACTATGAGGCTGCGCGGGCGGCGCTGGTCGCGCGCGGGTTCGACATCGGCGGGCTCTACCGCAACCTGTCAAACCGCTATTTCAACGCGCATTACGTGCAGACGATGGAGGCCTTCGGCGGCCCGGTGTTTCCGCAGGGGCGCACGGGGACGGCGGGTTTCGTGCGGCATCTGAAGGCCGGGGGTCAGCTGGTGCTTCTGTTCGACCAGGATGTGGCTGCGGCCCCCGCCCTGCCCTTCCTGGGCGCCCCGGCCCGCACCGCGACCTCGGCTGCGGACCTTGCGCTGCGCCTTGGGGCCGACCTGATCCCCTTCTTCGCCACGCGCCAACCGGATGGCATCAGCTTCCGCGTCACGCTGGACGCCCCCGTCCCGCACGGCACGCCCGAAGCGATGATGCTGGAGGTGACCCGCGCGCTAGAGGCGCGGATCCTGGCCCATCCCGGGCAGTGGTTCTGGATTCACCGGCGTTGGAAGGGCGGCGCAGCGGGTTAATCCACCCGCACTGCCGCGAGAATCGCCGCTGGCCCCTGTTCCTGCAGGATCACGGCCCCCGGCTGATCGCCCGGGAACGGGGCTGTCACTTCCAGCGGTTCGCGGCCCGACCAGTCCTCAAGCCGCTCCCACGAGGTGACGATGTTGGTGTACCTGATCGTCTTGCCGGCATTCTCGCCGCGTTCGATCGTCACGGTCTCTTCGGGCTTGTAGCGCACCAGCTGCACCCGGACGGGTTCGCTCAGCGGCGGGTCTGCCTCGGCCCGGATCACCAGGCGGTCACCCTCCCGCGTCACCGTCAGCCGCACCGGCGTTCCCGCCTCAAGATGCGCGCGCAGCCGATCCGCCGTTTCTTCCGGCGCGAAGCCCTCGATCCGGTCGGCCCCGCCGATGATCAACTGCGGCGTGTAGATCGTCCGGCTGCCCACGGCCTTGGCATAGGCCTTCTGCCGGTCGGTGAACTTCGGATTGGCGAACTTGTCTTCCCAGCCGATGTAGTCCCAGTAGTCGACATGCAGCGCAAGCGGCAGGATCTGCGGATTGGCCGCGAGCATTGCGACGAATTCGTCCGCCGGCGGACAGGACGAACAGCCCTGCGAGGTGTAAAGCTCGACCACCACCACCGGCTCGGCCTGCACCGTAGCTGCCGCTGCCAGCCAGAGGCCGCAAGCGGCGCTGACGAAATGTCGCATTTCAGGTATCCTGATCCTTATCCCCTTTGCGTTATAGGGATGCCCGCCTGCACGAGCCAATCAAGGTTTTGCGAGAGGGATGTCATATGCTGTAGGAAAGCCACAAACCGGGGCTGGATATTCGGCATACAATGGTATACAAATCCGCAGCAGCCGTTTTAGGGAGCCAGAGATGACCGTCACCGTTGGACATGACCTTTCCAAGACCCGCAAGACCCTGACTGCCGGGGGCCAGACGGTCAGCTACTATTCGATCCCCGCCGCTGAAGCCGCCGGTCTGGGCCAGTTCTCGCGCCTCCCCGCCTCGCTGAAGGTGGTGCTGGAGAACATGCTGCGGTTCGAGGACGGAAAGACCGTCACCGTCGACGACATCAAGGCTTTCGGGGTCTGGGGCGCGAACGGCGGCCAGAACCCGATCGAGATCGCCTATCGCCCCGCGCGCGTGCTGATGCAGGACTTCACCGGCGTCCCGGCCGTCGTCGACCTGGCCGCGATGCGGGACGGGATCAAGGGCCTGAAGGGCTCGGCCGCCAAGATCAACCCGCTGGTGCCGGTGGACCTGGTCATCGACCACTCGGTGATGATCGACGAATTCGGCCACCCCCGCGCCTTCCAGATGAACGTGGACCGCGAATATGAGCGGAACATGGAGCGCTACGTCTTCCTGAAATGGGGCCAGAAGGCGTTCAACAACTTCCGCGTCGTGCCCCCCGGCACCGGCATCTGCCACCAGGTGAACCTGGAATACCTGGCGCAGACCGTCTGGACCGATACCGATCAGGACGGCAACCTCGTCGCCTACCCCGACACGCTGGTCGGCACCGACTCGCATACAACCATGGTCAACGGCCTGGCCGTCCTCGGCTGGGGCGTCGGCGGGATTGAGGCTGAGGCGGCGATGCTGGGCCAGCCCGTGTCGATGCTGATCCCGGAGGTCGTGGGCTTCAAGCTGACGGGTGCGATGCGCGAAGGCACCACCGCCACCGACCTGGTGCTGAAGGTCGTGCAGATGCTGCGCAAGCATGGCGTGGTGAACAAGTTCGTCGAATTCTATGGTGAGGGGCTGGACCACCTGCCGCTCGCCGACCGCGCGACGATCGCCAACATGGCCCCGGAATATGGTGCCACCTGCGGCTTCTTCCCGATCGACGACGAGACGCTGCGCTACATGCACATGACGGGCCGGGATGAAGGCCGCATCGCGCTGGTCGAGGCCTATGCCAAGGCCAACGGCATGTGGCGCGGGCCGGACTACGACCCGGTCTACACCTCGACCCTGCACCTCGACATGGGCGAGATTGTCCCCGCCATCTCGGGTCCGAAGCGCCCGCAGGACTACCTGCCGCTGACCGACGCCAAGGCCTCCTTCGCCAAGGAAATGGAGGCCAGCTTCAAGCGCCCGCAGGGCGTGGAAGTCGCCGTCGAGGGCCAGGATTACAAGCTCTCCTCCGGCAAGGTGGTGATTGCGTCCATTACCTCCTGCACCAACACCTCGAACCCCTATGTGCTGATCGGCGCGGGGCTGGTGGCGCGGAAGGCCCGGGCTTTGGGTCTGAACCGCAAGCCCTGGGTGAAGACCTCGCTCGCCCCCGGGTCGCAGGTCGTGTCGGAATACCTGAACGCCGCGGGCCTGCAGGAAGACCTGGATGCCGTGGGCTTCAACCTTGTCGGCTACGGCTGCACGACCTGCATCGGCAACTCGGGGCCGCTCCAGCCCGAGATTTCCAAGGCGATCAACGAGGGTGACCTTGTGGCCGCCGCAGTCCTGTCGGGCAACCGCAACTTCGAGGGGCGGATCAGCCCGGACGTCCGCGCCAACTATCTGGCCTCGCCGCCGCTGGTCGTGGCCTATGCGCTGGCCGGTGACATGAACATCGACCTGACCACCGAACCGCTTGGGACCTCCAAGGACGGCAAGCCGGTCTACCTGAAAGACATCTGGCCCACGAACAAGGAAATCGCCGACATCGTCCATGCGGTCGTCACGCGCGAGGCGTTCCAGAAGAAATACGCCGACGTCTTCAAGGGCGATGCCAAGTGGCAGGGCGTGCAGATCACGGATTCGGAGGTCTACGACTGGCCGCCGACCTCGACCTACATCCAGAACCCGCCCTACTTCCAGGGCATGTCGGCAACCCCGGGAGTGATCAAGAACATCACCGGCGCGCGGGTGCTGGCGCTGCTGGGTGACATGATCACCACCGACCACATCTCGCCCGCTGGTTCATTCAAGGCTTCAACTCCGGCCGGCAAGTATCTGACCGAACGGCAAGTTCCGGTATCTGAGTTCAACTCCTACGGCGCCCGGCGCGGCAACCATGAAGTGATGATGCGCGGCACCTTCGCCAACATCCGCATCAAGAACGAGATGTTGGACGGCGTCGAAGGTGGCTACACCAAGGGACCGGACGGCGCGCAGACCTCGATCTACGACGCCTCGATGGCCTACCAGGCGCAAGGCACGCCCCTGGTGATCTTCGGCGGCATCGAATACGGCGCAGGCTCCTCGCGCGACTGGGCGGCGAAGGGCACGGCACTTCTGGGCGTGAAGGCCGTGATCGCCGAATCGTTCGAGCGGATTCACCGGTCAAACCTCGTCGGGATGGGCGTCATCCCGTTCGAGTTCACGAACGGCGATACCCGCAAGTCGCTGGGCCTGAAGGGCGACGAAGTGGTCTCGATCGGCGGGCTTGAAGGCGATCTGAAGCCGCTGAGCCTTGTGCCCTGCACGATCCGCTATGCCGACGGCACCGAGAAGACGATCCAGATCAAGTGCCGGATCGATACCGCCATCGAGATCGAATACGTCCAGAACGGCGGCGTGCTGCACTACGTGCTGCGGGATCTTGCAGCGTCCTGATTTCGGAAACCGATTGTTTCCAGGAAAGGCCCGGGCAACCCCCGGGTCTTCACTTTTTGTTCTCATTTCGCGGCGCAGTCTGCCGCGGACAACAGCCAGAAGGCCACCCCCATGTCAGACCGCTTTCCGCCGCTTCGCCCGCAAGTCGCCTCTCGCGCCAAGGCCGCCACGCGCGCGGCCATCGTGCCGGGCGTGACCTTTGCAGATGTCTGCCTGACGGCGGCCCTCGTCCTTAGCGTGGCGCTGGCACTGATCTAGGTGCCGCGCCATTCCCCGCCATGCGGCGCCGAACATGCCGCCAGTTCGCGGGTTAAGAAAGCCCTAACGTCCGCGACCAAGTCATTGAAATCACAGGGGCATCGGCGATTGTCCACCGTGGACACTCATCCGCCGGCCAGCGCCTTCTCCAGGGCAGGCACGAACCGGTCCTCGTAGTCCGTCCCGACCAGCGGCCCGATGAACCGGAAGAGGACCGTCCCGTCCCCCCCGATGATGAAGGTCTCGGGCGGGGCAGTGACCCCCCAGTCGATCGCCCCCCGCATCGAGGGGTCGGTCGCGACCCCGATGTAAGGGTTGCCAAGGTCCTGCAACCAGGACACCGCCCTGGCATCGTCGTCGCGGATGTTGACCCCGCCGATGCGCACCCCCTTCGCTGCCATGTCCAGCAGCACCGGATGCTCGGCCCGGCAGGGCGGGCACCAGGTGGCCCAGAAGTTCACGACCGTGACCTTTCCCGTCCGCAGGTCGGCATCGGACAACGCCGACACACCCGGCAACGCGGTTGTCGGAATGGCGGGCGCCGGACGGTCCACCAAGACCGACCGCAGCTGTCCAGGAGTGTCGCGGAAGAGTCCGGGTAACAGCACGCCCCCGATTAGACCTGCAAACACCGCCACGGGCAGCACCATCAGCCATCTAGCCATCGCTTTTCTCCTGCCGCGCCTCGACCTCGGCCAGCGCGCGTTTCATCCGGGCCGACTGCCACAACGTCAGCCCCACCAGCACCGCGATCAGGACGGCGGTGGCCGCATAGGACCCCAGCACCGCGACGGCGTATTTCCCCAGTTCCGGCATCACGCCACCCTCTCCCGCGCCAACAGCGCCTTGAGCCGCCGCGCGCGGATCTCGGTCCGGGTGCGGAGGAGGACCATCGTCACGAACAGAAGCACGAACCCCACGATGCAGATCACCAGCGGCTGCCAGAAGACGTCGGAGACATTCTCTTCCTTGTCGAGCGACAGCGAGGCGCCCTGGTGCAGCCCCTGGTTCCAGAAGTTGACCGCGTAGCGCGAGAGGAGCGCGAAGACGGAACCCACGAGGCACAGGATCGAGGTCAGGTCGGCGGCGGTATCCGGGTCCTCGATCGCGGCCCAGAGAGCGATGTAGCCGAAGTAGAAGAGGGTCAGGATCAGGAACGAGGTCAGCCGCGGGTCCCAGGCCCACCAGGTGCCCCACATCGGCTGGCCCCAGAGGGCTCCGGTCACGAGGGCAATCAGGGTGAAGGTCAGGCCAACGGGTGCTGCGGCCTTGGCGGCGAGCGCCGAGACATGGTGGCGGCGGACGATCCAGATGAGCGAGGTCACCAGCATCATCACCCAGGCATTGATTGCCATCATCGCGGACGGCACGTGCAGGTAGATGATCTTGACCGTGGACCCCTGCTTGTAATCGTCCGGCGTGAAGAAGAAGCCCCAGACCAGGCCCACGACCAGAAGGATCACGGTCAGCCCCACCGCCCAGGGGAGCATCCAGGCCGAGGTGGCCATGAACTTCTTCGGGTTCGCGTATTCCCAGATCGACATGAAGTTTCGCTATCCTGTTCCGGTTTGACGCTCAACACACCATCGCGCGAGAGCCCCTAGCGCAAATTGACGCGGACGGCAGCGGCGGCCGCAAATGGCAGCAGGGCCGCCGCGCCGAGGCTGATCGCGGCGAGAAGTGCCAAGGGGGTGGCTAGGGCCATGTTCTCGGCGCCGCGGCGGACGACCTCGCCCCCGAAGATCAGGGTGGGGACGTAAAGCGGCAGGACGAGGAGGCTGAGGAGGAGGCCGCCCCGGCGGAGGCCCACGGTGAGGGCGGCGCCGAAGGCCCCGATGATCGAAAGGGCCGGGGTTCCGAGGAGGAGGCTGAGGACGAGCCAGGAGTATCCGGCGGGGGGAAGGTTCAGGAAGATGGCAAGGCCGGGCGCGATCAGGGTCAGCGGCAGGCCGGTGACGATCCAGTGCGCAAGGGCCTTGATCGCGACGACAGCCTCCAGCGGGACCGGCGCGGTGGCGAGGAGGTCGAGCGAGCCGTCCTCGTGATCCAGCGCGAAGATGCGGTCGAGCGAGAGGAGGCAGGCGAGGAGCGCGCCGACCCAGAGGATTCCGGGGGCGATACGGGACAGCGTGCCGCCTTCCGGGCCGACGCCGAGGGGGACGAGGACGGAGAGGAGGAAGAAGAAGGCGAGGCCCAGCCCGAAGCCGCCGCCAGAGCGGAAGGCAAGCCGCAGGTCGCGGAGGAGGAGGGCCTTCATCCCTGGCCCCGCATTTGCCCATGTCCAAAATACTCCCGCCGGAGGCTCCGACCGCAGACCAGGGCGCGACCTGTCATGCGAAGGCCTCGTCGAAGCCGGTCGTCTGGATCACCCGGGCGCGGTGGGGGTCGAGGTCGAGGGTGGTGGCCTCGGGCAGGCCGAGGTCGACGTGGGTTGCGATGACGGCGAGGCCACCACCGTGCAGGTGCGCGCGGACGACATTGGCGAAGAGGGCGACGGAGGCGACGTCCAGGCTGACGGTGGGTTCGTCGAGGAGCCAGATGGGGCGGCCGGTGACCAGCAGGCGCGCGAGGCCGAGGCGGCGTTTCTGGCCGGCGGAAAGCTCACCGGCGCGGCGGCGGGTGAGCTGGGTTAGGTTGAGGGCCGTGAGGGCCTGGTCGATGGCGGGGCCGCCGTAGATTTGTGACCAGAAGCTCAGGTTTTCGGCAACGGTCAGGGTGGATTTCAGCCCGTCGGCATGGGCGGCGTAGGCGACGCTGTCGGGCGGTAGGTGGAAGGCCCCTCCCGCCGGGGGTTGCAGGCCCGCGAGCGTGCGCAGCAGCGTCGTCTTGCCCGACCCGTTCGGCCCGCGCAGGATCAGCGCCTGGCCCGGCATCAGCGCAAAGGTCAGGCCCTGCAGGACCGTGACCCCGCCCCGCGCGACTGCAAGATCGGACGTGCTCAACATGGGCGAAGGCCTAGCGCAAGGCGGGCGGCGCGGAAAGGGGATTGGTCAAGTGGAGCCCCAGGTGCCTAGCAGGATGTTCTTCGTCACCACTTCAACCGGGCGGTCGCGTGCGATGAGGCCCGCGACCCATTCGCAGGAGGCGGCGTTGAACACGGCCCCCCTGCCCCGCCGATATTCGGCCATGCAGCCGTTGCCGCGGCTGGCGAGGCCCAGCGTCTCGGGCGTAACCTCTCCGTGGATCGTCAGGGCGACCTCCTCGGCGTCGAGCGTGCCGATGAAATGGTCCATGTCGTGGCGGCCGGTGTGGTGGGCGAGCGTGGTGGCGGGGGATAGCGCGACGATGGTGAGGTCGCCTTCCAGGCCCGTATCCGGCGCAGGGTATGGCAGGCCCTTGCGCATCTCGTAGTCGATGCCGTCGACTTCATAGGCGAAGATTTTCGATTGCGCGCCAAGGACATCGCCGTAGCCAAGGCCGGTTCCGGCCATCGACCAGTGATCGGGGCGGTAGAGGGTGAAGCCGCCGGAGCCGTGGGCAGCGCAGCGGCTCCACCCGGCGTAGACGCCCATGCTGCCGGTCAGGCCCATTGTCGCTACGGCGGGGCGGCGGGCGCGGGGGTGGTCCCAGTAGCTGGTGATGCGGTCGGTGGCGGCGAGCGGGTCTTCCGCCTCGGCGCGGGACTTGTGGCAGGTCTGGGTGAGGAGGTCGGGCGACAGGCGCGTCTGCCAGAAGAAATTGCCGCCGAAGCGGGCAAGTTGGCCTCCGGCGTCGAGCCACGCGTCGAGGTGGTCGCGCATTTCCCAGGTCCAGTATTCATCGTGGCCGACAATGACGGCGCGACGGTAGCCCTTCAGGAGGTTCGGGTCGGCGTGGAGATCGTGCTGGGTGATGTAGTCGAGGGCGATGCCCTGGTCTTCGGCCCAAAGCGCGAAGGGGCGCTCAAACGCGGCCCAACCGGAGGAAGCGTATTTCTTCGAGATGCCGTTCGCGCGGGCGTAGTCCATGTGCGGATAGCGCGGGCGCGAGAGCAAGGGCGAGGCGTGGGGGATGCGGGGGGCGCCGTCGGGCCAGCGGACGAAGCCCGTGGCCCAGGGGCGGTGGAGGCTGACTTCGGCGGCGAAGTCGCCCCCCGTGGGGCCGCAGAGGCCCTGGTAGTGGTTCGAGCCGCCCCAGTCGTTGTAGGCGCACCAGGTGCCGGTGGCGAGGATGAGCGCCAGTTTCGCCGCTGGCGCTGCGGGTTTCAGGACGAAGAGGCCTTGGGACGTGTGGCCGTCGATTGCGAGGGTGACTGTGTAGACGCCGCTGGGCCAGTGGGTGGGGATTTCGTGGCTGAAGGCCTCCGGCCAGCCGCAGCCCTTGACGGAAGCGTCGAGCGGAGTGGCGGCGAAGGTGGTGGGAATCGTGGTGTCGAGGACGGTGAAGGGGGTAAGGCCGTCGCGGGCGATGGTCAGGCGGGCCTTGCGCGCCGACGACATGGCGTGGAGGCGGAGGGTCTCGCCCGGGCGGTAGCTGAGCGCGGCGGTGTAGCCCCAGACCTGGGGGCGGGTGGGGTCGTTCGAGGCGACTTCGTAGTAATGGCCGGTGACCGGGTCGCCGTCGTCGTAGGGGCCGGGGATGAAGAAGCCCTGCATCTGTGCGTTCCCGTGGTTTTCCGGCAGCATCGGCGGGCGACGGGGCGTTGGCAACCGGCTTAATCCTTGAAATGCCGCCCGGCCTGTGGCCCCTTCAGCGGAAAACAGGGGGTTCCATGCGGATCGGAGACGTCTCGTTCTGGTATGCCGACATCGGGCAGCCCTATCGGCGTGCGGCCCTTGCGGGGGACACGACGGCGGATGTGGCGATCATCGGAGCGGGGTATACCGGCCTCTGGACGGCCTGGTACCTGAAGCAGGCGAACCCCGCGCTGGATGTCCTGGTGATCGAGAAGGAGTTCGCGGGGTTTGGGGCCAGTGGCCGGAATGGCGGCTGGCTGACCGGTGGGTTCGCCTGGAACCACGCGCGGTATCTGGAGAGCTCGTCCGAGGCGACGGTGCGGGCGATGGTCGAGGCGATGAATGGCACGGTGGACGAGGTGATCCGCGTGGCCGAGGCGCAGGGGATCGACGCGGATATCCAGCGGACGGATGAGCTGATGGTGGCGACAAAGCCCGCGCAGGTCGGGCGGATGCAGGCCGAGGTGGCGCATCGGCGGCATTGGGGCGAAGAGGACCGGGTGTTCGAGATGTCGGCCCGCGATCTGGCCAAGCGCATCCGCATTCCCGGCGCGCTGGGGGCGATGGTGGTGACCAATGTCGCGCGGGTGCAGCCGGCGAAGCTGGTGCGCGGGTTGGCGAAGGCGGTGGAACGCGCGGGGGTGCGGATCGTCGAGGGGACGGCGGTCATGGGCTATGAGCCGGGGGTGGTAACGACGAACAAGGGGCGCGTCGAGGCCCCGGTGATCCTGCGCTGCACCGAGGGCTTCACGGCGGGGCTGCCGGGGCGGAAGCGGGAATGGCTGCCGATGAACTCGGCCCAGATCGCGACGGAGCCATTGCCGCCCGAGATTTGGGAGACGATCGGCTGGCAGGGCCATGAAATCCTTGGCGATTTCGCCAATGCCTATTGCTATTGCCAGCGCACGCGCGAGGGGCGGATCACCGTGGGCGCGCGGGGGGTGCCGTATCGGTTTGGCTCGAACCTGGATACCAATGGGGCCCCGGACGACGAGACGATCCGGCGGTTGACGGCGATCCTGCACCGGCATTTTCCGGCGGCCAAGGGGGCGAAGATCGACCATGCCTGGTGCGGCGTCCTGGGCGTGCCGCGCGACTGGTGTGCGACGGTGGGGCTGGACCCGGTGACGGGCTTGGGCTGGGCCGGGGGCTATGTGGGGGTTGGCGTGTCGACGTCCAATCTGGCGGGGCGGACGCTGGCGGACCTTGCGCTGGGGCGTGAGACGGAGCTGACGCATCTGCCCTGGGTCAACCGCCGCGTGCGCGACTGGGAGCCGGAGCCGATCCGCTGGCTGGGGGTGCATGGGATGTATGCCCTGCTGAACGCCGCCGACCGGCGCGAGGATCGGGAGGGGGCGGGCCCGTCACGGCTGGCGAGCCTGGGAAACTGGCTGACGGGGCGGCACTGAAAGGATTTGCGCGAACGGGTGGCGCGTGACAAAACCTGCCGGATAGTCCGGGAGGGTCAGATGCCGTTTCACCGCCGCGAGGTTCTGGGTTTCACTATCGCCGCGCCCTTTGCGCTGGCCTTGAGGCCAGCGATGGCCGCCGCCCGCGCCGATGTATCGCGTGAGGTGCTGCTGACCTGGCACAAGCTGATCCTGGAGCTTGTCCGCCATACCGCGACCTACATGCCGCCCGTGGCCGCGCGCGCGTTCGGCTATATCGGCGTCACGGCGCATGAGGCTTTGGCGACGGGCAATCCGGCGCTGCGGTCGCTCGCGGGTCAGGTGACCGACCTGACCCCCCTGCCCGCCCGGGGCGAAGGGGAGTTTGATGAGCCTTGCGTCCTCCATGCCGCGCTGAACGCCGCGGTGAACGGCCTGTTCGCCAACACTGGTCCGACGGGCCAGCGGGCGATGGAGAAGCTGGGCGAGATCATGGGTCGCACGGCCAGCGAGGGGATGGCCGAGGATGTGGTCAGCCGCAGCGTGGCGCATGGGCAGGCGGTGGCGGCGCATATCCTGGAATGGGCGGCGAGCGACGGCGGCGCGGTGATCGAGAACCTTGGCTTCCCGATGGAGTATACGCCGGGGACGGGCCCGCAGGACTGGGTCCCGACGAGCGCGGTCCGGCTGCAGCAGGCGCCGCTTTTACCCGGTTGGGGAGGCAATCGGCCCTTTGTCATCAAGGACATGGCGGCGATGGATGCGCCGCCGCATCCGGATTTCAGCGAAGCGCCGGAGTCGGCTTTCTACGGGTTTGCCAAGGAGGTGCATGACGTGGGCAAGGCCCTGACCGACGAGCAGAAGTTGATCGCCCGCTTCTGGTCGGACGACGCGATGCTGACGCCCACGCCCGCCGGGCACTGGATTTCCATCGTGATGCAGATCGCCGACCGCGATGCGATGCCGGTCGAGACCATTGCTGCGGCGCTCGCAAAACTCGGCTGCGCACAGTCGGATGCTTTCGTGTCCTGCTGGTCGACCAAGTATAAATACAACCTTCTGCGCCCCGTCACCTACATCCAGCGCCACATCGACAAGGCCTGGGAGCCGCTTTTGATCACCCCGCCCTTCCCCGAATTCACTTCGGGTCATTCCTGCCAGTCGGGCGCGGCATCGACCGTGTTGACTTCGGTCTTCGGCGAGGGTTTTGCCTTTGACGACGCCACGCATGAGGACGAAGGCCTACCGGTCCGCAGTTTCCCCTCCTTCGCGGCGGCGGCGGAAGAGGCTGCGATGTCAAGGCTTTACGGCGGGATTCATTTCCGCTTCAGCAACGAGGCCGGATTGGCTCAGGGCCGGGCCATCGGGGCGCTGGCCGCGCAGCTGAAGACCGAAGCCTGATGCGCGCGCTGGTGTTCCTGGCCCTTGCGGCCCCCGCCTGCGCCGAGCCCGTGGTTCCTACCTTCACCGACGAGACGAAGACGGCGGGCTTGTCAACGGTCTTCGACGGCGAATGGGAATACATGGTCGGCGGCGGGGTTTCGACCTTTGACTGTTCTGGCGACGGGTTCCCCGAGGTCTTCCTGTCGGGCGGCGCGGGGCCGTCGGCCTTGTATCTGAACCGCAGCACGGTTGGCGGGGCGCTGGCGTTTGAGAAGACTGATGCGGTGACGCTGGACGCGGTGCTGGGGGCCTATCCGCTGGACGTGGACAGCGACGGGGTGATGGATCTGGTCGTGCTGCGCCAGGGCGAGAACAAGGTGCTGCGGGGCCTTGGGCAGTGCAAGTTCGAGGAGGCGAACCAGGATTGGGGCTTTGACGGCGGCGATGCCTGGTCGACGGCCTTTGCGGCGATCTGGGAGAAGGGGCAGACCTGGCCGACCGTCGCCATCGGCAACTATGTCGACCGCAAGGAGGAGGCCTTTCCCTGGGGGTCCTGCACCGATAACTGGCTGCACCGGCCCGAGGGGGACAAGTTCGGCGCGCCGATCCCGCTGACGCCGTCCTACTGTGCACTGTCGATCCTCTTCACCGACTGGAATCGGTCGGGCCAGCCAGCACTGCGGGTGTCGAACGACCGGGAATACTACAAGGGCGGGCAAGAGCAGATGTGGCACCTGGAGCCGGGACAGGCTCCACGGCTTTACACCGAGAAGGATGACGGCTGGAAACGGCTGCGGATCTGGGGGATGGGGATCGCCAGTGCGGACGTGACGCTGGATGGGTATCCGGACTATTTCCTGACCTCGATGGCCGACAACAAGCTGCAGGTCTTGAAGGACACCGCGACGGGCAAGCCCGATTATGCCGACATTGCCTTCAAGTCAGGGATCACCGCGCATCGGCCCTATACCGGGGGGGACATGCGCCCCTCGACCGCCTGGCATGCGCAATTTGCCGATGTGAACAACGACGGGCTGCAGGACCTGTTCGTGGCCAAGGGCAATGTGGCGAAGATGCCGGACTTTGCCGAGAAGGACCCGAACAACCTGTTTTTGGGGGTCGGCGACGGGACATTCGTCGAGGCCGGGGACCGTGCGGGTGTGGCGAGCATGGGGATCGCGCGCGGGGCGCAGGTGGTGGATCTGAACCTGGACGGGAGGCTGGATCTGGTGGTGCAGAACCGCTGGTCGGGGCCGGAGATCTGGCGGCAGACCGGCGAGCTTCCCGGCGGTTGGGTGGAGGTGCGGCTGGCGCAGGATGGGTCGAACCGCGATGCGATTGGCTCGGTCGTGGAGATCAAGCGCGGCGACAAGGTCGAGCGGCAGGAGATCGTTGCAGGCGGCGGGCATGCGTCGGGGTCGGTGGGCTGGCTGCATTTCGGCCTGGGCGCAGACCCGGCGGCCGAGCTGCGGGTGATCTGGCCGGACGGGAGCGAGGGCGACTGGACGACGCTTCCGGCGGGGAGTTTCCACATCCTGCGGCCGGGCACGGCACCGGAGCCCTGGACGCCGGGCTAAGCGTCAAGCGAATCGGTTGGTCGCAGTTAGGGCCGGTCAGGCCGCGCAATCCAGGGTTGAACGCCGCTCGCCCCATTGGCCCCTGGATCGCAAGACCTGATCGAATATGGCAAGATAATGGCGCATGCCTCTGGGATTGTTGCTGAAATTGTCACACAGCCAGGTCAGGCCCGGCGACACAGCACGTGCATAGTCGGAGCCTGAAAGTCTTTCAATTCAGTCGGTTGTGGATAAATCACCCCGTCAGCGCCATCGTTTCCGCAGCGGATGCCGCCGCCCGGCGAACCCGGAAGATTTCCGTTGGATCAGAGGGGTTTGCCTCTGGCGCGGAACGGGGACTAGAATGCGTTAACGGAAGTTAACCGTCTGGGCGTCGAGGCCCAAGCGGGATTTACCCGGGTGAAAGTGTTGTCGTTCAGAATTCGCGCGGCGACCTCTCGCAGGCGCGAAAGCTTTTGTGAGTGGCCGAACAGGCAGGTGTGACGTGACGCAAGGGCCTACGCAGATCAGCAGTCAGCTTGAATCCGAGCTGGGCCGGGTTGACCCGGATGCCTTTGCCGATGACCTGAAGCCGGGAACCCAGCTTCTGGGCGGACATTACACGATCATCGGATTTCTCAATTCGGGCGGCTTCGGGATCACCTATCTGGCGAAGGACAGCCTGAACCGGACCGTGGTGATCAAGGAATGCTTCCCGAATGCGCTGTGCCGGCGGTCGACCAGCCTGGTCCGTGCGCGGTCGCGCAAGCATCAGGAGGATTTCCGCGGCTTTGTCGAAAGCTTCGTGGCCGAAGCGAAAAGCCTGGCGCGCCTTGTGCATCCGAACATCGTGGGCGTGCATCAGGTGTTTGAGGACAACGACACCGCCTATATGGCGATCGACTTCATCGACGGGCGCGACCTGCATGATATTCTCGACAGCACCGACCAGGCCTTCACGCCCGAACAGGTGGTCGGGCTGTTGAAGAAGATGCTGTCGGCGGTGGAGTTCATCCACCAGGCCGGGATCCTGCACCGCGACATCAGTCCTGACAACATCCTGGTCGACAAGACCGGCAACCCGATCCTGATCGACTTTGGTGCTGCCAGCGAGCAGGTCGTCCGCGCAACGCGGGTCCTGACCGGGCGGCGGGTGATCAAGGAAGGCTACTCGCCGCAGGAGTTCTACCTGACCGGGGCCGAGCAAAGCCCGGCGAGCGACCTTTATTCGCTGGGGGCGACGTTCTTCCATGTCATCACCGGCAAGGCCCCGCCGGAAAGCCAACGCCGCCTGGCGCGCGTGGCCGAGGGCGAGCCGGACCCTTATCCGGCGCTGGCGGGGCGGTTCGAGGGCTATCCGCCAGGGTTCCTGGAATCGATCGACAAGGCCGTCCGGGTCATGCCGCGCGACCGCATTCAATCGGCGGGTGACTGGCTGGACTGGATTCGGATCAGCGAGGAAGGCGGCACGCTGCCAGACGGGCTGATCATGGGCGGCACCGCTCCGCGCATGGCACCTATTGCGACGCAGCAGGCAGGCGGAACAGACAGCAGGCGCATGGGCCTTCTGGCTGTGGGCGCAGGGCTGATCCTGGCCGCCGTAGCCGCCTGGTGGGCGCTGCAGTAACAGCTATTCGTGCCGGAGCGCGTCGATTGGATCGAGGCGCGCTGCCTTGCGGGCTGGAAAATAGCCGAACATCACCCCGATCAACGCCGAGAAGGCGAAGGCCAGGATGACGACATAGGCCTGCGGCGCGAAAGGGATCGCCATGTAGAGCGAGGCCCCGAAGGCGAGGGCCAGCCCGACGATCACGCCGATGATCCCGCCCACAAGCGACAGGACGATGGCCTCGACCAGGAACTGCGTCAGGACCTGGCGACCCTCGGCCCCGATGGCGAGGCGGATGCCGATCTCGCGCGTGCGTTCGGTGACGGACACCAGCATGATGTTCATGATGCCGATGCCGCCGACCAGAAGGCTGACCGCCGCGACCGAGGAGAGCATTCCGGTCAGAACCGAGTTGATCCCGGTCAGGACCTGGGCGAACTGGGCGCGGTCCATCACGCTGAAATCATTGGCTTCATCGCCGGTGATCCGCCGCCGGTCGCGCATCAGCGCCTCGATATCGCGGGCCCCGCGCGTGGCCGACACATTGGGCGCAAGGGCGACCGAGATCGAGCTGACGTCATCGTTGCCGCGCAACCGCCGCTGCACGGTGCGGATCGGCATCAGGACCACATCGTCCTGGTCCTGGCCGAAGGTTCCGGCCCCCTTGGACTGCAGCAAGCCGATGATCTGACAGCTGATGTTGCCGACGCGCATCTGCTGGCCGGTCGGGTCTGTGCTGCGAAAGAGGGTCTGCCGGATGGTTTCGCCAATGATGCAGACCGTGGCGCCCGAGCGGTCCTCGACCGAGGTGAAACTGCGCCCGCGCAGGATCGACCAGCCGCCGACCGTAAGGTAGCCCGAGGTGGCACCCGTGATCGTGGTGGACATGTTCTCGCCGCCCGCGACCACCGTCTCGGTCGCGTTTGCTGTGGGCGAGACTGCGGTGATGACCGACAGGTCGGACAGCGCCTCGGCATCGCGGAGGGTGAAGGGGCGGTCGGGCGCAGCGGTTGGGGGGCCAAAGCCGCGCGAGCCGGGGCGGAGGGTCAGGACGCTGGTTCCCAGACTTTCGACGCTTGCCGTGACCGAGCGGGACGACCCCTGCCCCACAGTCACCATCGCGATGACGGCGGCGACGCCGATGACGATGCCCAGCATGGTCAGCGCCGACCGCAGCTTGTTGCGGCGAAGCGCCAGAAGGGCGAGGCGGACGGTTTCCCAGATCATGCCGACTGCCTTTCAGGCATCGCCTCGTCGCGCAGGACCTTGCCGTCGGCAAAGGTAATGAGGCGACCGGCATAGGCGGCGATGTCATCTTCATGCGTGACCATGACGATGGTGATGCCGTCGTCGCGGTTCAGCCCCTGGAGAAGGCGCATGATCTCATGGCTGCGGTGGCTGTCGAGGTTGCCGGTGGGTTCATCGGCAAGGATCACCATCGGCTCGCCCACCAAGGCGCGGGCGATGGCGACGCGCTGTTGCTGGCCGCCGGAAAGCTGCGAGGAGTCGTGGTCCTCGCGCCCATCGAGGCCGACCTTGTGGAGCGCGGCGCGCGCGCGGGCGATGCGCTCGGCCCGGGGGACGCCCTTGTAGATCAGCGGCAGCTCGACGTTTTCCAGCGCCGAGGTGCGGGGCAGAAGGTTGAAGCCCTGGAAGACGAAGCCCAGGAACTGGCGGCGGAGGAGCGCGCGGGCGTCGCGGTCAAGGCTCTGCACTTCGACCCCGTTGAAGAGGTAGCGGCCGGTCGACGGGCGGTCGAGCAGGCCGATGGTATTCATCGCGGTGGATTTGCCCGACCCGGACGGCCCCATGATCGCGACGAACTCCCCCCGGTGGATGGTCAGGTCGACATGGTCCAGCGCGCGGACCTCGGTTTCGCCCATGCCATATGTGCGGGAGACGTCCTGGAATTCGATCAGCTTGTCGGCCATCTCAGCGGCCCGTGGTCTGGTCGACGATGACGAGGTCGCCTTCCTTGAGGCCCTCGGCGGTGATCGCGGTCAGTTTGCCGTCGGTGTCGCCGGGGGTGACGGCGATTTCGGTCGGCACGCCTTTCTGCAGGACCCAGACCGACTGGCCGATCGAGGTCCCACGGGTCAGCACGGGGCCGGAATTGCGGCGCGGCATGATCAGTCCGATCAGTCCGCTGCCGCCCGTGTCGTCATCCTCTTCGAACTGGGGCGGTTCATAGCGGAGGGCGGCATTCGGGACGCGCAGCGCATTGTCCTGCACGGTTACGGCAATCTCGGCTGTTGCCGTCATGCCGGGGCGGAGGAGGCCTTCGCTGTTGTCGACCGATAGCACGGCCTTGTAGGTCACCACGCCCTCGGTCGTTTCGGGGGCATAGCGGACGGTGGTGATCGTGGCGGGAAAGCTGCGGCCCGGGTAGGCGTCGACGGTGAACTGCGCCTGGTTGCCGACGGCGACGCGGCCGATGTCGGCCTCATCCACATCGACGCGAAGCTCCATGCGGGCGAGGTCTTCGGCCAGGGTGAACAGGACCGGGGCGTTGAGCGAGGCGGCAACGATCTGGCCCGGTTCGGCCGCGCGGTTCAGGACCACGCCGGAAATGGGCGAGCGGATCACGGCCTTCTTCAGCTGCGTCTCGGCCTCGGAAACGCGGGCCTGGGCAAGCGCCACGTCCGCCTTCGCGCCATCGACGACGGCCAGCGCCCGGTCCCGCGCCACTTCGGCGGCGATCATCTTCAGCCGGGTGCTTTGGCCGCGCTTGTCAAGTTCGCTTTGCGAGGCGAAGGTCTCGACCGCCTCACGCACGGCGGCTTCGGCCTGCTTGAGGCTGGCCTCGGCCGCCTGAAGCTGCGCCTTGGCGGTCAGGACCTGGTCCTTCAGGCCGCCGTCATCCAGCTCGGCCAGGACCTGCCCCACCTCGACCCGGTCGTTGAAATCGACCAGCACCTGGGCCAGCGCGCCGGAAAGTTCCGACGAGACATCGACCTGCGTCGTGGGCTGGACCGATCCCGTCGCGGTCACGGTCACCACGATCTCACCTCGCGAGACTTCCGCGGTCTCGTACTGCACGTTGCCGGAAGGTTGGGCGAAGGCAACCCAGGCCCCACCCGCCGCCAGGACTGCAAGGATGAACAAGACCCAAAGCCAGCGTCGGCGGGGTCGCCGTGCCTTGGCCAGGATGCGGGCCATCTCTTCCGCAGGATCGCCTGCCGGACTTGCCCCGGATGCCATTGCCTTCCCCCTTGCGTAGCAAACGATCACCGGAAGCCCCGGCCCCGGCGATCGGATCGATAGTCTCATATGTAACGTCGCGGCGAGAGAAGTCCGTCGCTTTCACGGCAATTTGCGGCGGGGGGCTGGTGGGCGGTGAGGGACTCGAACCCCCGACATTCTCGGTGTAAACGAGACGCTCTACCAACTGAGCTAACCGCCCCGGCCCTGTCCCTACCGCGCGGGGTTCCGCCTGACAAGCCCACCGACACGCAAAAGGCGCGCCGGTCGGGGCGCGCCTTTGGGAAAAATGGTGGGCGATAACGGATTTGAACCGCTGACATCTTCGATGTGAACGAAGCGCTCTACCGCTGAGCTAATCGCCCGATGTGGGGGCTTTTAGTCATCCTCACCGTCCTCCGCAAGGGCCAATCCGGCGGCCTTGGCCCCGTCGGCGAGGCGGAGCTTCAGGGTCAGCGCCGGGCCCTTGTTCTTGACGACGCGCAGCTTGCCCAGGGGCGGCACGGTCAGCGCCTTCCCTGTCGCCAGCGCTTCGCCCAGCGCCGCAAGGGTGGCCTCGACAGTCTTCTTGACCTCGGGCTTCTTGCCGCCGGTGGCGGCGGCCACGCTGTCGATCAGGTCCTTGAGCTTGAGCCCCGCCTGGCTGGCCGCCGCGTCCGCCTCGGGCTCGACCACCTGCAGGGCGGGTTTGGCGGCGGGCTTCGCCTTGGCTGCGGTCTTGTCGGTCTTGGCGGGTTTCTTTTCCGGATCCTTGGGGGTACGCGGGGCCATGGTGCCTGTCCTTGGGTTGTGTTGCGGCGGACGTTAATGCGGCTTTGGCGGCAGGGCCAGCCGATTTCCGGCGGAAAGCAAAAAGGCGCGCCGGGGTGGGCGCGCCTTCTTGTGGTTCCTGAGCGTTCAGTGCGCGGTCTGGCTGGGCGGCACCGCAGCCGCTGCCCTGGCCGCCGCGGCTGCCTCTTCCGCCGCTTCGTCCCATTCCACCGGCTCGGGCTGGCGGACCAACGCCTGGGCCAGGACCTCGCGGACATGGGTCACGGGGATGATCGTCAGGCCGGTCTTCACGTTTTCCGGGATTTCCGCCAGGTCCTTGGCGTTTTCTTCCGGAATGAAGACGGTCTTGATCCCGCCCCGCAGCGCGGCGAGCAGTTTCTCCTTCAGCCCGCCGATCGCGCTGGCGTTGCCGCGCAGAGTCACCTCGCCGGTCATCGCGATGTCCTTGCGGACCGGGATGCCGGTCAGGACCGAGACGATGGCCGTGACCATTGCCAGACCCGCCGAGGGGCCGTCCTTGGGCGTCGCACCGTCCGGGACGTGGACGTGGATGTCCATCGTCTCGAACTTGGGCGGCTTCACGCCAAGCTGGGGCGAGACGGAGCGGACGTAGCTTGCGGCTGCGTCGATCGACTCCTTCATCACATCGCCCAGTTTCCCGGTCGTCTTCATCCGCCCTTTGCCGGGCAGTTTCAGCGCCTCGATGTGCAGAAGATCGCCGCCGACGCTGGTCCAGGCGAGGCCCGTCACAACGCCCACCTGATCTTCCTTCTCGGCCAGGCCATAGCGGTGTTTCTGGACGCCCAGATATTCCTCGACCTTGGCCGGGTCGACCTCCACCCGCTTGGTCTTGCCCTTCAGGATGTCGGTCACGGCCTTCCGGGCGAGCTTGGCGATCTCACGCTCCAGGTTCCGCACGCCCGCCTCGCGGGTGTAGTAGCGGATGACGTGGTTCAGCGCGTCGTCCGAGACGCTGAATTCGCCCTTTTTCAGGCCATTCGCGGCGATCTGCTTCGGGAGAAGGTGCCCCTTGGCGATCTCGCGCTTTTCATCCTCGGTGTAACCCGCAAGCGGGATGATCTCCATCCGGTCCATCAGCGGGCCCGGCATGTTGTAGGAGTTCGCCGTGGTGATGAACATCACGTTGGACAGGTCGTACTCCACCTCAAGATAGTGGTCGATGAAGGTGTTGTTCTGTTCGGGATCGAGCACCTCCAGGAGGGCCGAGGCCGGGTCGCCCCGGAAGTCCTGGCCCATCTTGTCGATCTCATCCAGAAGGATCAGTGGGTTGGTGGTCTTGGCCTTCTTCAAGGACTGGATGATCTTGCCGGGCATGGAGCCGATATAGGTCCGCCGGTGCCCGCGGATTTCGGATTCGTCGCGCACGCCGCCAAGGCTGATGCGGATGAACTCGCGCCCCGTGGCCTTGGCGACCGACCGGCCCAGCGAGGTCTTGCCGACGCCCGGAGGGCCGACGAGGCAGAGGATCGGGCCTTTCAGCTTCGTGCTGCGAGCCTGAACCGCGAGGTATTCGACGATGCGCTCCTTGACCTTTTCCAGACCGAAGTGGTCGGTATCCAAGACCTTCTGTGCCGCGCCGAGGTCCTTCTTGACGCGGGACTTCACGCCCCACGGCACGCCCAGAAGCCAGTCGAGGTAGTTGCGCACGACGGTCGCTTCTGCCGACATCGGCGACATCGACTTCAGCTTCTTCAGTTCGGCCTCGGCCTTCTCGCGGGCTTCCTTGGACAGTTCGGTCTTGCGGATGCGCTCTTCCAACTCGGCGACCTCGTTCTGGCCGTCCTCGCCGTCGCCAAGTTCCTTCTGAATGGCCTTCATCTGCTCATTCAGGTAGTACTCGCGCTGGGTCTTCTCCATCTGCGTCTTGACGCGCGACTTGATCTTCTTCTCGACCTGCAGGACCGAAAGCTCGCCCTGCATGTGGCCGTAGACCTTCTCAAGCCGCTCGGCCACGTCCAGCGTCTCAAGGATCGCCTGCTTCTGCGCCACGTCCACGCCCAGGTGCCCGGCGACAAGGTCGGCCAGCCGCGCAGGTTCGCGGGTGTCGGACACGGCGGCAAGCGCCTCTTCGGGGATGTTCTTCTTGACCTTGGAGTAACGCTCGAACTCTTCGCCCACGGCGCGGACCAGCGCCTCGACCGAGGTCGGGTCGCCTTCGGTCTCAGTCAGGATGTCGGCGGTCGCCTCGAAGAAGGCGGGGTTTTCCACGAAACCGGTGATCTTCACCCGCGCCTTGCCCTCGACCAGGACCTTCACGGTGCCATCGGGCAGCTTCAGAAGCTGGAGGACATTGGCCAGGACCCCCACGCGGAAGATGCCATCCGCGGCCGGGTCATCCGCCGTCGGGTCCTTCTGCGAGGAGAGGAGGATCTGCTTGTCGTCCTGCATCACCTCTTCCAGCGCGCGGACCGACTTTTCGCGTCCGACGAACAGGGGCACGATCATGTGGGGGAAGACCACGATGTCGCGCAGCGGCAGCACGGGATAGCTTTGGGTGCTCATATGACTTCCTTCGTTCGCGGCAGCCTGGCGAGGTCCCGACCATCGGCAACCCGGCCCGCTCCGCCTGTCAGATGTGGTAACTTGTGGTCCCGGAGCGGGGGATTCAAGTTCGCGCTTGGTTCGGCAGAATGAACCTTGGTGTGAGCGGGTGCAAGGTGGGAAACGGGACACCTATGTCACAAAAGCTCCACATCCCCTTGCGCCCGTCGCGCATGGAAACCGGCCACGAACGCCGCCAGCCCCCCCGCCGCGATCGCATCGCGCAGGCCCTGCATCAGCACCTGGTAGTAGTGCAGGTTGTGCCAGGTCAGGAGCATGGACCCGATGATCTCGTCGGCCTTCACCACATGGTGCAGGTAGGCGCGGGAGTAGCTGCGGCAGGCGGGGCACTGGCAACCGTCCTCCAACGGGCGGGGGTCGTCCTTGTGGCGGGCGTTGCGCAGGTTGACCTGGCCGCGGGCGGTCCAGGCCTGGCCGGTGCGGCCTGAGCGGGAGGGCAGGACGCAGTCCATCATGTCGATGCCGCGTTCCACTGCGCCCACGATATCGTCGGGTTTGCCCACGCCCATCAGGTAGCGCGGCTTGTCTTCCGGCAAGAACCCCGGCGCATAGTCGAGGACGCCGAACATCGCCTCTTGCCCCTCGCCCACCGCAAGGCCGCCCACGGCATAGCCGTCAAAGCCGATCCGCTTCAGCGCCTCGGCCGACTCCTCGCGCAACTCGCGCGTGACGCCGCCCTGCATGATCCCGAACAGCGCATGGCCCGGACGGTCGCCGAAGGCATCGCGCGACCTTTGCGCCCAGCGCATCGACAGGCGCATCGCGCGGGCGACCTCCTCGTCCGTGGCGGGCAAGGCCGGACATTCGTCAAAGCACATCACGATGTCGGACCCGAGATGCCGCTGGATCTCCATGCTGCGTTCCGGGGTCAGCATGTGTTTCGACCCGTCCAGATGCGAGGAGAAACGCACCCCATCCTCGGTCAGTTTCCGCAAGGGCCCCAGCGACATGACCTGGAACCCGCCAGAATCCGTCAGGATCGGCTTTTCCCAGTTCATGAAACGGTGAAGCCCGCCCAGAGCCGCGATCCGTTCCGCAGTGGGGCGCAGCATCAGGTGATAGGTATTGCCAAGCAGGATGTCCGCCCCGGTCGCCGCCACGCTTTCGGGTAGCATCGCCTTGACCGTCGCGGCCGTCCCCACAGGCATGAAGGCGGGGGTGCGAATCTGCCCCCTGGGGGTCGAGATCACCCCGGTCCGCGCCGCGCCGTCGGTCGCTGAAACGCTGAAACTGATGCCCGTCGCCATGCCACAAACCCCTTGGTTGCCGCTTCCTTGGGCCAAATCCGGGAAAAAGTGAAGCCGCACCCATCCATTTCGCTCCAGGTCCCGTATTCACGCTTGACCTGTAAGCCGTTCTGTCTAATTGCAGTGAATGAACGTTCATTCCCATCCGTGAGCCATGCCGCCCCTGCCCCAACCCATCGCCACCGCCGCCACCCACCCTGCGGCTGACGCACGCAGCCACGAGATCCTGGCGTCGATCCGCCAGGCCTTCGCGGAAAAGGGGTTTGACGGCGCGTCGATGCAGGACCTTGCCCGTGCGGCGGGGATGAGCGTTGGCAACTTCTACCGCTACTTCCCGTCGAAGGCGGCCATCGTCCAGGCGATGTGCGGCTATGACCTGGCGGAAATCCAGGGCGAGTTCGCCGAGATCCAGACCTCGGGCACACCGATGGTTTCCTTGCGCGACCGCATCCTGAACCACTTTTCGGAAGAGTCGATGAAGGATGGCCAGCTTTGGGCCGAGATCACGGCAGCCGCGATCCGCAAACCCGAGATCGGCGAAGCGGCCCGGCAGATGGAAGAGACGATTGTTTCGATGTTGTCAGCAATCTTCGCGCATGTTACGCATCGTAACATCGAAGAGGCCCGACAACGTTATGAGGGTCAGTGCCAGATGCTGGTGATGCTGGTGAAGGCAATGGCCACCCGCACCGCCCAGTGCGGCCCTGCAAGCCCGGAACTTGCCGCCCAGGTCGTGGCGGTGATCGACCGTATTCTTGTCGACGTATCCAATGACAAAGCAGAAGGCTAAGCCCGTCATGCGCCCGATCCTGATCCTTGCCACCGCCTTCGCCCTTGCTGCCCCCTTGCCGCCCGCTTGGGCGCAAGAGGCCGCGGCAGCCGAAACCGCGCCCGTTGCCCTGCCCGCGATCACCGTGGCCGAAGTGGCGATGCGGACGCTGTCGGACCGGATCATCGCCTCGGGTCTGGTCGCGGCGGTGGAGGAGGTGCAGGTCGCGCCCTTGGTGGAAGGTCAGCCCCTGGAACAGCTGCTTGTCGACGTGGGCGATGTCGTGACAGAAGGCCAGGTGCTGGCCACCCTGTCGCGGACGACGCTGGACTTGCAGAAGACCGAGGCGGTGGCCTCGCTTGCGGCGGCGAAGTCTACCATCGCCCAGGCCGAGGCGCAGCTTGTCGAGGCCCGGTCCGCCGCTGCCGAGGCCGCGCGCGTCGTCGACCGGACCTCGAAGCTGCGCGAAAGCGGCACGGCGGCGCAGGCGACCTGGGACACCGTGAACGCGAACGCGATCGCGGCGAACGCAAGGGTAACCGTGGCGACGCAAGGCCTTGAGGCCGCCCGCGCGCAGCTGGCCCTTGCCGAAGCACGGCTGGAGAATGTGGACCTGCAGCTTTCGCGGACCGAGGTGAAGGCCCCGGTCGCGGGCAAGATCGTGGCACGGAACGCAAAGATCGGCGCGATTGCCACGGCAGCGGGGCAGCCGATGTTCGTGATCGTACGCGATGCGGCGCTGGAACTGCGGGCCGATGTCTCGGAAACCGATATCCTGCGCCTTGCGCGCGGCCAGAAGGCCATCCTGAAGGCCATCGGCATGGCGGGAACGCTGAATGGCACCGTGCGGCTGGTCGAACCTGCCATTGATCCGACAACGCGGCTGGGCCGGGTCCGGATCAGCGTCGATCAGGCGGGCGAATTGCGCACCGGCATGTTTGTCGAGGCCGAGATCCTGGCCGCCCAGCACGATGCGCTTGCCGTGCCGGTTACGGCAATCGGTTCGACGCCCGAAGGCAGCACGGTGATGCGGGTGCGCGACGGGGTGGTCGAGCGCGCCATCGTCACGACCGGCATAAGGGATGGCGGGATGGTCGAAATCGTCGAAGGCCTGGCCGAAGGCGATCAGGTTGTCCTGAAGGCCGGGGCCTTCGTTCGCGCGGGCGACCGGATCACGCCGGTCCCTGTCGCCACTGGCACGAATTGAGGGTGCGGCGATGAACTTTTCCGCCTGGTCGATCCGCAATCCCGTAGCGCCCCTCCTGGCGTTCTTCCTTCTGATGGTGCTGGGCTGGCAAAGCTTCAACAGCCTGCCGATCACCCGCTTTCCGAACATCGACGTGCCGCTGGTTGCGGTCAGCGTGGCGCAGTCCGGGGCGGCGCCGGCCGAAATGGAAAGCCAGGTCACGAAAGAGATCGAGGACGCCGTCGCGGGTCTGACGGGGGCCAAGCGCGTGACCTCGACCGTGACCGACGGGCTGTCGACCACGGTGGTCGAGTTCCGCATGGAAGTGCCCACGGACAAGGCCGTCCAGGACGTGAAGGATGCGGTCGACCAGATCCGCGGCGACCTGCCGGGCGGGATCGAATCCCCCATCGTCACCCGCATCGACGTCGAAGGCCAGGCGATCATGACCTTCTCGGTCTCGGCCCCCGACCGGACGATGGAAGAGATCAGCTGGTTCGTCGACGATACCGTGACGCGCGCCCTGCAAGGCCGCCCCGGCATCGGGCGCGTCACGCGGATTGGCGGCGCGGACCGCGAGATCAGGGTCGAACTCGATCCGGTGCGGCTGGATGGCTACGGGGTCACCGCCCAGGCCGTCAGCGCCCAGATCGCCGCGACCAACGCCAACTTCGGCGCGGGCAAGCTGAGCCTTGGCGAAGGCGAGCAGGTGATCCGCACGCTGGGCGACAGCGGCACGGTCGAGACTTTGTCCTCGACCACGATCGCGCTGCCCTCGGGGCGGTTCGTAAAGCTGTCCGACCTTGGTCAGGTGATCGACAGCTATGAAGAGCTGAAAAGCTTTGCCCGCATCGACGGCGAGACGGCGGTCAGTTTTCTGGTGTTCCGGTCGAAAGGTGCGTCCGAGGTTTCGGTGGCCGAGCTGACCAATTCGGTCGTGGCCGACCTGCGCGAACAGCATCCCGATGTCAGCATCACGATGGTCGATGATTCGGTCTTCTACACCTATGGAAACTACGAATCTGCGATCAGCACCCTTCTGGAAGGCGCGTTGCTGGCCGTCCTTGTGGTGCTTGCCTTCCTGCGCAACTGGCGCGCGACGCTGATCTCGGCCATCGCGCTGCCGCTGTCTGCCGTACCGACCTTCTACCTGATGGAGCTTCTGGGGTTCTCGCTGAACCTGGTCAGCTTCCTGGCGCTGACGCTTGCGACCGGTATCCTGGTCGATGACGCCATCGTCGAGATCGAGAACATCGCCCGGCACATCCGGATGGGCAAGACGCCCTACCGCGCCGCGATCGAGGCGGCGGACGAAATCGGGCTTGCCGTGATCGCGACCACCTTCACCATCGTCGCGGTCTTCGTGCCCGTCAGCTTCATGCCCGGCATTCCCGGCCAGTATTTCCGGCAGTTCGGGCTGACCGTCGCCATCGCCGTCCTGTTCTCGCTTCTGGTTGCTCGCCTGATCACCCCGATGATGGCCGCCTACCTGATGCGGTCGAAGGACGCGGTCGGCCATGCCGAGGGCGAGCGCGACGGCGTCTTCATGCGCGGCTACATGTGGCTGGTCCGCGCGACGACCAAGGTCCGCCGGTCGAAGCGCTGGCCCTGGCTTGCGCTGCCGACCTACTACATCACCGTGGTCGTCGCGGTTGTTGTGGTGATCTTCTCGGTCATCGCCATGTTGCAGGTCCCCGGCAGCCTGTTCCCGCCGGAAGACGAAAGCCGCATCGTGGTGTCGGTCGAACTGCCGCCGGGCTCGACGCTAGACGACACGGCGACGACGACCGACGCCATGCGCGACATCGTCAAGGAAATCGACGGCGTGAAGTCGGTTCTGGTGATCGGCGGCTCGACCCCGCTTGGCGACCGTGACATCCGGCGCGCGACCTTCACCATCATCCTTGACCGGCTGGACAACGGGCTGGAACGCAAGCTCATCGACCTTGGCCGCGCCCTGCCGCTGGTCGGCGGCCTGATCCCCGAGATCCCGTCCGAAGGGCGCCTGCGCCCGCAGGTCGAGATCGAGGCCGAGGTCTTCGAGGCGCTGAAGGCCGTGCCCGACGTCCGCGCCTTCAAGACCGGCGGTCCGGGCGGCGGCTCGCGCCCCTTTGCCTATGACATCCTGTCGTCCGACGAGGACGAACTGGACGAGGCCGTCCGCAAGATCGAAGAGGCCCTGCGGCAGGAACCGATGTTCCTCAACCCCTCGACCGAGGCCGCCCTGCCCCGCCCCGAAATCCAGATCACCCCGAAGTCGGAAGAGGCCGCGCGGCTGGGCGTCACGGTGCAGCAGATCGCAAGCGTCGTCCGCGTGGCGACCATCGGCGATGTGTCGGCGGCCCTTGGCAAGCTGTCCATCGACAACCGGCTGGTCCCGATCCGGGTGCAGCTGAACGAAGCCTCGCGCGACGATCTGGCCCGGATTTCCGCGCTGAAGCTGATGACCCCGGTCGGCGCTGTGCCGCTGTCCTCGGTCGCCACGGTGGAGGTCGCCGAAGGCCCGTCGGTCGTCAAGCGCCTGAACCGCCAGCGGGTTGCCACCCTGGGGTCGGACATCGCGCCGGGCTATGTGCTGGACCAGGCCACCGCACGGTTCCTGGAGATCCTGCCGACGCTTGGCCTGGCAGACAGCGTCAAGGTCACGCCCTCGGGCGATGCCGAAATCCAGGCCGAGCTTCTGGGCAGTTTCGTCAATGCCATGGTGCTGGGCATTCTGCTGATGATGTTCGTCCTGATCCTTCTCTTCCATTCGCTGATGCAGCCGGTCACTATCATCTTCTCGCTGCTGCTGTCGGTGGGCGGGGTGGCGGCGGCGCTGATCATCACGCAGAACCCGCTGTCGATGCCCGTCCTGATCGGCATCCTGATGCTGATGGGGATCGTGGCGAAGAACGCGATCCTCTTGATCGACTTCGCCATCGAGATGCGGGCGCGGGGAATGAAGCGCATTGAGGCCGTCGTCGAAGCCGGGCACAAGCGCGCCCAGCCCATCGTGATGACCTCGATCGCGATGTCGGCGGGGATGCTGCCCTCGGCCCTTGGCGTCGGCGAAGGGGGTGCCTTCCGCGCGCCGATGGCCATCGCCGTGATGGGCGGGATCATTGTCTCGACGGTCCTCAGCCTTGTCGTCGTGCCGTCGATGTATCTGGCGATGGACGACCTGTCGCGTTTCCTGTCCTGGATCCTGGGCCGGTTCATCGGCAAGAAGGAAGTCGAGCCCGTGGCACCCGATCCGCTGGTGCTGGCCGATGGCCTGGCGCGCAGTCAGGTGGACGTGGCTGTGCTGCAGAACCGGATTTCGGTGCTTGAAGCCGCGCTTGGGCGGCGGGATCGGGATCGCAAACCGCACGCGGCCGAATGACCTCAGCCGCCGGGCAGGTGCCGCGCCTGAAAGGCCGCGACCTCGTCTGGGGTCGGGGCCTTGCCGCAGAAGGTCAGCACATAGGCCGGGATGCGCGCCAGGCGCGTCTCGAAGCTTTCTTCCGACCGTAGCGTGATATAGCCGACCTGGGTCAGATACAGCGTGCGCGCCCGGGTGTCCGCCTCGGTCGCGCCATAGCCAAACCGGCTGAAAAGGGCAGTGATGGCGGTGACCCGGTCCGCATCGGCCTTTGCCATCGCGCCGGCGACGGCGGCATCGGTCAAGGACCAGGTCCGCATTGCGAACTCGATCCGGCTGTCGAACAGATCGTGGTCATACCAGCAGTCAAACAGGTTCAGCATCGCCTCGGTGATGGTCGCGGCGGGGGCTTCGCAGCGCGCGACCAGATTGCCCGTGTTCTTCGCCTGCCAGCGGCTGACCAGCCCGGCCAGCAGCGCCTCGCGATCCGGGAAGTGCCAGTAGAAACTGGTGCGCGACAGGCCAAGGCGTTCCGCCAGCGGCATGACCTTGACCGCCTCGACCCCGCTTTCGACCAGCATCGCATAGGCTGCATCCAGCCAGATATCGGGCGTTCCGCGCCAGCCGCGTTCTGTCTTTTCCCTGTTCATGAGATCGACCTAATCACCCGACTGACCTCGGCACAAGGGGCGCAAAACTAAACTCGACACCTGTGTCAAGTCTTGCAATACTCCCGCCCGAGTCCACTCCAGCCGAGCCGGTCCCGATGTCGAACGATCCTCTCCTCCGGCCCTTCCAGTTGAAACACCTGACCCTGCGCAACCGGATCATGACCACCAGCCATGAACCGGCCTATGGCGACGACGGGCTGCCGAAGGACCGCTACCGCCTGTACCATCTGGAACGCGCGAAGGCCGGGGTGTCGATGGTGATGACCGCTGGGTCCGCCAGCACCAGCCGCGACAGCCCGCCGGTGTTTTCCAACCTCCTCGTCTGGAAGGACGAGATCGTGCCCTGGATGAAGCGGCTTGCCGATGACTGCCACGAGGCGGGCGCGGCGGTGATGATCCAGCTTTCGCATCTTGGACGGCGGACCCGCTGGGACAAGGGCGATTGGCTGCCCGTGGTCTCCTCGACCAGCGAGCGCGAACCCGCCCACCGCGCGACGCCGAAACCAGCCGAGGACTGGGACATCGCCCGGATCATCCGCGACTATGTGGATGCTGCCGAGCGGATGCAGGCTGCGGGGCTCGACGGGATCGAGATCATGTGCCACGGGCATCTCCTGGACCAGTTCATGTCGCCGCTGACGAACACTTTGGATGCTCCTTACGGGGGGTCGCTGGAGAACCGCGCGCGGCTGACGATGGAGATCCTGGCGGCGATCCGGAAGAAGGTGGGGCCGAAGCTCATCATCGGGATGCGCTACGGCGTCGATGAGATGGAGCCGGGCGGGATCGACATCGAGGAAGGTGTCGCCATCGGAAAGATCTTTCGGGACAGTGGCTTGGTCGACTACTTGAACATCAACCGCAGCCGCATCCACACCGACCCGGCGATGACCGACCTGATCCCGGTGCAGGGGATGCGCTCAGCGCCCCATCTGGACTTCGCGGGCCGGATCAAGGCCGAGGTCGGGATGCCGACGCTGCATGCCGCTCGCATCCCGGACGTGGCGACCGCGCGGCATGCCGTGGCGACGGGACAGGTCGACATGGTGGGGATGACCCGCGCCCACATGGCGGACCCGCATATCGTTCGGAAGATCGTCGAAGGGCGTGAGGACGACATCCGGCCCTGCGTGGGGGCCACCTACTGTCTGGACCGGATTTATCAGGGGGGGATGGCTCTCTGCATCCACAACCCCTCCACGGGGCGCGAGCAGACCCAGCCACATCAGATCGAAAAGGCCTCGGCTCGGAAGAAGGTCGTCGTGGTCGGCGCGGGGCCTGCGGGGCTGGAGGCGGCTCGGGTGGCAGGGGAGCGGGGGCATTCGGTGGTGGTCTTCGAGGTCGCCGACAAGCCCGGCGGGCAGGTTCGGCTGACCGCCCAGTCTAAGCGGCGGGCCGAGATGATCGGGATCATCGACTGGCGGCTCGCGCAGTGCCAGCGGCTGGGGGTGGAGTTCCGGTTCAACACCTGGGCGGAGGCCGGGGACGTGCTGGCCGAGGCTCCCGAGCTGGTGGTGATCGCGACGGGGGGGATGCCGACGACGGGGATACTGGCCGAGGGGAACGACCTCGTGATCTCGGCCTGGGACATCCTGTCGGGGGATGCCAAGCCCGGGACCAACGTGCTGATCTATGACGAGGCAGGGGACCACGCAGCCCTGCAGGCGGCTCAGATGATCGCCGAGGCGGGGGGACGGGTCGAGGTGATGACGCGGGACCGGACCTTCTCGCCGGAGGTGATGGGGATGAACCTCGTCCCCTACATGCGGGCGCTGCAGGACAAGGCGGTGACTTTCACGGTGACCTACCGACTGGATGCTGTGCGGCGGGCAGGGAACCAGTTGGAGGCGGTGATCGGGTCGGATTACATGAAGCTCGACAAGACGGCGGTCTATGATCAGGTGATCGTCAATGGGGGGACGCAGCCTTTGGCGGACCTCTATTTCGATCTGAAGCCCTCGTCGGGGAACAAGGGGGCGGTGGACTATGACGCCCTCATCGACGGGAGGCCGCAGCCTGCGGTGGACGGGTTCCAGCTGTTCCGGATCGGGGATGCTGTGGAGGCGCGGAACACCCACGCGGCGATCTATGATGCGCTGCGGTTGGTTAGGACCGTCTAGGGCTTCTTCCGGCAGTAGAGTTCCATCCGGTGGTGGATGATCTCGTAGCCGAGTTCGGCGGCGATTTCTCGCTGCAGCTGTTCGATCTTCTCGGACTGGAATTCGATGATCGTGCCAGTGTCGAGGTCGACGATGTGGTCGTGGTGGGGGGCATCCGCCACCTCATACCTCGCCCCGCCGCTTTCGAGGGCGAGCCTCAGGACGACCCCTTCCCGTTCCAGGACCGAGAGGGTGCGGTAGACGGTGGCGAGGGAGAGGCTGTCGTCGAGGGTCCTCGCCCGGCGGTGCAGCTCGGCCGCGTCGGGGTGGTCCTGGGCTTCGGTCAGGACCTTGAGCAGCGCCTCGCGCTGGCGGGTCACGCGGACGCCGGTGTCCCGGAGGGCCTGTTTCGGGGTCGGTTTCATGGGGTGCGATGCTAGCGGGACCAGGGGGTGCGGTCAAATCCCGCGGTTGTGTCCACGGTGGACAATCTCTACGATGCTTTTGATTTCAAGGGGTTGCGATCTTCTGTTAGGGTGGTGTTAAGACTTGTGGCACGCCGGTTTTCGCAGGCTTCAGGCGGCTGCGGCGGGGGTGGTGAGGTCGGCCAGCACTTCGGCGGCGATCTGCAGTGAGCGGACGCGGGCTGCGGGATCGTGCATCATGCCGGTGATCATCACCTCATCCGGCTGGTGGCGGGTGATGAGTTCGGTGAGTTGCCGCCGCACGGTTTCGGGGGAGCCTACGGCAGAGCAGGAAAGCGCGTAGCGGGCCTGGGCGAGGATGGGCTCGGGGATGTCGCCGAGGTCGTTCGTCGGGCGCGGGAGTTGGCCGGGGCGGCCGGTGCGGAGCCGGGCGAAGGCGAGGAGTTGGGAGGAACGGAGGTAGGTGGCTTCCTCATCCGTCGCGGCGGCGGAGACGCCGATGGCCATCATCGCGTGGGGCTTGGCAAGGTGGGCGGAGGGGCGGAAGGTGCGGCGGTAAATGTCGAGCGCCTCGTCCAGATGGGTCGGCGCGAAATGGGAAGCGAAGGCGTAGGGGAGGCCGAGGTAAGCGGCCAGTTGCGCGCCGAAGGTGCTGGAGCCGAGGATCCAGACCGGGACATTGGTGCCGGTGCCGGGGATGGCCTGCACGGCGCCGGGGGTGTCGCCGAGGTAGTGGATCAGCTCCTGCACGTCCCTCGGGAAGATGTCTTCCTGCGCCATGTGGCGTCGAAGGGCGCGGGCAGTCTGCATGTCGGTGCCGGGGGCGCGGCCGAGGCCGAGGTCGATGCGGTTCGGGTAAAGGGCCGCGAGGGTGCCGAATTGCTCGGCGACGACCAGGGGCGAGTGGTTCGGCAGCATGATGCCCCCTGCCCCGATGCGCATGGTTTTCGTGTGCGCGGCGACATGGCCGATCAGGACGGGGGTCGCGGCAGAGGCGATGCCGGGCATGTTGTGATGCTCGGCCAGCCAGTACCGCTGATAGCCCAATCGGTCGGCCGCCTGCGCCAGGGCCAGGGTCTCGTCGAAGGCGCGACGGGCGTCGCCCCCTTCGATGATGGGAGACAGGTCGAGAACGGAAAAGGGGATCATGACGCTTAGATCGGAAGCGGCGTCGGGGGTTCAAGGGGCGCGGGGCGGAAGGCGCGGCGGACGGGAACCCGAAGACGGTCACAGACCTTTGACGCAGTGAGACAGAACAGGAGACGGCGCCATGACCGACATCGACAAGGACGCGGAAGACAAGGGCGCAGAATCGGAACTCGAAGGCCGGGACTCCCGTGAAGCTCAGGACATGGGCGAGAAGCCCGACCTGGGGCGCAGGGGCGACGCCCTGATCGAGGCGCTGGACGGTTCGGACTCCGGTTCGGACCTGAGGGCGGGCTCGTTACGCGGCGGCTCGGCGAGCGGGTCGGACGACGATCCCGACTCGGCGGTCATCAATGAGGCCCTGGCGGCCGAAGGGCGGGCGGAGGCGGACCCGCAGTCGCCGTCGAACGCCGAGCCCGACGCCGTCGCAGAGTCCGGGCGGCGCTTCACCGGCGAGGCGGGCGATCCGGTCGAGGGCGGGCGCGGCGGCGACTGAACGCCTTGCTGGCGCCGCATCCTTAGGCCACGGTGCCGCCTCGACTAAGGGTCCAAGGGACGATTCCCCGATGATACGCCTTTCGGCGGCCTCGGCCGCCTTCTTCATACTGACGCTCGCCGCTTGCAGCCGAGAGGATGAAGCCCGCCCGGCTCAAGGGCGA
>OFDC01000239.1_pt1 | contig 49713 bp, 50 predicted proteins | sample 1520941 | NCBI WGS metagenome assembly OFDC01 (sample SAMEA94258168, study PRJEB24077) | hot springs metagenome | biome: Aquatic biome; feature: Water | place: India | collected 2012-12-06 | depth 5 m | reverse complement strand
CCGAAATCCTGCTTTCGATCTCGGGCCTGGTGCTGCTGCTGATTGCCGCATGGGGTGGTGACAAGGCCTCGCGCCTGATCTCGATCCTTGCCGTTGCTGTCCTGACGGTTTGCGCCATTCTGACGGCTCCTGCGCTGTGGGGGCAGGCGATGGGGCCGGACGTGTCCGCGTTCGGTGGCCAGCATCGCGCCGATGCCTTCGCCGCGTTTGCCAAGTTGCTGATATATGCCTCGGCCGGTGTCACGTTGATCGTTTCGCAGTCGTTCTTCGACAAGGTGCGGGCGATGCGCGCCGAGTTTCCGTTGCTGGTGCTGTTTGCATCGCTCGGAATGGGCATGATGGTCTCGGCAGGGGATCTGCTTGCGCTTTACGTAGGCCTCGAGATGAGCAGCCTTGCCTCCTACGTGATGGCTTCGATGCTGCGCACCGATGAGCGTTCGGCGGAATCCGGCCTCAAGTATTTCGTTCTGGGCTCGCTTGCTTCGGGCATCCTGCTGTTCGGCATGAGCCTGACTTATGGCTTCACCGGAACGACCAGCTATGCCGGCATCAACGCCGCTCTGGCGGGCGGTCTTTCGACCGGTGCGACCTTCGGTGTGATCTTCATGTTGGCGGGGCTCGCGTTCAAGATCAGCGCTGCGCCGTTCCACATGTGGACGCCCGACGTCTATGAAGGTGCGCCGACTCCGGTGACGACCTTCTTTGCCACGGCCTCGAAGGTCTCGGCGCTCGGCTTGCTTATGCGCGTCAGCTTCGAGGCATTCGGCAGCCAGCCGCATGCCTGGCAGCAGGTGGTGATCTTTGCTTCGCTGCTTTCGATTGTGATCGGTGCGCTGGGGGCGATCGGCCAGAACAACATCAAGCGCCTGATGGCCTATTCGTCGATCAACAACGTCGGCTTCATCCTGATCGGCCTCGCCACGGCGACACGTGCAGGTGCGTCGGCGATGCTGGTATACATCGCGATCTATGTTGCCATGTCGGTGGCAGGCTTCGTTGCCGTCCTGCTGCTGCGCGACGAGAACGGCGAGCAGGTCGAGGCGATCTCGGACCTTGCGGGCCTTTCCAAGACCCGCCCGTGGATTGCTCTGGCGATGGCATCGGTGATGTTCAGCCTGGCTGGCATCCCGCCGCTGTTCGGCTTCTGGGGCAAGTTCGTGGTGTTTCAGGCAGCCGTGCAGGCCGACATGATCGTGCTTGCCGCGATCGGTATTGCAGCTTCGGTTATCGGTGCGTTCTACTACCTCAAGGTCGTCAAGGTCATGTACTTCGACGAACCGGCCGACGTGGTGAAGGGGGCGGGCGAGACGTCGCACACCGTGCTTCTTGTGCTTTCCAGCCTTGCAATCTCGCCGCTGGGCTACCTTGGCACCAAGTGCCTCGGCACTCTGGCGAACTACGCTGCCGCAGCGCTTTTCCCGGTCGGCTGATCACTTGATCGAGACTGTCGCCGAAATTCCCTCGACCAATGGTGCGCTACTTGCGCGCCTTGGCGGGGGAGAGGCCTTGGCCGAGGGTGACTGGCTGATTGCTGATCGGCAGAGCGCCGGACGTGGGCGAGCAGGGCGTGCATGGAGCGACGGCCTCGGCAACTTCATGGGGTCGACCGTCGTCAATCTGCGCGGTTCCGATGCCTTGCCGCAGACGCTGGCGCTGATTGCAGGGCTGGCGGTGCACGAGACGGTTGGTGCCGTCGCCCCGGCATTGGCCGATCTCTATCTGAAGTGGCCGAACGACCTGCTTGTCGGTGATGCCAAGTTGGCGGGGATCCTGCTCGAGCGGCAGCGCGATGCCGTGGTTATCGGTATCGGCGTGAACCTCGCGCGAGCACCGCAAGTGCCTGACCGTACCACAGTTTCGCTGCGCGATCTGGGCATCGACATTTCTCGCGACCAGTTTGCCGCTGATCTTGCGGCCCGGCTGCGCGATGCGATCGACCGGTGGCACTTTGGCGAATGGCCGCTGTTGCGCCAGCAGTGGATTTCCCGAGCCTTGCCCACAGGGACGCTTGTCTCGGTCAAGGATAGCGACCACGGCACAATCATGGGCGCGTTTGCGGGTATCGATGATGACGGTGTTGCCCTTCTTCGCTTGGCGGACGGGGCGGTCCGTGCCATCCACGCGGGCGACATAGATATGGTGGGTTCCCATGCTTCTGGCGGTTGACGTCGGCAATACCAATATCGTCTTCGCACTGTTCGAAGGCCGCGAGATCAAGTCGCGCTGGCGCGTGGCGACCGATCCGCGCCGAACGGCCGATGAGTACGCGGTGTGGCTGCTGCAACTCATGCAGTTGCAAGGCTTTGACCGGAATGCGGTGAGCAAGATCATCATCTCGACTGTGGTGCCGCGCGCGCAGCACAACCTTGAGGTGCTCTCTCAGAAATATTTCGGGCTTGATCCGCTGATCGCCGGACAGGCGCCGGTGGAGTGGGGTTTCGAGGCGGACGTCGATGAACCACGCTCGCTGGGGGCGGATCGCGCAGTCAACACTGTCGCGGCACATGCGAAGTATGCCGGGGACCTGATCGTGGTCGATTTCGGCACGGCCACGACCTTCGACGTGGTAGACTTCAACGGCGCCTACAAGGGCGGGATCATCGCGCCGGGGATCAACCTGTCGCTCGACGCGCTGGTCACGGCGGCGGCAAAACTGCCGCGCATCGCAATCGCGCCACCGCAGGGCAATGACCGCCGGGTCATCGGTCGCAATACCGAAGACCAGATGCAGATCGGCGTGTTCTGGGGCTATGTCGCGATGATGGAAGGCCTGATCGCGCGGCTGCGTTCCGAGATCGGTCGCCCTGCCCGGATCATCGCGACGGGCGGCCTTGCCGTGCTGTTCGATGAGCATACCGAGATTTTCGATCACGTGGACACCGACCTTACGCTCGATGGCCTCGCGATCCTTGCTGAAAGAGTGCCTGTTTCGTGAAGCCTGCCAAGGAACTCCTTTTCCTCGCGCTCGGCGGATCGGGCGAGATCGGGATGAACGTCAACCTCTATTGCTGTGACGGCAAGTGGCTGATGGTCGACCTCGGCATGACTTTCGCCGACCCCTATTATCCCGGGATCGATCTGGTATTTGCCGACCTCGATTTCATCGAGCAGCGGCTCGATGACCTGGTGGGTATCGTGCTGACGCACGCGCACGAAGACCATATTGGCGCCGTGCCGTACTTTGCGCAGGACCTCGGCGTGCCGCTTTATGCGACGCCTTTCACGGCCAAGCTGGTCCATGAGAAGCTGGTCGAAGCTGGGATCGAGGACGAGGTCGAACTCAACGTCATCGACCATCTCGACAGGTTCGAACTCGGCCCCTTTGGCGTTCGCTACGTGCCGCTGGCGCACTCGATTGCTGAAGGCAATGCGCTGCTGATCGACACGCCGCACGGCCGTATCTTCCATACCGGCGACTGGAAGCTGGACGACGAGCCGCGCATCGGTACTCCGGCGACCGAAGAAGAGTTGACCGCCATCGGTGATGAGGGCGTTCTGGCGCTGGTCTGCGATTCCACTAACGTGTTCAATCCCAAGCCATCCGGTTCGGAAGGTGAAGTGCGGGCAGGGCTGCTCGAAGCCGTTGGTGCGCAGAAGGGGCGCCGTGTTGTCGTAACCACCTTCGCTTCCAACGTGGCGCGTCTGCAGACGCTGGGCGAAGTGGCGGAAGCGACCAATCGCAAGCTGTGCGTTGCAGGGCGGTCGCTCGATCGGATCATCCGCGTCGCGCAGTCCTGCGGTTATCTCAAGAACTTCCCTGACCTCGTCCACATGGATGATGCCATGGACGTGCCGCGCGGCGAACTGCTTGTGCTGGCGACTGGAGGACAGGGCGAGCCGCGCGCTGCTCTGGCACGCATTGCCGGCGATCAGCATCCGGTGCGGCTCGAGAAGGGCGATGTGGTGCTGTTCTCCAGCCGCCAGATCCCCGGAAACGAGCTCGCCATCGGGCGCATCCAGAATGCTCTGGTAGAGAAGGGCGTGCGGATAGTGACCGACAGGCAGTCGATGATTCATGTCTCCGGCCACCCCGGTCGCCCCGAACTGGTGGCGCTGTATGACTGGATCCGGCCGGAGATCCTGGTGCCCGTCCATGGCGAGATCCGCCACATGGCCGAGCAGGCGCAGCTCGGGCTGGATGAAGGGATTCCCAAAACGATCCTGCAGAAGAACGGCGATCTGATCCGGCTTGCACCGGATGGTCCAAAGAAACTGTCTGAAGAACGCTCCGGGCGGCTGGTGCTTGACGGCGACATTATCGCTCCCGCCGATGGCGACGGCGTAGTCGCGCGGCGCAAGCTTTCGCAGAACGGGCTGATCACGGCGGCGCTGGCAGTGCGGCACGATGGGCAACTGGTTTCGGACGTGGAGATTGCCTCGATCGGCATCCCGCTGGACGAAGACATGGAAGCCTTCGTGGCCGAGGCCAAGGTCGAGGCGGCGCAGGCCGTGCGCAATCTCAAGGGCGATCGCAAGCGTGATCGGGTGGCCGTGGCGGAGACCGTGAGGCTGGCGGTGCGCCGCACCGGACAACGCTGGTCGGGCAAGAAGCCGGTCGTGCAAGTGCTCCTACGGGAAAGCTGATGCCATGAAGATCACGTCGATCATTGCGATTTACGGCCTGTTCTGGGTCATGGCGGCGTTCATCGTCCTGCCCTTCGGCGTGCGTACGCATGACGAGCTCGGGCAGGAGAAGGTGCTCGGCCAGGCTGACAGCGCGCCCGGCAACTTCGCCCCACGCAAGATCGCAATCCGTGCGACGATCCTATCGGCGGTGATGTTCGGGTTCTTCTATGCCAACTATTTCAATGGCTGGATCACCGTGGCCGACCTCGATTTGACGACATATTTCCCGCACTGACTGTGGCTGGGGGGGCTGGCACGAGTGGGGAGATAAGGCAGCGTCGGATCGACCCGGCGCTGGCGTGGTTGCTGGTCCTCGCGCTTGGCTTCCGCATTCCGATCTCGCTGTTCACCGTCTATCACCACGCTGACGAGATCTGGCAATATATCGAGCCGGCTTACGGCCTGATCACCGGCGACTGGATCCGTACATGGGATATCCGGCTGGGTATTCGCAGCTGGTTGATCCCGCTGGTAATGGTCGGGCCGGTCTGGCTTGGCCATGCGCTCGATCCCGCGGGCGAATTGCATCTGGTGCTGCCGCGCCTGTGCATGGCTCTTGCATCGCTGGGAACGGTCTGGGCCGGGTGGTCGCTCGGCCTACGGATCAGTCGGACACATGCGATAACCGCTGCGTTCGTTGCCGCAGTCTGGGTGGACTTCGCTTACTTTGCCTCGCGCACGTCTAGCGATACCTTTTCCGTTCTCGCCATCCTTCCCGGTCTCGCCATGCTGGTGCGCTTTCGTGACCAAGGCCATCGCCGCGACGCGCTGATCGGCGGGTTCCTCCTGGGTCTTGGCTTCATTACGCGGTTTCCGCTCGGCCCGGCCTTGGCAATCCCGTTCCTTTGGACCGGCCGGACTGATTTCCGTCGCGCCTGGCCACCGCTTGTGCTCGGCGCGGCAGGAGGCATCTTGTGCGATGCCTTGGCCAACCTCGTGATGGGCGAAATTCCACTGGTGTGGATCTACAACAACGTCTTTGCCAACGTGGTGGCCAATCGCAGCCATGCCTATGGCGTAGAGGCACCGGAGTGGTATCTTCAGGTGCTGATCTGGCAGTGGCAGTGGATTGCGGTGCTGCTCGTGCCGTCTGCGCTGCTGGGATTGAAGCGATATCCGATGCTTGGCGCGACGGCGATTGCCGTGATCGCAATACACTCGGCGATTGGCCACAAGGAGTATCGCTTCATTTTGCTTGCGGTTCTCTTGATCGTGCTGTTGTCGGCGATCGGCTCGGTGGATCTGGCACGGCTGATCGCAACCTGGCGCAAGCGGGAGCTTGGCCGGATGGGCGTTGGTCTCATGCTCGGCCTGTGGCTGGCGGCATCGGTTCAAGTGTCCGCGACCGAGCCTTTCGTCATCAATTGGGGCGTTGGCAAGGCACCGCTCCGGGCGATGCGGACCGTGCGCGGCCAGCCGAACTTCTGCGGCCTTGCGACCTATCGCATCCGTGACGTCCCGTTCGTGTCGCGCGCGGTCCTCAACCGCAAGGGGCAGACGCTCCTGATCGAGGGTCGACAAGCGCCTCGTATCGCGGAGCAGGCGCAGGCGCGCTATAACGTCGCTGTGGCGCCGGCAGAGCACATGGGCGAGCTGCCCCCGGCCTATCGGTTCGTCGGCTGCATGTCTCCGAAGAAGCCGCTGTTCGAGCAGCAGTATTGCGTGTTCAGGCGGGAAGGGCCTTGTACCGAACCGGCGGGCGATCTCGATTACAACGCCGTGCTGATCCGCATCGACAAGTAGCGATCAGACGCCTTCCAGCGCATATCCTGCCGAGCGTACGGTGCGGACCGGATCGGCGGCACCGGGGATGGCGATGGCCTGACGCAAGCGGCGGATGTGAACGTCCACCGTGCGCAGTTCGATGTCACTGCCGCTGCCCCATACCGCGTCGAGCAACTGCCCACGCGAGAACACGCGCCCGGGATGTTCCATGAAGTGCTTCAGAAGGCGAAACTCGGTCGGACCGACCTTCATCGGCATGCCGCGACGCATCACGCGGTGAGCGGTGGGGTCAAGCGACAGGTCGCCGACAGTGATCGTCTCGCCGGCAAGGGCCGGGCGTACGCGGCGCAGTACCGCTCCGACGCGCGCGATCAGTTCGCGCGGGGAGAAGGGCTTGGTGACGTAATCGTCCGCGCCGATCTCCAGCCCCCGAATGCGGTCGTCCTCGTCCGAACGGGCGGTGAGCATGATGATCGGAACGTGCGCCGTTTCCTTGTTGCGACGCAGGCGACGGCAAACTTCGATTCCGCTGGTGCCACCGATCATCCAATCGAGCAGCACGAGGTCGGGCGCATCTTCGGCGGCAAGGAGCAAGGCCTCGTCGCCATCGTCGGTGGTGCGCACATCGTAGCCTTCGCCGCGGAACCGGTATTCGACCAGTTCGGCGAGGGCGGTGTCATCTTCAACCAGCAGCAACTTCGGAGCAGGCACGCAAACCTCCTTGACGGTCAGTTTGCCAAGACACGACCAATGTTACCGCCTTGTGACGAAACCCGAAAAGGGATTCACGCTGGCGGCAGCACTTCCTCACGGTCCGGCAGGTTCATGCCCGTTGCGGCGTAGTAGACCATTTCGGCGATATTGGTGGCATGGTCGCCAATGCGCTCGATATTGCGTGCGACGAACAGGAGCTGTGCGGCGCTGCTGATCGTGGCGGGGTTCTCGACCATGAACGAGACGAGGTTGCGGAAGATCGAATCGTAGAACGCATCGACCTTGGCATCACGCTGGACGATCTCCGCCGCGGCAACCGGATCACGCGCGGCGAACGCTGTCAGCACATCGTGGACCATTTCGGCCGCGAGGTCGTTCATGGCCGGGATCAGCGTCAGCGGCTCGAAGCGCTTGCGCCCTTCGATGATGCCGACGCGCTTGGCGATGTTCTTGGCGTAATCGCCGATGCGTTCGATCACGCCGGCGATCTTGAGTGCGGCGATGACTTCGCGCAGGTCGTCGGCCATCGGCGCGCGCAGGGCGAGGACGCGGATTGCAAGTTTGTCCACCTCGGCCTCGAGTTGGTCGATGCGCTTGTCACGGGCGATCACGCCAGCGGCAAGGTCATGGTCGCCGCGCAGCAGCGCATCCATGGCTTCTGACACGGACAATTCAGCGAGTCCGCCCATTTCCGCGACCAGGCCGCGCAGCCGGGTGATGTCCTCGTCGAATGCCTTGACGGTATGTTCGGCCACCATGTCTTCCCCTTACCCGTAACGCCCGGTGATATAGTCCTTCGTCCGTTCCTCGCGCGGATTGGTGAAGATATCCGAAGTCTTGCCGTATTCGACGATCTTGCCAAGGTGGAAGAACGCCGTACGCTGCGATACGCGCGCGGCCTGCTGCATCGAGTGGGTGACAATGACGATGGCGTAGCGGCCACGCAGTTCGTCGATCAGTTCCTCGATGCGCGCCGTGGCGATCGGGTCGAGCGCCGAGCAGGGTTCGTCCATCAGGATCACTTCGGGGTCCACCGCGATGGCGCGGGCGATGCACAGGCGCTGCTGCTGGCCACCCGAGAGCGCGGTGCCGCTGTCGTTCAGGCGATCCTTGACCTCGTCCCACAGGCCGGCCCGGCGCAGCGACTGCTCGACGATTTCGTCAAGTTCCGCCTTGCTGCCGGTGATGCCGTGGATCTTCGGGCCGTAGGCGATGTTCTCGTAGATCGACTTGGGGAAGGGGTTCGGCTTCTGGAACACCATGCCGACGCGCGCGCGCAGTTGCACCACGTCCATTCCCGACTTGTAGATGTCCTCGCCGTCGAGCAGGATGTCGCCTTCGACCCGCGCGCTGGCGATAGTGTCGTTCATCCGGTTGAGCGTGCGCAGGAAGGTCGACTTGCCGCAGCCCGAGGGGCCGATGAACGCGGTGACATAGCGCTGCGGGATCTCGATCGAGACGTCGTCAATCGCGCGCTTTTCGCCGTAGAACACCGAGACGTTCTTCGCGCTCATCTTCGATGGTGCGTCGAAGTAAGGCTTGTCGTCCTGCTTCACTGCAGTCTGGATCGCTTCAGCGTTCATTTTACCACCGCTTTTCGAAACGGTTGCGCAGGTAGATCGCAAGGCCGTTCATAAGGAGAAGGAAGACGAGCAGGACGACGATCGCGGCGCTGGTGCGCTCGACGAAGCCACGGTCAATCTCGTCGGACCACAGGAAGATCTGCACCGGCAGCACCGAAGACGGCGCGCTGAAGCCCGAGGGCGGACTGGCCACGAATGCGCGCATGCCGATCATCAGCAGCGGCGCGGTCTCGCCCAGCGCACGGGCCATCCCGATGATCGTACCGGTGAGGATGCCGGGCAGGGCAAGCGGCAGGACGTGGTTGAACACCACCTGAACCTTGCTCGCGCCGATCGCGAGCGCGGCATCACGGATAGAGGGCGGGACGGCCTTGATCGCGTTGCGACCCGAGATGACGATAACCGGCATGGTCATCAGCGCCAGCGTCATGCCGCCGATCAGCGGAGCCGAGCGATAGTGCGGGAACAGGGCGAGGAACACGGCGAGGCCAAGCAGACCGAATATGATCGAGGGCACGGCAGCGAGGTTGTTGATCGAAATCTCGATCCACTCCGTCCAACGGTTCTTCGGTGCATATTCTTCAAGATAAAGCGCCGAAAGCACGCCGACCGGGAAGGCCAGGATCAGCGTGATGAACATCGTCAGGATCGAGCCCTTGAGGGCGCCCCAGATGCCCACCGATTGCGGGCTTGTGGCATCCGACCGGCTGAGGAAGCCCTTGTCGAACGTGCGGACCAGTTTGCCTTCCGATACGAGCCTCTTCGCAAGCTGCTGCATGGCCGGCTCGCCTTCGCCACGCTGTGCTGCGGCAAGGTCATCGCTGGCTGGAAGCGAGGCGCTGTAGGTGCCACCCAGCAAAGAGGGGTCCTCGACAATGGCAGTTGCCACTTCGCGCCAGGCTCCTTGTCCGACAAGGTCATCGGCTTCGGGGCCGAGCGCCGCCTTCGCTGCGCCCTCGACCACCTTTTCGAGTCCGGCAAGTTCGAGGCCGCCCATGGGATCAGGCTGGGCAAGGCGCTTGGCATCGATCTGCATCGCGCCAGCTAGCGGAACGTCAAAGCGCACCTCGCTGCGCTGGAAACCGGCTATGCCGGCAGAGCTCATGTTGATCAACAGGAATGCCAGCATCAGCGCCGAAAAGGCGACTGCGGCAAACCCGAGCCAGCGGAAGCGCCTGTCAGCGGCGCGGCGGCGCGCCAGCCCCTTGTCCATCAGCGCCCGCCTGCGCGCCTGCACGTCAGAAGTGGTCTCGGTCATTGCAGGCTCACTCATAGGCTTCGCGGTAGCGCTTCACCACGCGCAGTGCGATGAAGTTCAGCGTCAGGGTGACAAGGAACAGGACCATGCCAAGCGCGAACGCGGAAAGCGTTGCGGGATGGTCGAAGCTGCCTTCGCCGGTCAGCATGGCGACGATCTGGAACGTCACCGTGGTCATGCTTTCGAACGGGTTGGCGGTCAGGTTGGCCGAGGCGCCTGCGGCCATGACAACGATCATAGTCTCGCCAATGGCGCGGCTGACCGCGAGCATCACACCTGCGACGATGCCGGGCAGGGCGGCCGGGATCAGCACCTTGCGGATCGTTTCCGAAGTCGTCGCGCCCATTGCAAGGCTGCCGTCGCGCATCGCCTGCGGCACGGCGGCGATGGAGTCATCCGCCATCGAGGAGACGAAGGGGATGATCATCACGCCCATGACGAGGCCTGCCGCCACCGCGCTTTCGGTCGATGCGCTGGATATGCCGATGGCCTGCGCGGCGTCGCGCACCATCGGAGCAACGGTGAGTGCCGCGAAATAGCCGTAGACCACCGTCGGCACGCCCGCGAGGATCTCGAGCAGGGGCTTCAGCACCTTGCGCACGCCATTGCTTGCATATTGCGTGAGGAAGATCGCGCTCATCAAGCCGAGCGGGATAGCGACGATCATGGCGATGATCGCGCCGATGTAGATCGTGCCCCAGAACAGCGGAATCGCGCCGTAGTCGGCTCCATCCGGCGTGCCCGAGCTCATCGGGTCTGGCGACCAGTGCGTGCCGAACAGGAAGTTCAGCGGCGAGACCATGCCGAAGAAGCGCACGGTCTCGAACACGAGGCTGACGATAATGCCGATCGTGGTGAGGATCGCCACCAGCGAGGCGATCAGCAGCAAGCCCATGACCGCGCGTTCGACACGGGTGCGGGCGGTGAAATCGGGCTTGAGGCGCAGGAAAGCAAAGGCGCCGCCAGCAAACGCGACGAGGATCGTGACGACCAGGCCGATCGAATCATAAAACGTGATGGCTTCGCGGTATGGGGCGATGAGGCCCTGCGCTTCTTCATTGAAGACGCCGAAGGCCCGCCCTTCGGCAACGGCGCGGGCTTCAGCCAGCATCGTCTCGCGCTCGAAGCCGAAGCCCGGCAGCAGTGATGCAGCAGGGTCGGCCATGACCTGGCTGGTGATCAGCATCGGGCTGATCGCGTTCCACAGCACGGCGAAGAGCAGGGCTGGGACGCCGATCCAAAGGGCGACGTACCAGCCGTGAAAGTTGGGCAAGGAATGTAGGCGGACGCCGGGCGCAGACTTGCGGAACGCCCAGGCGCGGGAGCGTGCCGCCAGCCAACCGAACAGGCTCAGCCCGAAGGCGAGCAAAAGCAGGATGGATGGCGACATGACCCCCGACTTACTCCAATTCTTACTTCAGCTGCGAACCATCAAGAACGGGAAGGTCGTTAACAGCCTTCGCGCTCCCCGCAAGCACATCGTCAGGTGCAACCACCATGCCGAGCTTGGCAAGTGCGCCATCCTTGCCCCAAAGCTTTGACCATTCGGTGACAAAGCCCTGCAGGCCAGGAATTGCCTTGAGGTGTGCCTTCTTGACGTAGATGTAGAGCGGACGCGCACCCGGATAACTGAAATCCGAGATCGTGGCATAGGTCGGCTCGACCCCCTTCATCGTCAGGCCCTTGATGCGGCCCTTGTTCTCTTCGAGATAGGAATAGCCGAAGATGCCGATGGCCTTCGGGTTCGCCTCGATCTTCTGGACGATCAGGTTGTCGTTCTCGCCCGCGTCGACATAGGCGCCATCGTCACGCACTTCGCTGCAGACCTTGTCGTGCTTTTCCTTGTCGCTGTCCTTGAGCGCCTTCATTTCGGCGTTCTCGTCGCAGCCCTTGGTCAGGATCAGTTCCTTGAGCGCGTCGCGCGTGCCGGAGGTCGACGGCGGGCCGTAGACGAGGATTGGCTCGTTAGGGAGCGACGGATTGACGTCCTTCCACGTCTTGGCGGTGTTGGGCTTGCCATAGGGGTTCTTGGCGAGCGCCTTGTAGACGTCTTCCGGGGTCAGCGCGATGCCGGGGCCGCCCTGCGCCTCGGCGAAGGCCACGCCGTCGAGACCAACCTGGATCTCGACGATGTCCTTGACGCCGTTCTTCTGGCAGTCCTCGAACTCGGACTTCTTCATGCGGCGCGAAGCGTTCTCGATGTCGGGGTGCTGGGCGCCGACGCCGGCGCAGAACAGCTTCATGCCCGCGCCCGTGCCGGTCGATTCGATGATCGGCGACTTCAGCGACGGATCGGACTTGGCGAGCGATTCGGCGACGGCCTTCGCAAAGGGGTAGACGGTGGACGAGCCGACCGCGCGAACCTGGTCGCGGGTGGCCGCTTCCTGGCTGCCGCAACCGGCAAGAGCAAGTGCGCCGAGAGCGGCGGCGGAAAGCGAAATGGTGCGAATCATCGACATTTGTCCTGAGCCTTCATCCGTGTTGGCAAGGGCCCAATGCGACGGTTCCGTGACAGGTTTATGACAAGGCTGGAAACGCGCGGTCAATCTGCAGAAACATTCTCCGCTGGCGCAAGCGGGATGCGCACCGTGACGGTCGTGCCGACACCCAAGGTCGAAGCAATATCCAGCTTGCCGCGATGGCGTTCGACAATGTGCTTGACGATGGCGAGGCCGAGGCCGGTGCCCCCTGCCGCCCGGCTGCGGCCGGGATCGGTGCGATAGAAGCGGCGAGTCAGGTAGGGCAGATGATCGGGGTGGATGCCTTCGCCGCTGTCGGTCACGACGAGTTCGGCCTCGCTGCCATGGACGGCGAGATCGACACTGACCGGCTGCGCCGGGTCGCCATATTTCAGGGCGTTGTCGATCAGGTTGCGGACAAGCTGATCGAGTTGCTGACGATCGCCAAGGACCACACCTTCGTCGGCACGCACCACGACACGGCCTTCGCCGATGGTCATGGCCGTTTCGCTGGCGATGCTGCCGACCATCTGGCCCAGATCGATGCGGTCGCGCGGAAGTTCGTGCTTTTCGGCTTCGATTCGCGAGAGCGACATCAAATCTTCGACGAGGCTCTGCAGTCGGCGAGCTTCGCGCAGCACGGTCGCGTGGAATCTGGCGGCCGTCGCTTCGTCCACTTTCGCGTCCGGGTCGGCCAGTGTTTCGATGTAACCGATGATCGAGGCGAGCGGCGTGCGCAGCTCGTGGCTGGCGTTCGCGACGAAATCGGTGTGCGAGCGGCTGATGTCCGCTTCGGCAGTGCGGTTGACCATCTCGATCAGCGAGAACCGCTCGTCGATCGGCACGCGGCTGACCTGCCAGATCGAACGTGCGCCGGTCAGCCCCCGAACCAGCGCTCGCCCTTGTGGCTTCTTGAGCAGGTCGATGGCCTCGGGGTGGCGTAGCGCGACGCGCGCGTCCTGCCCGACGATGTGTGCGCCCAGTTCCTCGCGCGCGGCGGCATTGGCGGCTGCAATGCGCTGTCCATCAAGCATGAGGACGGGAAGGCCGAAGGGCTCGACCAGTTCCACCATGGCCTGGCGTGACACGCTACCATCGTCGCGGTCGAGCGTTTCGACCACGGGCTCGGGGCGCGCCAGCCACAGTGTTGCCAGCCAGACGACCAGCACGGCGAGCGACATCCAGAAGGCTGCCCCGCCAAGATACATGACGACGCTCGCGCACAGGGCGACGAAAATGCTGGGAAGTGGCAGCGACAAACCCTTCATCGAATCATGCCGTGTGGATTGTTGTTGCCCGCGAATCGCCGATCCATGTGTCGGCTTCGTTGCAGCGCGGATAGGCGAGAGCAGGCAGGGCGCGCAAGCGCGGGGCGTGGTAAGTCACAATTGGTCTGTGAGATGTGCCTGCTGAGGAACTTCAAAATTCAACCACAAACGGTGGTGACCCCTACGGGAATCGAACCCGTGTTTCAGCCGTGAGAGGGCCGCGTCCTGACCGCTAGACGAAGGGGCCATTCCGCTGGAAGGCCTTTGCGTTGCGCCGCCGCTTCACCTCCCGAAGGAGGGAAGCAAGTGGTGACCCCTACGGGAATCGAACCCGTGTTTCAGCCGTGAAAGGGCCGCGTCCTGACCGCTAGACGAAGGGGCCACTGGGCTTGCGCCGCTGGGCAGGTCCGCGCCTCTAAGGGGAGGATGGCGGGGCGTCAAGCGGCGAATTGCAGAAAAATTTCAGTCGGCGAATGCGGCGTCCTCCACATGGAGTTCTGCAGCGGGGCGGCTGCCCCAGTCGTCGATCTTTGCACGCCCGGCCAGCCAAAACTGTCGGCCCCGCGAACCGTGCAGCAATGCCTGGCCCATTTCGCTCTGCGCGGCGCGAAATGCGATCGCCTTGAACGAGTGGCCATCCGCGCCTGCCGCCACCATGCGCACATGATCGGTGCCGACCAGATCGCATTTCACGAGCCTTACGGGACCAACGGCGACACGCGGGCCGGGCCAGCCTATTCCGAAGGGGCCAGCAGCGTCGAGCGTTTCGACCAGCGAGGGACGCAAGCCGCCGGGCGCCAGCGACAGGTCCAGCAGCAATGATTGCGCGCCTCGCGCCCCCGTCACGTCGCGCGCGAGTCGCGCGTCCAGCCAGTCCGCCAGCGCATTGAGCCGTGCCGGATCGATGGTCAGGCCGCAAGCCATCGCATGGCCGCCGCCTGCGACGAGCAGCCCGGCCTCGCGCGCAGCTATCACTGCAGCGCCCAGGTCGACCCCGGCGATAGATCGGCCCGAGCCTTTGCCCAAGCCTGCCTCGTCTGCATCAAGAGCGATTACCAGCGAAGGCTTGCCGGTCTTTTCCTTGATGCGCCCTGCCACAATGCCGATTACGCCCGGATGCCAGCCGCGCCCGGCCAGAACCATGACGGCACGGTTATGTTGCGCAGCGATCTGTGCCTCGGCCGCTTCCTGCACTTCCTGTTCGATCGCGCGCCGTTCATCGTTGAGGCGGGACAGCTGCGCCGCAATCTCCCGAGCCTCATCGGGGTCCCGGGTGGTCAGCAGGCGCACGCCAAGCGTGGCTTCACCCACGCGGCCACCTGCGTTGATTCGCGGGCCTAAGGCAAAGCCGAGGTCGCTGCATGTCGGCGCGCGCGACAGGCGGCTGGCGTCGATCAGTGCGGAAAGGCCGATGTTCTCCCGGCGAGCCATGATCTTGAGACCTTGCGATACCAGCGCGCGGTTGAGGCCCTTGAGTTGAGCCACGTCTGCCACGGTGCCGAGTGCCACCAGGTCGAGCAGGCCCATGAGGTCGGGCGCCTTGCGGCTTTCGAAGTATCCGCGTCCGCGCAGTTCGCGGACCAGGGCCACGGCCAGGAGAAAGGCCACGCCTACGGCAGCGAGATGGCCATGCGCGGCAGCCTCGTCGCATTCGTCGAGGCGATTCGGATTCACCAGCGCAGCAGCGCGCGGCAGCTCAGGCGAGCATTTGTGGTGGTCGACAACGATGACGTCGACCCCGGCCTGCGCTGCCGCATCAAGCGCTTCATGCGCCATTGCCCCGCAATCGACGGTAACGATCAGCTGGCTGCCCTGCTGGGCGAGGCGGACGAGCGCTTCGCCTGAGGGGCCATAGCCTTCGAGCAGCCGGTCCGGGATATAGTGGCCGGCGATAACACCGAGATCGCGCAGCAGCAGGATCAGCAGTGCTGCGCTTGTTGCGCCGTCTACGTCGTAGTCCCCGTAGATCGTGATCTTCTCGTTGCGCAGGATGGCGTCGGCCAAGCGCCGCGCAGCTTCGTCCATGTCCCGAAACAGCGAAGGGTCGGGCAGGAAATCACGCAGGGTAGGGCGGCGATGACGTTCGAGATCGTCGGGGGAGACACCACGCGAAAGCAGCAGTTGCGTGACAATGGCCTCGTCGCCGTCTCGGCCACTGCCGCTCTGCCCGAAATCCATGTTGCCGCCGCGCCAGCGCCAGGCCTGGCCCGAAAGGGATCGTGTAATCGCAGTGACTGGAATCATCCGTTTGCGCTATACCATGGCGCTCTCTGCGGAAAGGGGAAGGGAGTGTGCGGTGCCGCACCGGCCTGTACGAATCCCCGACGCATAAGGTCGCATCGAATCCGTGGCGGCAGTTCTCTGTCGCAAGTCCTTGAGGAGGATGCAGGAATGCGTGTGATAACCGGTTCTGTGATGGCAAGCGGACTGATGCTTGCGGGCGTTGCTGCGGGAGTGCTGGCGCAACAGGCAACTGCCCCCGTCGCCAGATACGAGATGCGCGCCGAGACGATGTCCGGTTTTGGGGGTATGGGTGGCGGTGGCGGTGTCGGCGCGGCCATGGCGATGGCCATGGGAGGCTCACCAAAGGCGCAGCACATGCTCTGGCTCGATCTCGGAACATCGCGTGCCGCGGCAGATGGCAAGCCGAAAGCCGAGCATTTCATGCCGGCAGGCGCAAAGCTCGGGAAATCGGTCCTGCTCAAGACACCGGTGAGCAAACCTGTCGAGCCGGGAACGACCGATTTCCAGCGGCCCAAGGGCCGAATGCTGATCTTCTGGGGGTGCGGGGAACACGCGCCGAAGGGGCAGCCCGTCGTCATTGATTTCAGCAAGCTCGCCGCAGGGCAAGTCCCGCCGGGCCTCTGGACCACCACCGTTCCCGTCGACCGCTGGGTCTCGCCTTCGTCGGCGCGGACCTACGGCACGTGGCCCAGCGATGACGGCAAGTCCGCCAAGCCGGATTCGTCGCTATTGGGCGCGCACCGTATCGTATCGAACTATTCGCCGGAGCTGTCGTTCAGCCTGGCCAAGGACTTCATGAGCCCGCTCAATGCGTCGAACAGTGCAATGGGCAGCGGCGCCACTGTGCTGCGCTGGGGCGCAATTCCCGACGCTACGGGTTACTATGCCATGATCATCGGCGGAAAGCAGGCGCCCAAGGGGCAGGATATGATGGACATCGTGTGGTGGTCATCAAGCGCTGCGCGTCAATTCGGCGGCGGACTGTCGGACTGGCTGGCACCGCAAACGGTGGCGAAGCTGGTGGCTGACAAGACGGTCATGTCTCCGCAGACCACAACCTGCACCGTTCCTGCAGAGGTAAAGGCGGCGGCGCCCGACTACATGTTCGGCACGCTCCATGCCTATGGGCCGGAAGAATCCTTTGCCTATCCTCCCCGCCCGGCGGACCCGAAAGTCAAATGGGTGCCGGAATGGACCGCGCGTATTCGCCATCGTTCCACCACGGGCTTCCTCGTTGGAGTCGAAGGCTTTGGTGGCGCCTCCGCTGCGAGCCAGCAGGAAGCACCCAAGCCGCAATGCAAGCCCAAGAAGAAAGGGCTGGGCGGATTGCTCGGAGGCGCGATCGGCGGCGCCATCGGCGTGCCGACGTCTGGCGGGGATGGCTGCTGAGGGATGGCAGGTGGCCTCGCCGTCATCTGGCACAGTCGCACCGGCACAGCACGGGCGATGGCCGAAGCTGCTGCCGGTGGGGCCGAAGCCGAAGGTGCCTGCCGACTGATCGAAGCAGAGTTTGCGGTGCCAGAGGACTTGCTCGAGGCGGCGGGTTACCTGTTTTGCTGCCCTGAAAACCTTGGTTCGATGACCGGAGAGATGAAGGCGTTCTTCGATCGCTGCTATTACCCACTGCTCGGCCGGATCGAAGGTCGAGCCTATTCGGCGATGGTTGCGGCCGGCACGGATGGAAGCGGCGCGGAGCGTCAGCTTGACCGAATCGTCACCGGTTGGAGGCTCAGGCGGGCGGCAGCAACGCTGATCGTCAAAACAGGCGCGCAGACTCCCGAAGAGATCCTTGGCCCCAAGCGCGTGCCGGAGGCACTTTTGCAGGATTGTCACAATCTGGGACGGGCCATGGCGGCCGGTCTGGCGTTGGGAGTTTTCTAAAGCTTTCGAGCTTATGGACCAAAACCAAGCTTTCCCGGATGCAGCGTGACTCGACGCATCCTGAGGACTGTGCAAATTGGGGCCGTGGCTGAAAGGTGGGCAAGTGGACGCGAGTGACCGGTCTGCAGTTTGCGCACCCCTTGCAGCACTTCTCTACCGGGCCGAAGCGCTGCCAGCTCTGGCCGATGTCCTGAATGGGCCCAAGCGCGGCTTCGGATATTCGGTATCGCATGCGCCCGATGCTTCGGAAGGCTGGGTTGAACTGCTAGCCAGCGGACTGACATTCGATCTGCACGGACTGAAGGACGGGCCTTCCGCACCAGCATCACCCATCGCCACTACGATCGGGCTGTCCCAACCAGATATCGGCGAGATGCGCTGGCTTACGCTTGCTCCAGGGCCGCACCTCGCCGGTGCCGGCGGCCTCTTGCCGGTTATCCGAGTCGCGGCGATGCTTCTGATCGAGCTTGCGGAAATGAGCCAAGCGGAAGGGATTTCGTGGATTCCCGCCCATCTGGTTCTAAAACCGGGATTATTCGGGCAGGCCGTGATGCCGTGGCTGGAGGGCGGACCTTTCCCGGCTCCGGCATTTGTCGCGATGCATCGACTGGATGATGGCTCCATGGCTTCCAGAGGGCTTAATCTATTGATGGGGCAGGAGTTTATACTGCAGCCAGGCAAGTCCGAAGATGCTTCGCTGCTGCCTCGCACCGCCGTTCGGCTGGTTGACTGGCTGGTTGCGCACGGCCCCGTCCTGCAACCGACGCGGGCAATTCTTGCCGGAACGGGGGCAGTCAGTCTTGAGGCGCAATTCGGGAGTCCTATCCTTGCGCGGTGCGACTGAAACGGAACCAATCTCAACCTGAAAGGGCCTGTCTGCCGTTCGGCAGCGTCAACGTGCCTGGCCAGGCAGGATATTGCCCGGACCAGCAGCGTCATCACCTCGTTCCCCGTCAGGTCCTGAGCTTTCCGGCTTTCCGGAAGATGATCGACACGCTTGGCCACGATCGGCTCGGGGTTCACGACTTTCGCCGCAACGGACAACTGTTGCCGGGGTCCGAGCATGCCGCGCTGCGCGCCGGCTTGCCGCTCCATCGCGGCCCTCACCGTGCCTACAACGAATTGGTTATCGAGCGAATCGGGCAGATCGAGGCGGACTGGTCCCAAGCGCGACGCAAGGGGTCGGTGACGGCCGATTTCACGGCCCTGATGCGCTTCGACTTGCTGCAGCGTGCCTTGCGCCGACGCTTTCTCGATCCACGCAATTGGTCGCGCATGCCGTTGAACACGCGCGACCCGTCGCTCGATTTCAGCCATCTCGATGACATGGCCGAGCTGTTCTGGACAGATACTGCGGCCGTGCAGCGGGCGAACTAAACCTGCGTCAGCGCAGGAACGATGCAGAATTCTCCGTCAGTCTTGCCGCTGCCTCACGATATTCGCGCTCGAGACGGTCCACTCGGCTCGCGACCGGTTCTACAGCAGTGACGGCGCCGATGCCTTGGCCGGAACCCCAAATATCCTTCCAGGCCTTGGCGTCAGTATTGCCGCCCGATCCAAAATTCATCTTGCTCGGATCACTTTCGGGAAGGTTGTCAGGATCGAGCCCTGCGTTGACGATCGAAGAGCGCAGGTAGTTGCCGTGCACGCCGGTGAAGAGGTTCGAGTAGACAATATCGTCCGCGCGGCTGTCCACGATGGCCTGCTTGTAGGCAGCATTGGCATTGGCTTCTTCGGTCGCAATCCAGGCAGAGCCGATGTAGGCAAAGTCAGCGCCGAGCGCCTGTGCGGCAAGCACCGAACGGCCATGGGCAATCGCGCCCGACAGTGCGACGAGGCCGTCGAACCACTCGCGGATTTCCTGCATCAGCGCGAACGGGGATTGCGCCCCTGCATGGCCGCCTGCGCCGGCGGCAACCGGGATGAGGCCATCTGCGCCCTTTTCGATTGCCTTGCGGGCGAAGCGATCATTGATCACATCGTGCAGGACAATGCCACCCCAGCCATGGGCCGCGTTGTAGACATCCTCTCGCGCGCCCAGCGACGTGATGAGCATCGGCACCTGCCACTTCGCACAGAGCGCCATGTCTTCGTCGAGGCGGTTGTTGGTCTTGTGGACGATCTGGTTCACGGCAAACGGGGCAGCCGGGCGGTCGGGGTTGGCACGGTTGTGGGCGGCCAGCTCCTCGGTAATCTGATGCAGCCATTCGTCGAGCTGGCTGATCTGGCGCGCATTGAGCGACGGGAACGACCCAACGATGCCTGCCTTGCACTGGGCAATGACCAGCTCCGGGCAGGAGATGATGAACAGGGGCGATGCAATAACAGGCAAGCGCAGGTTAGCGAACAGCGGAGGCAAGGGCATTCGGCTCGTGTCCTTCAACGGAGGCTTAATCGAACGCTTAAAGTGCTAGGTGATGACAAGCCGCCTGTCTAGGGGAGCATGTCCTCAATGCCGTAGAAGCGGGCCGCAGTGCCGGCAAATAGCGCGCGCTTCTCGCTCTCGGGCGCGCCTTGGGCCAGCCGCTTGAAGGCGTTCCACAGCACGGTATAGCTGGCACCCCATTTGTCGACGGGGTAATTGCTCTCGAACATCGCACGCTCCGGGCCGAATGCCTCGATGCAGGTCTCGATGTAAGGGCGCCACATGCCGGCCAGCGTCTCCGAAGACAGTCCCGCCATCGGACCCTGTTCTGGCAATGCGCAGAACGACATGGCAAGGCCGCCAAGCTTGATCGAAACATTCGGGCATTCGGCAATCTGCCGGATCATGTTGCGCCAGCCATCGAAGCGTTCATGCAGTTTGCCGTGATAGCTCGCTGTGCCAAGCGGTGTGCCGCAGTGATCGAGGCAGATCGGCTGGTCCGGAAAGGCGCGGGCAAGGCTCAATACGTCACCCAGTTGCGGCTCCAGCAGCCAGGCATCGAAAGTGAGGCCAAGCTCGCCGAGATGGCGGAAGCCCTCACGGAACTTGTCCGAGAGATAGAGTTCCGGCGGCGCGTGGAACGGCGGACCTAGCACGTCCGGATTTGCGTCCCAGGCACCTTGGTGGCGGATGCCGCGAAAGCGCCCGTTTCCTGCCTGCATGAGCGCTTCGAGGACAGGGCGCGCGGCATCGCCCAGTTGCAAGTCGGCGTGGCCGATGATGGCGGCACAAGGACGGAAGTCTCCATAGAGACCGCTCGCACCCTGTGCGGCGACGCCGTTGACGTACTCGACTTCGCCCACCGGCTTCATCGCCGGTTCGGCACTGGCGCGGTAGAAGGCACCGCATTCCATGTAGACGGTGGCCACCACGTTGTGCCCACCACGCGCATCGGCCAGCAGTTGGTCGAACGTGTAATAGGCCGAATGCGTCAGCGTTTCGATGAAGGGATGGCGGGGTTGCGGAAACGCTGCGATCAGCGGGCGCAAGTCCCACAAATGGTGATGCGGATCGATGATTGGCAGATCGGGTTCGAGAATCGCTTCGTCGGCCATGATGTCCTGTCCCTTTGCGCGCCTCTTGCGGGCACGGGCAGAACTATGGCGGAAGGATTGCTGCGAGCAAGCTGGTATTTAAGCGATCGGTTGAACGGGCGGCCGCAGAGGCCGCCCGTATAACGATCATGCTGCAGCGTTTGCTGCGCTCAGAACTGCACGAACCGATGCGGTCGCCACGTCCTCGTCGATGCCAACGCCCCAGATGGTGCGGCCATCGGTGGTCTTGCATTCGACATAGGCCGCCGCGCGGGCGTTACTGCCGGCGCCCATGGCGTGTTCCGAATAGTCGGTGATGTCGATGTCGACGCCGAATCCATCCTTGAGCGTGGCGACGACCGAAGAGATCAGGCCGTTGCCGCGGCCCGAGACCGACTGGAGCTTGCCATCGACTTCGATCTTGCCAGCGAAGATGCGCGTGCCATCCGGGCCGCGCGCTTCCTCGTAGTCGACCAGTTGCAAGTGCTGTGGTGCATCAAGGCGATAGGCCTTGCGGAACACGCCCCAGATATCTGCCGCCTGGAGTTCGCGACCGAGTTCGTCGGCCAGTTCCTGGACATGGCGGGAGAAATGCGCCTGCATCTTCTTGGGCAGCTTCAGGCCCTGGTCCTGTTCCAGCACCCAGGCAAAGCCGCCCTTGCCGGATTGCGAATTGACGCGGATCACCGCTTCGTAGCTGCGGCCGAGGTCAGCCGGATCGATCGGCAGGTAGGGGATCGCCCAGAGCTCGTCATTGCGCTGTTCCTGCGCCGCGAAACCCTTCTTGATCGCATCCTGGTGGCTACCGGAAAACGCGGTGAAGACCAGTTCGCCGCCATAGGGGTGGCGGGGATGGACAGGCAGCTGGTTGCAGTATTCGACCGTCTGGATCACTTCGTCGATGTCCGAGAAGTCCAGCTCAGGGTCTATCCCCTGCGTGTACATGTTGAGGCCAACGGTGACGAGGCAGCAGTTGCCGGTACGCTCGCCATTGCCGAACAGGCAGCCCTCCACGCGATCGGCCCCGGCCATCAGGCCAAGTTCGGCCGCTGCGACGCCAGTGCCGCGATCGTTGTGGGTGTGCAGGCTGATCACCGCTCGATCGCGGTTCGGCAGGTTGCGACAGAAGTACTCGATCTGGTCGGCATAGATGTTGGGCGTTGCCGCCTCGACCGTGGCCGGCAGATTGAGGATGATCGGCTTGTCCGTCGTCGGCTGGAGAATCTCCATCACCGCCTCGCAGCACTCGATGCTGAAATCGAGTTCGGCGGTCGAGAAGGTCTCCGGGCTGTATTCGAAGTGCCAGTCGGTCTGCGGGAAGCGTGCGGCCTGATCGCGCAGGTGCTTGGCTCCGGCGATGGCGATCTCGCGCACGTCCTTGCGGTCCATGCCGAAAACCACGTTGCGCCACAGCGGCGATACCGCGTTGTAGACGTGGACGATTGCCTGCTTGGCTCCGGCCAGGCTTTCGAATGAGGTCTTGATCAGGTCCTCGCGCGATTGAGTCAGGACCTGGACGAAAACGTCATCTGGAATGCGGCCGGCATCGACGAGGCCACGGATGAAATCATACTCGGTGGCTCCGGCAGAGGGGAAGCCGACCTCGATTTCCTTCAGGCCAACCTTCAGCAAAAGGTCGAAGAAGCGGCTCTTCTTTTCCGCATCCATCGGGTCGATCAGCGACTGGTTGCCGTCGCGCATGTCGGTAGACAGCCAGCGCGGCGCCTTGGTGATCGTCTGGCTGGGCCATTGGCGATTGGGCAGGTCAATCTGCGGGAACGGACGGTACTTGGCCGAAGGGTTCTTGAGCATGGTCATGAAGGTGCACTCGAATTTTCTGGATTTTGGCGGTTGTGCTTCTGATCCCCTGGGCGCCGTGCGCGCCGGGAGATCCCGCGCGTCAGCTCACGCCCAAGGGCGGATAAGTCGCAGGGTAAGGTCCAGTCGAGCGGTCATGCCACAAGCCTATGGTGAATCGTGGGCCACTTGTCCAGAATGAATGCAAGCAGACAGGGAGAGGAAAGCCATGAATATTGCGCCGTTTACCGTCGAGATACCGCAATCCGCGATCGCAGACCTGAACCGGCGCATCGACATGACGCGGTGGCCCGAGAAGGAAACCGTCGACGACTGGTCGCAAGGGGTGCCGCTTGCCGCCCTGCAGGACTTCGTTGCCTACTGGCGGCATGGCTACGATTGGTACGCCTGCCAGCAGATGCTGAACTACTGGGGCATGTTTGAAACCGAGATTGATGGCCTGATGATCCGGTTCATCCATGTACGCTCGTCCCACGCAGGCGCGCGGCCGCTGCTCCTGACCCATGGCTGGCCCGGCTCGATCCTCGAGTTTCGCCGCTGCATTGCCCCGCTGACTGAGCCGGAGCAGCATGGCGGTTCGGTGCAGGATGCCTTTCATGTCGTGATACCCTGCCTGCCCGGCTACGGGTTCTCTGGCAAACCCGTGACCAAGGGCTGGAGCGTCCAGAAGATCGCGCAAGGCTGGGGTGAATTGATGAAGCGGCTGGGCTATGACCGGTGGCTGGCGCAGGGTGGCGACTGGGGCTCGGCCGTGACGACTGCGCTCGGCGTGCTGAAGGTCGAAGGGTGCGCCGGCATCCATCTCAACATGCCGATCGCAAGACCGCTGCCCGAGGATATGGCCGCGCCCCAGCCCGACGAGGCGAAGGCGCTCGAGCGTTTGCAACATTACCAGGACTGGGATTCAGGCTACTCCAAGCAGCAATCCACGCGTCCACAGACGGTCGGCTACGGACTGGTGGATTCGCCTGTCGGCCTCGCTGGCTGGATTTACGAGAAGATGTGGGCCTGGACCGACAATGCCGGGCGTGCCGAGGACGCCCTCAGCCGCGACGACATGCTCGACAATCTCATGCTTTATTGGCTGCCGGCGGCCGGGGCATCATCAGCCCGTCTCTACTGGGAGAGCTTTGGCAGCTTTGCCCCCGCGCAGATCGACATCCCGGTCGCTGCTACGGCGTTTCCGAAGGAGATCATCCCGGCCCCGCGCAAGTGGTTCGAGCGGACATGCTCGAATCTGGTCTATTGGGGCGAGCAGGAGAAGGGCGGGCACTTCGCTGCCTGGGAGCAGCCCGAAGCTTTCGTGAAAGAGCTTCGGGCTGCGTTTTCGCTGATGCCTTGAGAGTTTACTTCTTTTCGAAGGCAACGGTGATATCGAGCTTCACTTCATCCGAGACGAACGGAAGGCCGTACTTGACGTTGAAGTCCGAACGCTTGAGCGTTGCCTTGCCGTGGAAGCCCAGCGTGGCTGCCTTGCTGAAGGGGTTGGTTCCAGCACCGGCAAACGTTGCGTCAATGGTTACCGGCTTGGTGACGCCATTAAGGGTCAGGTCGCCGGTGATCTTCGCGCTCATGCCATCGGCGCCAGGTGCAACACTGGTCGAAACGAATGTGGCGTCGGCAGGGGCTGCACCGAAGAAGTCGGCGGGCTTGCCGTCAGCTGCCGGCTTTAGCAGGTGGGCGGTAAGTCCGGTGCTGGCGGTCATGACCTTGCTGACCGGAATCTTGACCGAAACCTTCGCTGCGGCGGGATTCGCCGGGTCGATGTCAAGCGTGCCCGAAACGTCGCCGAACAGGCCGAAGTAATCGTTGAAGCCGAAATGGCTCACGCGCCACCCTACCAGCGAGTGGCCGGCATCGGCAGTGTAGGAGCCAGCCACGACACGCGCCTTGTCGGCCTTGCCGGGAACTTCGGGCATCTGCGCAACCATCGGCGCAGCCGCAGCGGCGAGAGCTAGAGGAAGGGCAAGCATGAGGGCACGCGGCATACGCGAGAGCTTCGGCATCGGGATCTCCTTGGGGAGGATGAGGAGCACCTTGGTTGCCAAAGTGCTACGACCGAAGCAAGCAAAACTCCCGCTGTCGTAGGGTAAACCCGGCCGCTCTATCCGCAGCGCGCTGCCACGAGTCGTCCGGAATCGTCCACGATCAGGTTGAGGCGGTCCGGGCGCACGTCTTGCGTGATCACGGCGCCGGGGCGAACGATGCGCATGCGGTCATGCCTGATCGACTTCTGCAATTCGGTACGAGCTTGTGGCGTTACAACCAGGCCCATCAGGCGCTGTGCCGCTTGCTGACCGCACGTGTCCAGCTGCGCCCACTCATTGCGGTTGACTGGCTGCACTGGCCTGGACGCCATTTCCTTGCCGCCGGCAACCATGGCGGCTGGCGTCAGGCACAAGGCTGCCGTGTAAAGCAACAGCCGTGACGAAGGGCGAGATAGTGTGATCATTGTCTCCGAAATGGAGTGATATAGATCACAATCTTTTCGTCTACTCCATTCGTCGACGGGATTGGTCTGTTAATGGAAAGGGCGGCCGCAGCCGCCCTTTCACGTTTTTGCAATCAAACCGACCGGGATCAGTTCTTCGACTGATCGACCAGCTTGTTGGCACCGATCCACGGCATCATCGCGCGCAGCTTGGCGCCGGTTTCCTCGATCTGGTGGCGCTTGGCGAGGCCGCGGGCTGCCTTGAGTTCAGGCTGGCCAGCGCGGTTGTCGAGCACGAAGTTCTTCACGAAGCGACCCGACTGGATATCTTCCAGCACGCGCTTCATTTCCTTCTTGGTCTCGGCGGTGATGATGCGCGGACCGGTCGTGATGTCACCGTATTCAGCCGTGTTCGAGATCGAATAACGCATGTTGGCGATGCCGCCTTCGTACATCAGGTCGACGATCAGCTTCAGTTCGTGAAGGCATTCGAAGTAGGCCATCTCAGGGGCGTAGCCAGCTTCGACCAGCGTTTCGAAACCGGCCTGGACGAGGTGCGTCGCACCACCGCAGAGAACGGCCTGCTCGCCGAACAGGTCGGTTTCGCATTCCTCGCGGAAGTTGGTTTCGATGATGCCGCTCCGGCCACCGCCAACGCCCGAGGCATAGGCGAGGGCGACATCATGGGCGTTGCCCGTCACATTCTGGTGAACGGCAATCAGGCAGGGCACGCCGCCGCCACGCTGGTATTCGCTGCGCACGGTATGGCCCGGGCCCTTCGGCGCGATCATGATCACGTCGATGTCGGCGCGCGCTTCGATCAGGCCGAAGTGGATGTTGAGGCCATGGGCGAATGCGAGCGCAGCACCCGGCTTCATGTTGGCGTGCAGGTCCTCGGCGTAGATCGCGGCCTGATGTTCATCGGGAGCAAGGATCATGAGCACGTCGGCCCATGCTGCCGCGTCGGCATTGGCAAGGACCTTGAAGCCGGCGGCTTCGGCCTTCTTCGCGCTGGCCGAACCCGGACGCAGCGCGATGGCCACTTCCTTGATGCCCGAATCGCGCAGGTTCTGTGCATGGGCGTGGCCCTGCGAACCGTAACCGAGGATCGCGATCTTCTTGTCCGTGATGAGGTTCAGATCGCAGTCTGCGTCGTAATAGACCTTCATGTCGTTCCCAATCTTTGATGAATTCGTGAAAGGATAAGCGGTGAAATTCAGGCGGCAGTGGCGCCGCGGATCATGCCGACGATTCCGGTGCGACCGACCTCGACCAGGCCAAGCTCCTTCATCAACGCGACGAAGCTGTCGATCTTGTCGGGAGCGCCGGTCAATTCGAAGACAAAGCTCGAGGTCGTGGTGTCGACCACCTTGGCGCGGAACACATCGGCCAGGCGCAGCGCCTCGACGCGGTTCTCGCCCTTGCCGGATACCTTGACCAGCGCCAGCTCGCGCTCCACGAACGGGCCCACTTCGGTAAGGTCGGTCACCTTGTGCACCGGCACCAGTCGCTCAAGCTGCGCGCGGATCTGGTCGATTACTGGCGGCGGACCGTGCGTCACGATGGTGATGCGGCTGACGTCGTGGCCGTCGGTGATGTCGGCCACGGTCAGGCTGTCGATGTTGTAGCCGCGCGCGGTGAACAGGCCGGCAATCTTGGCGAGAATGCCGGCTTCGTTATCGACCGTGATGGTGAGGACGTGGCGCTCCTGCGCCTCCTGAGCGATGTGCATCATTGTTCCAGTGTCCCTCAGACCAGCGCCTTGGCTTCGTCGTCCATCGTGCCGGCGACTTCGTCCCCGTAGAGAATCATGTCGGTATGCGCAGCCCCCGACGGGATCATCGGGAAGCAATTGGCTTCCTTGGCAACAAGGCAGTCGACGAAGACCGGGCCGTCATGGTCCATCATCGCCTGGATGCCTGCGTCCAGCTCGCTCTCGTCGGTGATGCGGATGCCCTTCCAGCCATAGGCTTCCGCCAGCCGCACGAAATCGGGCAGGCTGTCCGAATAGGAGTTGGAGTAGCGGCTCTCGTAGGTCAGCTCCTGCCACTGGCGGACCATGCCCATCCATTCGTTGTTGAGCACGAAGACCTTGACCGGCAGGCGATATTGCGTGGCCGTGCCCAGTTCCTGGATGTTCATCTGGATCGACGCATCGCCGGCGATGTCGATGACCAGCGTGTCGGGGAAGCCGGCCTGCGCGCCGATCGCGGCGGGAAGGCCGTAGCCCATCGTACCGAGACCGCCCGAGGTCAGCCACTTGTTTGGCTTCATGAAGTGGAAGTACTGCGCCGCCCACATCTGGTGCTGGCCGACCTCGGTCGAGATGATCGGCTCACGATGCTTGGTCAGCTCGTAGAGGCGCTCGACCGCGTACTGCGGCATGATCGCCTTGGACTTGCGCGGGTAGGCGAGGCTCTTCTTGCCACGCCAGCCATCGATGCGCGCATACCAGCCCTTCAGGTCCTGCGCCTTGTAGCCGCGTTCCAGCCACGCTTCGATCAGCTGCCCGAGAACCTTGCCGCAATCGCCGATCACCGGCAGGTCGACCGCCACGGTCTTGTTGATCGAGGCACGGTCGATATCGATGTGGATCTTCTTCGAATTCGGCGCGAAGGCATCGAGGCGGCCGGTTACGCGGTCATCGAAGCGCGCGCCCACACAGACGATCAGGTCCGCCTGGTTCATCGTCAGGTTGGCTTCGTAGGTGCCATGCATGCCAAGCATGCCGAGCCATGCCGGATGATCCGCCGGGAATGCGCCCAGACCCATCAGCGTCGAGGTGACCGGCGCGCCGGTCAGCGCTTGCAGCTCGCGCAGCAGGCGCGCAGCTTCCGGCCCGGAATTGATTACGCCGCCACCGGTGTAGAACACAGGCGCCTTGGCCTTGGCAATCATTTCGATCGCCTCGGCGATCTCGCTGGCGCCGCCTTCGGTCTGCGGAGCGTAGCGGTTGCGCTGCTGCGGTGCCGCGCTGCTCCACGTCGCGGTTGCGATCTGCACATCCTTGGGAATGTCGATCACGACCGGCCCGGGACGCCCTTCGGTGGCGATGCGGAACGCCTCGTCAATCGTCGCTGCTAACTGCGAGGGGTCCTTCACCAGATAGTTGTGCTTGGTGCAGTGGCGCGTGATGCCGACGGTATCGGCTTCCTGGAATGCGTCCGAGCCGATCAGGCCGGTGGGGACCTGCCCGGTGATCACGACCATCGGGATCGAATCCATGAAGGCATCGGCAATGCCGGTGACGGCATTGGTTGCGCCCGGACCAGAGGTGACGAGCACGACGCCGGGCTTGCCGGTGGCGCGGGCGTAGCCTTCGGCGGCGTGCGCTGCGCCAGCTTCATGGCGGACGAGGATGTGGCGGATGCGTTCGTCGCCGAACAGCGCATCGTAGATCGGCAGTACCGCGCCGCCGGGATAGCCGAACACGAATTCGACGCCCTTGGCGACAAGGCTTTCGACCAGGATCTCGGCGCCGCTGCGCTCGCTTGTCACGTTACTTCATCCTTCTTCGCGTGGCCGGGCCGATAGACCCGATGCTTCGCTGAAAAAACAAAAAACCATCAAAAATTTCTGCCCGGCTGTAGCTTGGCTGCGCCGGCCAAAACCTTCAAAAATTTCGGCCCGGCTGCAGCTAGGCTGCGCCGGGCCCTCTCTCCCTCTCGGGTGCTTGATCGCATGCAACATGGATCAGGCAATTGACGGCCTGCTACTTGACATAAAATGTGGTGTCAAGCGGCTAAGTGCGCAATAAACTTGCTGCATAGTCGAAGTCAATGGAATTTTCGTACACCAAGCGTGGCCAGTGGCCGGGATTCTGGTTCTTCAGCCAGGTGTACTGCCGCTTGGCGTAGTTGCGCGTCGCCTGCTGCCCTGCGGAAATGGCCTGGTCCCGAGACATTTCGGCACGCAGGAATGCCGCGATCTCCGGCACGCCGATGGCTCGCATGACCGGGGACGATTCGGATAAACCCCGCGCGAGCAGGGCTTTGACTTCGTCCAGCGCGCCACCTTGCCACATCAGCTCGAAACGCAGATCGCACCGGCGATAGAGCCACTGCCGCTCGGGCAGGAGAATGATCGGCGCGAGGTCTACCGTCTCGCCGATGCCGCCGACACGCTGTTGCTGCCAATGGGCCAGCGAATGCCCTGTCGAACGCACCACCTCCAGCGCGCGGGTCACCCGTTGCACATCGGCGGGGCCAAGCAGGGCAGCGCGCGCCGGGTCCTCTACGCGCAACGCAGCATAGGCCGTCTCGACAGGCAAGGCCCGCACTTCCGCGCGAACGATCGGGTCGATTTCCGGCACCGGCGCAATGCCGTGGAGCAGCGTATTGATGTACATGCCGGTCCCGCCGACCAGGACCGGCAGCGCATTCCGCGCATGTGCCGCAGCGATCTCGGCCTTGGCCGCATTCGCCCAGTCCGCCGCCGAACAGGCCTGCGCGCCATCCCACGCGCCGAACAGGACATGCGGCACGCCCTGCATCTCTTCCTCTGACGGCCGCGCACTCAGCACGCGCAGATCTGCATAGACCTGCGCGCTGTCGGCGTTGATAACCACCGCCTCCCTACCTTGCTCTCGCAGCCGGAGGGCGAGTTTCACTGCGAGATCGCTCTTGCCGCTTGCCGTCGGCCCTGCGATTAGCGCCACGCGCGGGCAGTGCCCCGCGCTTTCAGAAAAGGATTCCCCGTTGATCATCGCGCGCCTGATAGCAGACCCGGAGACGCTTGGTGACAATCTCTCGCTTGCGATGGAAATGATCGAAGCGCGCGATTGGGAAGTGGCAGGCGCTGGCATGCTCGACTTCTGTGAAGACGTGCTCGAACTCGAAGTGGTCGAGGGCAATCCCGCAGGCATCCGCAAGATCCTCGACCAATGCTTCCCCGATAGCGACCTTCTGCTCTCCAATGGCCTGATCGAAGTGCCCAACCTCTTCGTGTCCGACATGGATTCGACCATGATCGAGCAGGAGTGCATCGACGAACTGGCTGACTTCGCCGGGCTCAAGGACCGCATCGCTGCGATCACCGAACGCGCGATGCAGGGGGAACTCGATTTCGAATCCGCCCTGCGCGAACGCGTCGGCCTGCTCAAGAACTTGCCTGAGGCCGCAATCGCCCAGTGTCTCGAAGAGCGCATTCGCCCGATGCCCGGCGCCCGTACGCTCGTCTCCACACTCAAGTCCCGCGGCTGCCATACCGTGCTGGTCACCGGCGGCTTCCATTCCTTCGCCGATCCGGTGGCTGAACTGCTCGGGTTCGATCGCGTGGTCGGCAACCGCCTCGGCCTGCATGAAGGCATGCTGACCGGCGGCCTGGTTGGCGGGATCGTCGACAGTTCGGTGAAGAAGAAGGTCCTGCTCGAAGAGACCGAGCGGCTTGGCGCTGAGGTGTTCAGCCTTGCCACCGGCGATGGCGCCAATGACATTCCGATGATCGAAGCCGCAAGCTACGGCATCGCCTATCGCGCCAAGCCCAAGGCCCGTTCTGCGGCGGACGGCTGGATCGACCGGGGTGACCTGACCTCGATCCTGTCGCTGCTGGGCATTGCCCGTCAGGACTGGGTCTTCGACTGATCAGGCGAATGCGGGCATGCTGCGTCGTCTGTACGCCATCACGCGCAGCAGCAGCGCTGCCGAAGCGAAGGTCGTCATCGTCAGCCCGACGGCGCGTGTCTCCGGCACCGGAATACGCTTGGCATAGGCCAGCGTGAAGATCAGCCAGATCACGTGAATGCCCACCGTGTGCAGCCGCTTCCAGTTCCGGCCAAGCGCGCGCATCGCTGCGTTGCTCGATGTCAGCGCCATGGCAAGGATGAACAGGTAGGCGAGGCCGCCCGGCACCAGCGATGCCAACGTGCGTGGTTCCGGATCGAGGCTGACCGCCACGACCAGCGCCACGAGGTGGATGGAATGGCTTACCGCAAAGCCGAGGCCCCACCACCTGCGATCACGCGCCAGCGCCCGGCTCCATGGGGCAGGGGACAGGCGAAAGAGCGAGGAGGCGAGGTAAGTCAGCAGAAACACCGGGAAGCCCACGCGCGCGGTCCATCGTGCTGCCAGGTGCCAACTCTCCAGTTGCGTCGTCCCGGCCGCCAGACCCGCAGCCAGTGCCAGCAAGGAAAGCGCCAGCCCCAGCGCCATCGGCCACCTGCGTGCCATGTTTCCGTTCTCCCCCTGTGTTTTTGCAAGTCTGCACTGCACCGTCGCCGCTGGCAAGCAGTGCTCCGGGCAGGGCGATTGACGATCTATTTACAGTGCTGTTAGTATCTGCCGGACACGAAGACCGGGAGAATCGACGTGAACGCCATGACCGGTGCGTTGAGTGCCGACCTGCCAATCTACGACGAGCGCCGTCCGCAGATGCGGATGCAGCCGCTCAAGGCATGGCACCATTTCCAGAACCTCCTGAAGGACAAGGAAAACACCGAGGAGGTGTTCCACATCTTCGAGGCGCTGCCGTGGCGGAACCTGCGTGAGCGGGCAGAGGCTTTCCTGCGCAGTGAGCGCGGCCAGGCCCTGCGTGTGACAGAGCCCTATCTCCCGGCGATTCTCGACGATCACGCTGCCCTGCGCCAGACGCCCAAGGGATCTCTGGCCCACGCCTACTGCGATTTCATGGAGAGCGAGGGCTTGACCGCCCAAGGTCTGGTCGACGAGTTCGATCGTTTCGCCGCCAAGCGTGAGCGTTTCGAGGACCAGTTCCTGTGGTACCTCAACCGCATGCGCGATGTGCACGATATGCTGCACGTGCTGACCGGCTACGGCCGCGATGCGCTGGGTGAGGCCTGCGTCCTCGCCTTCACCTACAGTCAGCAGCCAAGCCCGGCACATCTGTTCATCGGCTACATGGCTGGCATGAACATCAACCGCCAGACGAAGCGCAGCGCTCCGGTGCTGCGTGCGGTGCGGGAAGGCCAGCGCCTCGGCAAGGCCTGCCCGCGCCTGTGCGAGCAGTCGATCAGGGAACTCCTGCCGCTACCGATCGAAGAGGTCCGCGCGCGCCTGAACATCACCCCTGCCGCGCGCTACAAGCAGGCGCATGGCATCTGGCGCGGCATGGGCATCGACCCTTATGACCTGCTCGGCAAGAACGCCGCCAAGCTCGCGGCCTGAAAACATCTTGATCCTCCCCGTTTTTCCGTTGGACAAACGGGGAGGTGGACTGCCGCAGGCAGGTCGGAGGGGCTGTTAAGCCTCCATCCAGTCCCGGAAGAACGCCTCGTTCGCTTCACGCAGCACGGCAAGTTCGACGCCCGCCACCTGCGAGCCACCGACCGTACCAAGCTTGGTCGCGCCTTCGAGCACTTCGCCGGCCTTGGTTGTGACCACATAGCGCGACTGGTCCTCGCCGAACGCCGCAGCCGTAGTCAGGCCCACGTCAAGCGTGCAACCCTTGCCTCCAGCCAGCGCCATCTCGGTCAGCGCCACCAGCAGGCCGCCATCCGAGATGTCATGGACAGCGGTCAGCATGCCGGCAGCGATCCAGTCGCGCACCTGCTCGCCATTCTTGCGTTCCACCGCCAGATCGACCGCGGGCGCCTCGCCGTCTTCGCGGCCAAGCACTTCGCGCAGGTACAGCGACTGGCCCAGATGTGAACCTTCGCCACCGACCAGCCAGATCACGTCGCCCTCGTTCTTGAATGCGACCGTGGCCATCACCTCGTGATCGAGCATCAGGCCCACGCCGCCAATCGCCGGCGTCGGCAGGATGGCCGAGCCACCACCGGTCGCCTTCGATTCGTTGTAGAGCGAGACGTTGCCCGAAACGATCGGGTAATCGAGCGCGCGGCACGCATCGCCCATGCCGTTCAGGGCCTGGACGATCTGCGCCATGATCTCGGGGCGCTGCGGGTTGGCGAAGTTGAGGCAGTTGGTGATCGCCAGCGGGCGCGCACCCACCGCGCAGATGTTGCGCCACGTTTCGGCCACGGCTTGCTTGCCGCCTTCATAGGGATCGGCATAGCAATAGCGCGGCGTGCAGTCGGTGCTGATGGCCAGCGCCTTCTTCGAACCATGGATGCGCACTACGGCAGCATCGCCACCAGACTTCTGCAGCGTATCGGCACCGACCTGCGAGTCGTATTGCTCGAAGATCCAGCGACGGTTGGCGAGGTCCGGGCAGCCAATCAGCTTGACCAGATCAGCGCCAATGTCCGCGCTCTCCGATACGGATCCCAGCGGTGCGACATTCGCCCAGGCCTTGTAGTCTGCCAGCGACAGGGCAGGGCGGTCATAGAGCGGCGCGTCTTCGGCAAGCGGCCCGAGCGGAATATCGCAGACCGTCTCGCCCTTGAACTTCAGCACCATGTGGCCGGTGTCGGTCACTTCGCCGATCACGGCAAAGTCCAGCTCCCATTTGCGGAAGATCGCCTCGGCCATGGCTTCCTTGCCGGGCTTGAGCACCATGAGCATGCGCTCCTGGCTTTCCGAGAGCATCATCTCATAGGGCGTCATACCCTCTTCGCGGCACGGCACCTTGTCCATGTCGAGGATGATGCCGGCCTTGCCGTTGGTCGCCATTTCGACCGACGAGGAGGTCAGGCCCGCAGCGCCCATGTCCTGAATCGCGACGATGGCATCTGTGGCCATCAGCTCGAGGCAGGCCTCGATCAGCAGCTTTTCGGTGAAGGGATCGCCCACCTGCACGGTCGGGCGCTTCTCGTCCGACTTCTCGTCAAAGTCAGCCGAAGCCATGGTCGCGCCGTGGATGCCGTCACGGCCGGTCTTGGAGCCGACGTAGACGATCGGATTGCCGAGGCCGGTGGCTGCGGAGTAGAAGATCTTGTCGGTATCGGCCACGCCCACGGTCATCGCGTTGACGAGGATGTTGCCGTCATAGGCCTTGTGGAAGTTGGTCTCGCCACCCACCGTCGGCACGCCGACGCAGTTCCCGTAACCGCCGATGCCCGCGACGACTCCCTGCACGAGGTGCTTCATCTTCGGGTGATCGGGACGGCCGAAGCGCAGCGCGTTCATGTTCGCCACCGGGCGCGCACCCATCGTGAACACGTCGCGCAGGATGCCGCCAACGCCGGTTGCCGCGCCCTGATAGGGTTCGATGTACGAGGGGTGGTTGTGGCTTTCCATCTTGAAAATGGCGGCCTGCCCGTCACCGATGTCGATCACGCCCGCATTCTCGCCAGGGCCACAGATCACCCAAGGCGCCGAAGTGGGCAGCTTCTTGAGGTGGATGCGGCTCGACTTGTAGGAGCAGTGCTCCGACCACATCACCGAGAAGATGCCGAGCTCGACAAGGTTCGGCTCGCGCCCGAGCGCGTTCAGGACGCGCTGGTACTCTTCCTCGGACAGCCCATGGGCGGCGACGACATCTGGCGTGATTTCGGACATGGCGCGCGCCTTAGCGATGTGGGCGCGTGTAGGCTAGTCCTGTCAGGCGAATTTGAGCGCAACCCATGTCGCCGCCGTAGCGGCCACCGTCGTCGCGAACGTCCCCCAGATCACGTCGATCACGGTAACGTGCACCGGCCACCGTGCCAGCACGGCTTGGCTGGTCAGATCGTAGGTCATGTAGCACATCGCACCGAGGATCGCGGCGTTCAGCGCCGTGGCGCCCAGACCTTGCGACAGGCCCGGCCGCACCGCGAACCACATCATGCCGGCAAGGTAGAGCAGGTAGAACACGATCGCTGGCCCCGCCCGAAATTGCGGCGCCAGCAGATCGCCCAACGCCGGACGATAAAGCTTCGACCCGGCCCAGCCCAGCCACACGGCATCCATGGCGCCGAACACCACGGCGGCTGCCACATAGGCGATTACGTATTGCATGAAGTGCAGGTCCCCGGCTTGTTGCGGATCGAAGCTTGACCGCGCCCCATGGCCCCGTCAATGCTGCCCCAATGGGAACCGCACCTGATATCGCATCAAGCATCGCTGGCCTCAGCTTCGAAGAGGCTCTGAAGGAACTCGAAACAGTCGTGCGGCGGCTGGAAAGCGGCGATGCCCCGCTCGATGAATCGATCGATCTCTATGCGCGCGGCGATGCCCTGCGCGCCCACTGCCAGGCGCGGCTGGATGCCGCGCAGGCACGGATCGAGGCCATCGTGGCCGATCGTGACGGCAAACCGCAGGGCCTTCGCCCGTTCGACGAAACCCAGGGCTGATCGGAGCTTCCGCCATGGCCGATACCGGTCTGCTAAAGCCTGCGCTCAAGGCGATTGCCGAGGACATCGACAACAGCTTCGACCTGCTCCTGCCCATTCCCGGTGACCCGCGCGACAGGCTGGTGGAGGCCATGCGCTATGCCACCATCGGCGGTGGCAAGCGCGTCCGCCCACTGCTGGTCTGCGCAACGGCTGCACTGTTCGGCGTGTCACGTGAAGCGGCGGTCCGCGTCGGCACCGCGATCGAGGCAATCCACGTCTATTCGCTGATCCATGACGACTTGCCGTGCATGGACAATGACGCCTTGCGGCATGGCAAGCCCACCGTGCATCTCGCTTTTGACGATGCTGCGGCAGTGCTTGCTGGCGACGCACTCCACGATTTCGCGTTCGAGGTTCTGTCGGATCCTGCCACCAGCGGCGATCCATTCACCCGTATCGAACTCATCCGCACGCTTGCCACAGCCAGCGGCATGAACGGCATGTGCGGCGGGCAAATGATGGACATCGTCGCCGAAACCTCGAGCTTCGATCTGCCTACAGTCACGCGCCTGCAGCAGCTCAAGACGGGGGCGCTCCTGTCCGCCTCGGTCGAAATGGGCGCAATTCTCGGCAAGGTGCCGCCTGAAGGCCGCACGCATTTGCGCGGCTATGCCCGCGACATCGGCCTTGCATTCCAGATCGCCGACGATCTGCTTGATGCCGAGGGCGATGAAGCGGCTGCCGGCAAGGCGCTGCGCAAGGATGAGGCCCAGGGCAAGGAAACCTTCCTGTCGCTGCTGGGTGCAGACCGCGCTCGCGAACAGGCGCGCATTCTGGTCGATCAAGCGATCGAGTTTCTGGCGAGCTACGGCCCCGAAGCCGATCTTCTGCGCGAACTTGCGCGCTTCATTGTCGAGAGGAATCACTGATGGCGCAGCGTATCGGCGTCTATCCGGGCACGTTCGACCCGATCACGCTCGGCCACCTCGATATCATCCGGCGCGGGGCCAAGCTGGTCGACAAGCTGATCATCGGCGTCACCACCAATCCTTCGAAGAACCCGATGTTCACGCCGGATGAGCGCATGGCCATGGTCAGCCGCGAAGTTGCCGATCAAGGCATCGATAACGTCGAGGTTGTGGGCTTCAATGCGCTGCTGATGAAGTTCGCCCGTGCGCAAGGTGCTTCGGTGATCGTGCGCGGACTGCGCGCCGTGGCCGACTTCGAGTACGAATACCAGATGGCCGGCATGAACCAGCAGCTTGATGCCGAGATTGAAACGGTGTTCCTCATGGCCGACGTCAGCCTGCAACCGATCGCATCGAAACTGGTCAAGGAAATTGCCCTGTTCGGCGGCGAGATCGCCGATTTCGTGACTCCGATGATCCGCGACGAAGTTGTCGCCAGGGTCGAGGAGCGTGGTCGTCTGGGCGACTACTGAAACAGAACGGCAATCGTTCATTGCAGCGACAGCGCGAGAAGCCTATCGGCGCTGCAGGCTATCCGGAGTTCGACTGTTCCATGGTTTCGCGCTTTCTCACCGCACTTGCGCTTGGCGCTGCCCTGATTGCCTCGCCGGCGATGGCGAAGGACAAGCAGGAAGAAGCTGCCGCGCCCGCGCCAAAGCCCTTGAACTACGTCGTGAACGCCGACCAGACGGCGGATCGCGAGAACATCCTTTATCTCGATCTTTCCAATGGTGGTCGCGTTGCCATACGGCTCATGCCGGAGTGGGCGCCCAGCCACGTCGAGCGGATCAAGACGCTGGTCCGCGAGGGCTTTTACAACGGCGTTATCTTCCATCGCGTGATCGATGGTTTCATGGCGCAGACCGGCGATCCGACGGGCACAGGGCAGGGCGGTTCGCCACTTCCTGACCTCAAGGCCGAATTCAACGCGGTCCCGCACGTCCGCGGCACCGTGTCGATGGCCCGCACGAACGAGCCGGATACGGCGAACAGCCAGTTCTTCATCGTGTTCTATCCGCGCTTTGCGCTCGATCACAAGTACACCAACTTCGGTCGCGTGATCGCTGGCATGGACTATGTCGATGCGATCGTGCGCGGGGAACCGCCGCAGAACCCGACCAAGATCGTCCAGGCTTCGATTGCCGCCGACAACAAGGCGGCCCCGGCTCCGGTCGCGCCAGCAGCGCCGACTGCGATCACGGCGGACATGCTCAGCAATTCTACGTCAAACTAAGAGGTCTCGAATCCTCGCCCGATTGCGGCTAGGGCGCGCCCATGCGCGTTGACCTCTTCGACTTCGAACTGCCTCAAGAAAACATTGCCCTGCGTCCGGCGCGGCCGCGTGATTCGGCGCGGCTGCTTGGCGTCGGCACAGACGGGCCGTTCCGCGACCTTACGGTGCTAGATCTGCCCACGCTGTTGAATCCCGGCGATGTGCTGGTGTTCAACGACACGCGTGTGATTCCGGCCCAGCTTGAAGGGCAACGCGGTGAAGCACGCATCGGCGCAACACTCCACAAGCGGATCGACCTGCGCCGCTGGCAGGCCTTTGTCCGCAACGGCAAGCGCTTGCGCGAGGGCGATGAAATCATGTTCGGCGCCGGCGTGACCGCCTTTGCCGAAAGCCGCTTTGCCGATGGCAGCTGGACGCTGTTCTTTCCCGGCGAAGAGCCGGTCGAGGTCCTTCTGGAGCGGGCAGGGCAGATGCCCCTGCCGCCCTATATTGCCGGCAAGCGCCCGACTGACGAGCAGGACCGCGAAGACTACCAGACCATGTTCGCTGCCAAGGACGGCGCTGTAGCGGCTCCCACTGCCGCACTGCACTTCACCCCGCGCCTGATGGATGCGATCGCCGCACGGGGTATTCGCACAGAAACGCTTACCCTCCATGTCGGCGCGGGCACGTTCCTGCCGGTCAAGGCCGACGACACGGCCGATCACCAGATGCACGCCGAATGGGGCACGATCGACGCTGCCACGGCAGACCGTCTCAATGCCGCCCGCGCTGCAGGCAACCGCATGATTGCGGTGGGGACAACCTCGCTGCGACTGCTGGAAAGTGCGGCGGGCGAGGACAAACGCATTCGTCCGTTTGAAGGCGACACCGCAATTTTCATCACCCCCGGTTACACTTTCCGCGCCATCGACGGGTTGATGACCAACTTCCACCTGCCCAAATCCACGCTGTTCATGCTGGTCTCCGCGCTGATGGGGTTGGAGCGGATGCAGGCGGCCTATGCCCATGCCATTGCCAGCGGCTACCGCTTCTATTCCTACGGCGATTCCAGCCTGCTCCTGCCATAAAGCGCAGTTTGCGCCGGCCTTCCTCGCGCTAGCCTTGCCTCCAACAAGATTGGGAGGATGACATGATTCCGGCGCACGTTCCGACCGACCGCGTGGTGGATTTCGATATCTTCAATCCGCCCGGCGTCGAGACCGACTACTTTGCTGCCTGGAAAACGCTGCTTGATGGCCCCGGTCTGGTCTGGACCACGGCCAATGGCGGCCATTGGATCGCTGCGCGGGGTGATATTGTCCGCCAGCTCTGGGGCGACGCCGAAAGGCTCTCCAATCAGTGCCTTGCCGTCACGCCGGGCCTTGGCGACGTCATGCAGTTCATTCCGCTGCAGGAAGACGGCGCAGCGCACAAGGCCTATCGCATGCCCGTGATGAAGGGCCTCGCCTCCCGCTTCGTCGTCGCGCTTGAACCCAAGGTGCGCGAAGTGGCGCGCGAATTGATCGAGGGTCTGCGCCCGCGCGGCGAGTGCGATTTCGTGAGCGACTTTGCCGAAATCCTCCCGCTCAACATCTTCCTCACCCTGATCGACGTTCCGCTGGAAGACCGTCCCCGCCTGCGCCAACTCGGCGTCCAGCTTACGCGCCCTGACGGCTCGATGACGGTGGAGCAGCTCAAGCAGGCGGCTGACGACTATCTCTGGCCGTTTATCGAGAAGCGCATGGCGAAGCCGGGCGACGATCTTTTCAGCCACATCCTGTCGGAACCGGTCGACGGCAGGCCGTGGACAGTGGACGAAGCGCGGCGGATGTGTCGCAATCTTCTGTTCGGTGGGCTCGATACAGTGGCGGCGATGATCGGGATGGTTGCCTTGCATTTGGCGAGGCACCCCGAGGACCAGAAATGGATGCGCGACAACCCCCGGGAGTTGCCCGGAGTTGCCGATGAGTTGATGCGTCGCTACCCGACAGTCGCCGTGAGTCGCAATGCAGTTGGAGATATCCAAATTGACGGCGTGACCATACGCACGGGCGATCTCGTCTACCTTCCCAGCGTGCTGCATAACCTTGATCCGAAAAGCTTTTCTGGTCCGGAGGAAGTGCGGTTCGACCGTGGCATGGCGCCGATCCGGCATACCACGATGGGCGTCGGCGCCCACCGCTGCGTCGGTGCAGGCCTTGCTCGCATGGAAGTGATTGTTTTTCTTGAGGAATGGCTTGCGGGCATGCCCGAGGTGAGGCTCGATCCAACCAAGCCGGTCACCATGAAGGGCGGCAACGTTGGCGCCTGCACCGCAATCCCGCTGGTCTGGAATCCCTAGGAAAACCAACCCCATACAAGTCGAACCGTAAGCCCGATGCTAACTATGACGAGCAGCGGGCGAATGACTTTCGCCCCAAACTTGGTGGCATAGTGCGAGCCGATCCACGCGCCGGTCATGGCGCCCACGCCCATGCAAGCCCCAAGAATCCACATTGCCTGGCCGCCGATGCTGAACACGATCACACTGGCTATGTTGCTGGTGACGTTGAGAAATTTCGTCAGGCCGGTGGCGCGGGTGAGTCCCATGCCGCGCAATCCCACCAACGTCGTCGCGAAGAACTGCCCCGCGCCGGGACCGAAGAATCCATCGTAGAAGGCGACCCCGGCGCCCACAGGCATGTAGCCGCGCTCCGACAGGTGGCCGTGGCGATCCTCGTCGGTCATGCCCGGCGAAAAGACCGTGTACAGGGCTACCGAGATCAGCAGTACAGGCACGATCAGTTTCAGGACATCGGCGCTAAGATGCTGAATTGCCAGCGATCCTGCCATTGCGCCGGCAAAGACTATGGCCGCCGTTGGCGCGTTCTTGCGGAAGCTGAACAGGCCGGCCTTGTGATAGCGCCAAGTCGCCATCGAGGTGCCGCACATCGACTGGATCTTGTTGGTCCCGAGCACAACGTGCGGGGGCAGGGGAGTGGACAGCAGCACCGGCATCATCACCAGCCCGCCGCCGCCCGCCACGGCGTCGATAAAGCCAGACAGCACCGCCACGCAGGTCAGCGCCGGATAGAACCAGAGGTCGAGGTGGGCAGGTTCAAACATCAGCAGGTCTGGCATTTGCGCGCTTTGGCGATTGCGCCTAAGGGCCGCAACACTCTTTTTGCCGAGATCTCCGCACGATGACCCGTTTTGCCTTCGATATCCACGCCACCGACGGAAAAGCGCGTACCGGCACGATCCGCATGATGCGCGGCGACATTCGCACGCCGGCGTTCATGCCGGTGGGTACTGCCGCGACGGTCAAGGCGATGAAGATGGAGGACGTGCGCGCCAGCGGAGCGGACATCATCCTTGGCAACACGTATCACCTGATGCTCCGGCCCGGAGCAGAGCGCGTCGCGCGGCTTGGTGGCCTGCACAAGTTCGGCGGCTGGGACCGTCCGATACTGACCGACAGTGGCGGTTACCAGGTCATGAGCCTGTCGGAGTTGCGCAAGATCACCGAGGAAGGCGTGACTTTCGCCAGCCACCTCGATGGCTCGCGTCACCTGCTGAGCCCGGAACGATCGATGGAGATCCAGCGCCTGCTCGGGTCCGATATCGTGATGTGCTTCGATGAGTGCCCGCGCGCTGACCAGCCGCGCGATGTGATTGCCAAATCGATGGAAATGTCGATGCGTTGGGCAAGGCGCAGCCGTGACGCGTTCAATGCCGGCGGCGAACATGCCGAACGCTCGGCGCTATTCGGCATCCAGCAGGGTGCGCTTGACGAACGCTTGCGCAAGGACAGTGCTGACGCCCTGACCGATATCGGTTTCGACGGCTATGCCATCGGTGGCCTTGCCGTGGGCGAAGGGCAGGAAGCGATGTTCGCCACGCTCGAATTCGCGCCGCAGCAGTTGCCTGCAGATCGGCCGCGCTATCTGATGGGCGTTGGCAAGCCCGACGATCTTGTCGGCGCGGTCGAGCGCGGGGTCGACATGTTCGACTGCGTCCTGCCGACGCGTTCCGGTCGCAACGGGCAGGGCTTTACCTGGAATGGCCCGGTGAACATGCGCAACGCCCGACATGCGGAAGACACCGGCCCTCTCGACGAACGATGCCCGTGCCCGACCTGCACCAAGTACAGCCGCGCCTATCTGCACCACCTCCACAAGTCAGGCGAGATGCTGGGCGCCATGCTGCTGACCGAGCATAACCTCTGGTTTTACCAGCAGCTCATGGCAAGCATGCGCGCGGCGATTGCAGAGGGGCGCTTTACGGCCTTTGCGGCTGATTTCAGGCGGGACTACCTCGCGCGTTAGGCGGCAAGGTCCTCCGCACCGTTCTGCATCATCGGATCGTGCGTCTCCAACCGCGTGTCCTTGTAGGCGTAGAATTCGCCTGTTCGCTCATCGAGGAAGCCTGCTCCGATTGCGAAGGCCTGGCGCTGTGCGGTAAGGAGGTCCGGGTACCATTTGCCGATGCGATGGGGGGTGACGAAGCGATAGAGAGACATGCTTTTCTAATCGCCACGAGCCTTCCTAGTTCCCCGCGCAATCGCAAATTTTGCCCGCAAAACAGAACGCAACAGCCTGTTTAAAAACGCGAAAAAGGCGGAGCTTGCGCCCCGCCTTCGTCGTGTTCTGCAGTGGTTCTGAAACCGATCAGCGCGAATAGAATTCGACGACCAGGTTCGGCTCCATCTTCACCGGATAAGGCACTTCGTCCAGCGTCGGAACGCGGGTGAAGGTGGCCTTGTCGCCTTCGGTGGCGACATAGTCGGGAACTTCACGCTCGGGCAGCGACTGTGCTTCGGCGATGAGAGCCATTTCCTTGGCCTTCTTGCCGAGGCTGATCACGTCGCCGGGGCGAACGCGACGCGAAGCGATGTTGCACTTCACGCCGTTGACGTAGATGTGACCGTGCGAAACGACCTGACGGGCCGAGAAGATGGTCGGCGCGAACTTGGCGCGGTACACGACCATGTCGAGACGCTGTTCGAGCAGGCCGATCAGGTTCTGACCGGTGTCGCCCTTCATCTTCGACGCTTCCTGGTAGGTGCGCTTGAACTGCTTCTCGGTCACGTCGCCGTAATAGCCCTTGAGCTTCTGCTTGGCGCGGAGCTGGATGCCGAAGTCCGAGACCTTGCTCTTGCGGCGCTGGCCGTGCTGGCCGGGGCCATACGAGCGGCGATTCACCGACGACTTGGGACGACCCCAGATGTTCTCGCCAAGACGGCGGTCAATTTTGTACTTGGATGCCTTGCGCTTGGACATGCGCTGCCTTTCAATTTGCAGTACACCGGCAAACGCGCCGATGCTTCAAGTCCCGGACACGCACCATTCCACCGATTGCGAAATGCGGCCGCCGCTTCACCGGGAGTGCGAGGCCAATTGCGAAGCGCGGCCAAGAACAGACAATTAGCGCTTTGTCAAGGGCAGCGGCCATAGACAGGGTAGTGATTTTAAGGTGCTATCGAAAATGATGCACGAAGGGCCGCCTCGTCCTGACCAGTCGCAGCCGTTGGAATGTGCTTCCGGCGGCTTGGAGGCGATCGACCTTCAAATACTTTCGCTTTTGTCTCAACGGTTTGGATTGGCTGCAAGCACTGCGGCCCAACGAGAGCTTTCTGATGATGAGCGCAAAGCCCAGCTCACGGTGATTCGTCGCCGCGCGTTCGAGCTCGGTATCCCGGTCGGGCTTGTGACCGATTTCTGGGACCGGCTGATCGACGCCGCAGATGCCATACAAGCCCAGCGCAGCAACCGAGCGATCAACGACTGAAGGTCAACTGCGAGGCTCGTCGCCCGGCTTCGAGCCTTCCTTGCGGCGAAGAGCGCTCAACACTCCGCGCATCGTGCGCACTTCGAGATGGTTCCAGCCTGGCTTGGTCAGCATCGTGCGCAATGTGCGCCGCGTGGCGGCCGCCCGAGCCTCTGGCTCGAAATAGCCACGCGGCTCAAGCATTGTGCAAAGCTGTTCGAACATGCCTTCAAACTCCTCCTGCGGAGCAGGGGGCAGCATGTCCTCTACAGTAGGCTGAACCAGATCGACGTGCTTGGACCACTCGTAGGCGCACAGGATGACAGCCTGCGCGAGGTTGAGCGATCCGAATTCGGGGTTGATCGGCACTGTGATGATGGCGCGGGCAAGTGCCACGTCGTCCGTTTCAAGGCCTGATCGTTCCGGCCCGAAAATGATCGCGCTGCGGCCCTGCGCGGCAATGATGTCCTTCGCGGCCTGCTCCGGCGTCAAAACCGGCTTGGTTACGCCACGTTTGCGCACGGTGGTGGCGTAGACGTGGCTGCAATCGCTGACGGCGTCGGCGAGTGTCTCGAAGACCTGTGCCTTCTCGAGAACCCTGTCGGCACCAGCGGCGGCGGGACCGGCGGATGGATTGGGCCAGCCATCGCGCGGAGATACGAGCCGCATCTCGGTGAGGCCGAAATTGAGCATGGCGCGGGCGGCCTTGCCGATGTTTTCGCCCAACTGAGGGCGGACCAGCACGATGACCGGTTGGCGCTGTTCTGTGTCACTCATGGTCAGGCGCGGCCGCTCATTTCCTGGACGCTCGAGGCGAATTCCTCAAAGTCGCGCGCTTCGGTGAAGTCGCGGTAGACGCTGGCAAAGCGGATGTAGGCCACGCTATCTAGCTGGCGCAGGCCTTCCATGACCATCTCGCCGATGACCTTGGACGGTACTTCTGAATCGCCCATGGTCTCGATCTGGCGCTGGATGCCCGAGACGAGCTGGTCGAGCCGTTCCTGCGCGACCGGACGCTTGCGGCAGGCGAGCGACACCGACTGTTCGATCTTGAAGCGGTCGAACGGTTCACGTCGCTCTCCGGTTTTCACCACGACGACCTCACGCAACTGCACGCGCTCGAACGTGGTGAAGCGCGCCCCACAGCCTTCACACTGACGGCGCCGGCGGATCGAGGTGTTGTCCTCGCTCGGCCGGCTGTCCTTTACTTGGCTGTTGTCATGGGCGCAGAACGGACAACGCACGGCTTAGCGCTTGATCCTCTGCCAGAAGGCAACGCCAGCACCCACGGCAAGGCCGAGTGGCAAGGAAACGACCGGGAGGAGAACGCCCGCGACCGCGCCGATTGCCGCACCGGTGAGCACCGGCTTGGTCGATGGGTGGGCAAGCCCCTGCTTGGCCATACCGGACAGTTCGTCCTTGGCGCGGGCGGCGAGATCGTTCTGGTCGTTCATAGGCTTACAGCTCCGGATAGATCGGGAACTGCGCGCAAAGCTCCGCGACGCGATCGCGCACGCGCTGTTCGACCTGACCATCGCCCTCATCGCCATTGCGCGCAAGGCCATCGACGACTTCGACGATCAGCTTGCCGATGGTGCGGAACTCTTCCTCGCGGAAACCGCGGGTGGTGCCGGCCGGCGTGCCGAGGCGGATGCCCGAAGTGACGAAAGGCGAGCGCTTGTCGAACGGAACGCCGTTCTTGTTGCAGGTCAGCCAGGCGCGATCGAGGCCCTTTTCGGCGGCCTTGCCGGTCACGTCCTTCGCGGTCAGGTCAACCAGCATAAGGTGGTTGTCGGTGCCGCCCGAAACGATGCCCAGGCCTGCGTCCTTGATGCTTTCGGCAAGCGCCTTGGCATTGGCGACGATCTGGTGGGCATAGGCCTTGAATTCAGGGCGCAGTGCTTCACCAAAGGCAACGGCCTTGCCGGCGATGACGTGGACCAGCGGACCACCCTGGAGGCCGGGGAACACGGCAGTGTTGAACTTCTTGGCCAGATCCTCGTCATTGGTGAGGATCACGCCGGAACGCGGGCCGCGCAGGCTCTTGTGCGTCGTCGTGGTGACGACGTGAGCGTGCGGGAAGGGCGAAGGATGCGCGCCACCGGCAACGAGGCCCGAGATGTGCGACATGTCGACCAGCAGCCATGCTCCGATTTCGTCGGCGATGGCGCGGAAGGCAGCCCAGTCCCAGGTGCGCGAGTAGGCGGTGCCACCGGCGATGATCAGCTTGGGCTTGTGCTCGCGGGCAAGGCGGGCAACCTCGTCCATGTCGATCATGTGATCGTCCGGGCGTACGCCGTAGGGGATCACATTGAACCACTTGCCGCTCATGTTGACTGGCGAGCCGTGGGTGAGGTGACCGCCCGAATTCAGGTCGAGGCCCATGAAGCTGTCGCCCGGCTGCAGCAGGGCGAGAAACACGGCCTGATTCATCTGGCTGCCCGAGTTGGGCTGGACGTTGGCGAAGTTGCAGCCGAACAGTTGCTTGGCACGCTCGATCGCCAGATTCTCGACGATGTCAGCGTACTCGCAGCCACCATAGTAGCGCTTGCCCGGATAGCCTTCGGCGTACTTGTTGGTGAAGACCGAACCCGTGGCTTCGAGCACGGCGCGGCTGGTGATGTTTTCAGATGCGATCAGCTCGATCTTGGTCTGCTGGCGGTGCAGTTCGCCCTTGATCGCGGCGAACACTTCGGCATCGGCCGTTTCCAGATGCTCGGTGAAGAAGCCGGCTTTGCGGATTTCCGGCGCTGCTGTGGCGGTGGTCATCTCTAGGGCTCCTTCAGATTGCGGGGTTGGAAAGCTTTTCGACGCGGCCGGCATGGCGGCCACCGCCGAATTCGGTGGAGAGAAATGCGTCGAGGCAGGCCTTGGCCATGTCCTCGCCAGTCAGGCGTGCGCCCATCGCGATGACGTTCGCGTCATTGTGTTCGCGTGCGAGCGCAGCAGAAAGCGGTTCGGAAACCAGCGCGCAGCGGCAAGCCGGTTCGCGGTTTACCGCGATCGAGATGCCGATGCCTGATCCGCAAAGGGCAACGCCACGCTCGGCAATGCCCTCGGCGACTATCGAGGCCAGCTTGTAGCCATAGTCAGGATAATCGACGCGATCGGCCGTCTCGGGACCCAGGTCGGCAACTTCATGGCCGAGGCCGATGAGGTACTCACGCAGCGCGGCCTTCAGGTCGACAGCGGCATGATCGGAAGCGATGGCGATACGCATGGGGATCGTTACTCGACAACGGTATTCAGGGATTCGTTGGCGCGCCTTTAGGCTCTTGCAGCGCAACAAGCCACCGCAAATCGCTGCGGGAAATCTGCCCGATGGGGCTCATCCTAACAGCTGGGAGCGTCATCGCGGTTGCGACCGGATCGTGCGATGCGTAAAGGCCCGACAATCAGGATCGGACGGGACGAACGGAAATGCCGCAGGAACACGTGCTCATCGCCGGGGGCGGCATTGGCGGGCTTACGCTTGCACTGACCCTGCACCAGATCGGCGTCTCCTGCACGGTTTTCGAGTCCGTTCGTGACTTGAAGCCGCTTGGCGTCGGCATAAACCTCCAGCCCAACGCCGTTCGGGAACTCGAGGACCTCGGCATTGGTGAGGCCGAGATGGATGCAGTTGGCATCCCGGCGCGGGAGTGGGCTCTGGTCGGTCTCAATGGGCGAGAGATATATTCCGAGCCGCGTGGGAAGCTGGCGGGATACAACTGGCACCAGTATGCAGTGCACCGTGGCGAATTTCATATGCTGCTCTACCGCAAGGTGATCGAGCGCATTGGCCCACAGGCGGTAAGACTGGGCAGCAAGGTTACCGGCTATCGCAAGGAAGCGGATAGATCGGTTACCGTGCTGGTCGAGGACCGTTCGGGCAAGGTCGAGGAGGTGGCGGGAACGCTGCTTTTCGGCGCCGATGGCATACATTCGGCGATCCGTGCGCAGATGCACCCCGATCAGCCGCCGATCCATTGGGGTGGCACGATCATGTGGCGCGGGACCGCCAAGGGCGTGCCGATCCGTTCGGGTTCATCCTTTGTCGGCCTTGGCACGAGCCGGCATCGCGTGGTGATCTACCCGATCTCGCACCCGGATGCTGACGGCTTGTCCGATATCAACTGGATCGCCGAGCAGACTTACGACACCAGTCATGACTGGACCAAGTCGGGGTGGTTCAGGCCTGTCGAGATGGCGGAGTTCGCGCACGAATTCGACGGGTTCGTCTACGACTGGCTTGATCTGCCGGCGTTGCTGGCAAAGTCTGACATGGCTTACGAGAACCCGATGATCGATCGCGATCCCTTGCCGACCTGGGTCGATGGACCCGTTGCGCTGATCGGGGACGCGGCGCATCCGATGTATCCCACGGGGTCCAACGGCGCGTCTCAGGCAATTGTCGATGCTCGCCAGATCGGGCGCATCATGGTGGAGCTGGGCATTACGCCCGATGCGCTTGCCCAGTTTGACGGCGAGTTCTGTGGCCCGATCGGGCAGGTGGCGATGCGCAACCGCGGGGCTGGGCCCTTTGGTTTGCTGAATATGGTGGACGAACGCTGCGGCGGACAGTTCGAAGATATCGACGATGTCATTCCGGCGGCGGAGCGCAGCGCGTTCATGCTGGCCTATCAGCAGGCTGCAGGCTTTGCCAAGGACCGCCTGAACGGTGCGCCAAGGACGATCCCTGAAGGTGCCCAAGTTGCCCGGGTGCCCGCGTGAGCATTGCGCTGACCCATGTGACCGATCTGGTTGTCGAACTGTCCAAGCCCCATGAGATGGGCGATTGCCCAATGGGTGCCCGGCGGATCATCCCGATTGTGGGGGGTAACGCGGAGGGACCGCTGCTCCGCGGTCGCATTTTGCCGATCGGGGCCGACTGGCAGACCGTCTCTCGCGAAGGGATTGCAGAACTGGACGCGCGCTATGCGGTCGAGACCGAAGACGGCGCAGTGATCGAAGTCATCAGCCAGGGCATTCGGCATGCAACGGCAGAGGTGCATGCGCGCATCGCCGGGGGCGAGGAAGTCAACCCGGCCGAGTATTACATGCGCACAGCAATCCGGCTCGAGACCGGTCATGCCGGATACGATTGGGTGAACCGAGCCCTGTTCATCGCAAAGGGCGGGAAGGTCGGCAATACTGTGCGCCTTGCGGTCTACAGGATTGACTAGCAGCCTTGGCTACCGGTCCGGAAGTCAATCCAGCAAGGCGCTGTGTCGGCCGGAGAGGAAGATCGCGTTTTTCCGGGTGAGATCGCCCGGCACGAGGCGTTTCCCGTTCCAGCCATAAGGCGCCAGGCCCAGCTTGCCGAGGACTGCGACAGCAGACGCCTCGGGCCGCTCGATGATGATCGCAGGCTGATGCGTGGCGATCGTCTTGAGGCCACCGCCGATGACTTGCGATTCGAAGCCCTGAACGTCGATCTTGATGAGATCAGGGGCCAGTTCCAGCACGTCGAGCGTCTCGATCCTTACCTTGTGGCTGTCGACCACAAGCCGATTTGGTGTGAACCGCGCCATCCGCCGCTCATCAAGCCAATGAAGCGCAGCTTCGCGGTCTAGCGAGGCAATGCCGTCATAGATGAAGTTGCGATAGCGCGGCACGTGGATGTGCTGTTCGCCGCTCGCCGGACCGAGCGCCATTTCCCGCACATCCACGCCGCTGTCCCGGGAAAACTGCTGGCGAAGTTGCTGCGCCAGCGTGGGGATCGGTTCGATGGTGATGATCTTTCGAGGCCGTGCATAGCGCTGCAAGGCGACGACGCTCTGCCCCCAATTGCCGCCTACGTCGATCGCGAGGCCCAACGGGGCGAGCTTGCGCAGCAGACGTATCTCGGGGTCAACAAACAGGCCAAGGTGGCGCGTGGCCAGGTTATAGGCCGAGAACTTTGCGCGACGCATCGCGGGAAAATGCGTTTGCAGATCCCGCAACTGCCGCCGCAACTCGCGCATTGGCCAACTTTCGGGACGATACCCCCATTCCAGAACCGGTCCGGGGGCAGCGCCTACCATCAGCGGATCGCTTACTGGTCGAGGAACGAGCGCATCTTGCGCGAGCGCGACGGGTGCTTGAGCTTGCGCAGCGCCTTGGCCTCGATCTGGCGGATACGTTCGCGGGTGACCGAGAATTGCTGGCCCACTTCTTCCAGCGTGTGATCGGTGTTCATGCCGATGCCGAAGCGCATGCGCAGCACGCGCTCTTCACGCGGGG
>OFDC01000238.1_pt1 | contig 49756 bp, 39 predicted proteins | sample 1520941 | NCBI WGS metagenome assembly OFDC01 (sample SAMEA94258168, study PRJEB24077) | hot springs metagenome | biome: Aquatic biome; feature: Water | place: India | collected 2012-12-06 | depth 5 m | reverse complement strand
GATTTTGGATAGTATCATTATTCAACCCTCAAAATTATAACAAAGTTTTGGATGTGCTTAAAAAACTAATAAGAAAGTTTGTAATAAGTTTTTGTTTTGCCTTTTTTTGCTCAAAATTTATCAAAAAAACATGAGATATGTGGCTACTGGTTATCTTCATATTAAATTTACTCCTTTCTTTTCGACTTTTTTTTGAAAAATCTTGGAGATTGAGCTTTGCTATCTCGCTTCAAGCCTTTGCATTACTCAGTTTTATTTATGTTGAAGTTTTAGGTTTTTTTAATTTAATAGGATATTCATCGGCGTTTATCTATTGGGGTGTACTTTGTCTTCTTACAATTATTTACAATTTTTCAAGAAGGGGTAATTTACCAAAATTTAACTTAAATCTCAATAATTTTTACAAAAACAAAATTGTCTTAGTAACCTTTTTTTTCTTCATCATTACATTTCTCTCTGGCGTATTTTACGCACCTAATACGATTGATTCTCTTGTTTATCATCTTACCAGAGTTGAGTTTTGGATTCAGCACAAAAATATCAACTATTTCGCAACTCAAACAGATAGAATGTTGTATCAACCTCCGTTGGCTGAATACATGATTTTACAATTTAGATTATTGGCGGATGCAGATAATTTTAGTTTTATAATTCAATGGCTTTATGCTATTGGTGCTTGTGGAGTTGTGAGTCTACTTGTAAGTTTTGTTAGAAATGATTTAAAAGTACAATATCTGGCATTTTTTATTGCTGGAAGCATTCCAATGTTGTTGCTGCAATCATCATCTACGCAAAATGATGTTGTTGTTTCGTTTTTTATTCTAATGACAATCTATTGGGTTTTTAATAATGTCAAATTGAATGACAATGCTTCAGCGTTATTAATAGGTATTTCAATTGGTGAATCAATTTTAACCAAAGGAACTGCTTATATTTTTCTATTCCCAATTTGTTTGTACTGGGGTGTAGCCAAGTTAATGAAGATTTATAATAAAGAACTCGAATTTTGGTCCCAAATGAGACTTTTTATCTTCATTTTTATGCCATTTTTGGTGATTTGCGGAACTTTCTACTTCCGTAATTATACTTTAGTAGGTTCTCCATTAGGTGTTTCTAAAGAACTTTTTTTTGTTTATAATAACCAAAGTCACGATGTTGGAAGTATTTTTTCCTTAATTATTCGGAATATAAGCTTACACTTTTCTGTACCCGGTTTTCATTTTTTAGCTGAAAAAATAGTTGTTTTCATACATGAAAATTTACTGAATGTAAACGTTAATGATTCAGCAACTTCATTTACGCCTTTCGATTTGCCGATGTTTGGACTAACAGAAGATAATGCAGGGAATTTCCTTCATATACTTCTATTTATTCCAGCAATTCGCTACTCTTTTAAATCAAAAAACAGAAACCTTATTGTATTAACATTGTTTGCAATTATTTCTTTCTTACTCTTTTGCTTTCAGGTTAAATGGCAAATTTGGCATTCAAGACTCCACATTCCTATTTTTTTAGTAATGAGTGTGCCAATATCAATATGGCTAAAAGAGCAAAGATTTTCTAAGTATATTATTACATTGATTGGGTTATCTAGTCTATTTTATTCTGTTTTTTGTTTTGCTCGACCAGTTATAAAATTGCCGCCAATTACATCAAATGTTTATTTTACATCTCATAAAATTGACCACTTTTTCTATATGGAGCCTCATAAAGCAAAACAATATTGTGATGTAATAGAATATTTAAAAAGCCATAACATCAAAAGAATTGGGGTTAGGTCGGAGGAAAAATATGGAAATGATATTTTATATCCAATTATGTTTGAATTGAGAAGTAAAGCTGTGTTTATTCCAATTCAAATGTCGAATCTTACGAAGGTTTTAGATAAAAATGAAGGAAATTTTGATGCTGTATTATCTTTCACCATGAGCCCGAAGGATACACTTAAAGTGGATAAGAATTATCGAAAATTATCGGTCAATGCGGAAAATTTGTATATTTTTGTGCCCTAATTTACATTTTACCTATCTAATAGAATGTCCACCTTGAATAAGATATCTGTTATCATTCCTGCGTATAATGAAGCAAAAACCATTAGAAGTGTTTTAGAAAAAGTTTCAAGTGTAGAATTGATTGGAGGAATAAAAAAAGAAATAATTGTTGTAAACGATTGTTCGGTAGATAATACTGAAGCTGAAATTCTGAATTTTAAAACAAGTTCAGATGCAGAGATTATTTATCTCAAGCATGAATTTAATCAAGGAAAAGGTGCTGCATTACATACTGGAATTAAGCAGGCAAAGGGTGAATATTTAATTGTTCAAGATGCTGATTTAGAGTATGACCCCAACGAGTTCAATATTTTATTGAAACCTGTGCTTGATGGACATGCCGATATAGTATATGGTTCAAGATTTATGGGAGGTAATGCACACAGAATTTTGTTTTTCTGGCACACTATTGGAAATAAATTTTTGACTTTTCTATCGAATATGTTCAATAATTTGAACTTAACTGATATGGAAACGTGCTACAAATTATTTAATACCAAGATGCTCCAAAACCTAGATTTAAAGGAAAAAAGATTTGGTTTCGAACCTGAAGTGACTGCCAAAATTGCCAAAATTAAGGGAATCAAAATTTATGAGGTTGGTATTTCTTATTATGGAAGAACCTACGAGGAAGGGAAAAAAATAAATTGGAAAGATGGTTTTAGAGCTTTATATTGTATTCTTAAATATGGTTTATAAATGAAAAGAGCGAGTAATACTCGCTCTTTTTTCATGAATAATTTTCTTTGATAAAATCTTGCCATTCATCAACTAATTTGCCTTTTAATACCCTTGGGAATTTGTGTTGACCGCCCACTTTCCCTTTTATCTTCATCCAATCATAAAAAGCTTGTTGAGGAAGTACTTTAACAAATACATTTTTTAGACCATGTTTGCGTTCTACTGCATAATCATCGTTTAACTCACAAATTTTTTCATCTAAACGTTTACAAAAGTCTTCTTCATCAACTGGCAGGTCAGAACCTACATACCATTGATGAGCAAACAATGGTGGATGTTTGATGCCAATAACGGTAAATTCTCTTACATCAATGCCTAAATCTTTTGAAACAAGTTCAAGAGCATGATTCATATTATCAACAGAAAGATGTTCACCACATAAACTTAAAAAATGCTTAGTTCTGCCTGTTATTTTAATCTCCATGCGTTGTTTATCGGTGAATTTGATTGTATCACCAATTAGATAACGCCAAGCACCCGAGCAAGTTGAAATAAGTAATGCGTAATCAATATCTTCTTCAACATCAGTAACCATAATAGTTTCTGGGTTACTTACCAAGTTGCCATCTTCATCAAAGTTATTTTCATTAAAAGGAATGAATTCAAAAAACAAACCGTTGTTTAAAACTAACTTTAAATTTCCGTCTGGTCTATCTTGATAAGCTAAGAAGCCCTCAGAAGCCATGTATGTTTCAATGTAGAGTACTGGTTTTCCAAAGAGTTTTTCTAAGCCTTGTTTGTATGGCTCTAATGAAACTCCACCCCAACCAAATGCAGTGAGGTTAGGCCATAATTCGTGTATGTTATTGAGATTATATCGCTTGATTATTCGTTCTAATAAAATTGTATGCCACGCTGGCACACCAGCAATAAAGCCGATATCCCATTTGGGAGCATTAATTGTTATATCTTCAAGTTTATTTTCCCAATCTTTTAGAGCTGAAATTTTTTGCCCAGGTTTGTAAAAGTTTTGGAACCAAATAGGAATTGTTCCAGTGGTTATTCCACTTAAATCGCCTTCATAATGAGAATCAACTTCATTGAGTGCAGTACTACCGCCAAGCATTAAATAGCCTTTCTCAAATAAATCGGCCGGTAATTGTGTATAAAGGCCTAAAGATATAATTTGATTAATACTTGTTCTTTGAATAGCCTTAATCATTTCTTTAGTTACTGGAATTGCCTTTGATGCAGCATCTGATGTGCCCGAACTTAAAGCAAAATATTTAACTTTTCCTGGCCAGCAGACATTTTTTTCTCCTAATCGAGCTTTATACCACCATTCATTATAGATTTTGGTGTAGTCATAAATAGGAACATTTTTTTTGAATTTTTCGTAATATTCCGTTCCGTTTTCAAAAATTGCCGAACTTAAAATTTCATCAAAATTATATGCCTCTCCAAATTGCGTATAACGAGCTTTTGATAGAAGTTTTGTAAGTGCCTTTTTCTGCCACTTAGCAGGTTTTATTTTTCGAATTTGTTGAATCGTGCTTGTTAACTTAATACTACTCTTTAGTAGACGTCCTAATACTGCCATATTGTTTTCCTTTAATTTTTTAGTAATTAACGGGTGTTCATTTCAAAAATAATAGTTTGTTATGAAAAAGTTGTGATAGTTGACTGTTATTCTTACAATTTCCAACGTTTAAGGTTTTTCATTGCATGATAAGCAGTCATATCATAATGTACTGGTACAACTGATACATAGTTATTATTTAAGGCAAAAATGTCAGTATCTGAAGCCTCAGGTTCTCGATTTACAAAATCGCCACCCATCCAGAAATAGGGTCTTCCATGAGGGTCTTTTCTTGCATCAAATTCTTCATGCCAATAGCCATTGGTTTGACGACATATTTTTATACCCTTAATAGGTTTATCTGAAAATGCTGGAAAATTGACATTTAATGCAACATTTGAGGGGAACTCATTTGCCAATGCCTTTTCTACAATTTTTTTAATCCATTTTTTCACATGTGAAAATTCGGCATCATATTTAAAATCATCCAAAGAAAAGCCGATGGATGGAATTCCTTCAATTGCTCCTTCTACTGCAGCCGACATAGTTCCTGAGTAAATTACAGAAATTGATGAGTTTAAGCCATGATTTATGCCACTTACGACTAAATCAATTTTCCTTTCTCTCAAGAAATGGTGTTTTGCCAACTTCACACAGTCAGCTGGAGTACCAGAACACTCGTAAGCTTCTATATTTTTAAAAATTTTATTTTTTTTAACATGAATTGTACTATCCACAGTAATGGCATGCCCCATTCCAGAATTTGGACTATCTGGTGCCACAACGAAAACATCACCAATTTTTTTTACTACTTCAATCAATACTGAAATTCCTTTTGAAGTAATACCGTCATCATTGGTAACTAAGATAAGTGGTCGCATATATTTATTTGATGATTATTAGAATGTGTAATTATTGGATATTCTTTCTACAATTTTATTATATTGCAAAATTATAAATAAAGTATTTAATGGAAATTATATATAAGATTGCAACCCACAAAGATATTAAAGTGATTCGAGAAATTGCTAATAAAACTTGGTTTGTTACTTATGAGCCAATTTTAGGAAAAGAACAGCCTAAATACATGTTTGATGAAATTTACTCTGAAAGTGCTTTACTAGAGCAAATGCAAGAAGGTCAAACTTTTATTTTACAATATTTAAACAACGAAGTTTTAGCTTTCGCTTCTTACTCTTTGAAAAGTAATGAAAAGGAATTGACCTATAAATTAAATAAATTGTACTTAGACCCTTCTTTTCAGGGTGGAGGATATGGCAAAATGCTTATCTCTGAAGTTGAAAAACATGTCAAGGCTTTAGGAGCTAAAAACTTAGACTTAAATGTCAATCGACATAATAAAGCCATTGATTTTTATAAAAAAAACGGTTTTACTATCATTGAGGAAGTAGATATTCCGTTTGGACCTTATTTCATGAATGATTTTATTATGAGAAAAGTATTAGTGTAAGAGCTTTGAATCATGTAAGTTTCTCAATTTTTTCCATGTAACGCTCAAATCTTTGAATATTTTGGGTAGGCTTGCCCGATTCAATGAACACAATTTGTGGAGTTTGGCTTCTTTTTGATTCTAATAAATGTAGTTTATTAAGTATATTTTTCAAATGGCGAGCTGTACCTTCATTTCCATCAAAAATACTTAATTGTGGAGCTAATTTGTAGAATATCGGTTCAAAATATGTAAAATGAGTACAACCTAAAACAATCGAACCAAATTTCTGAATATCAATCTGTATAAGTGTTTCAAGAATGTAGTTTTCGGCATCAATACCAAAATCTTCTTTTTCAGCTAACCTTACGAGTTCTGGTAAAGCCATTCTTTCTACGATATTATTGGCGTCAAGCGAATCAAGCAACCGTTGGAATCTTGCTGAACGTAAAGTTATGGGAGTAGCACAAACCAAAATATGTTTACGCTTACCATCAAGTTCTCTTGTATCATTATCAATTGCAACCTTGACAGCTGGTTGGATAGCTATAATCGGAATACTTAGTCGAGTTATAAGGTCTTCTACACAAACATTGGTTGCAGTATTACAAGCTAGAACTATTGCTTTGACACCAATTTCTAAGAAGTAGTTTACGGCTTTATCAACGTATTCTTTAATTTGTTCTTCCGTTTTAGTGCTGTACGGAACGTTTTCAGTATCGGCATAATAACAGTATTGCTCGTTTGGTAACTGCCGAATAATTTCGTGCAGTAATGTCAGACCACCAATACCAGAGTCAAAAACACCAATCATGTATCTTTTAAAGAAATGTTTAATTAGAATGGGAAATCGCTTTCAGCATCTAAATTTCTTGGTTGATTAGCCTTACTTCCAAGCGTAACAGTATTACCAAAACCTGTTTTAGGAGTAGAGGCACTTTCAAAATTTTCAAGTGAATTTGTTGTATTAATAGGTTTTGGAATATTAAAATCAGCAAAGCCATCTTGACCGGGAATTGGACTGTAAAAGCCATCTAAATCAGTAAATTTAGTGTATTTACCAATAAATTTCAGCTTTACGGTATCTACATCACCACTTCTATTTTTAGCAATAATTACTTCTCCAACCCCCTCGGTAGAATTTCCTTGTTCATCTTGAGTTATCTTATAATACTCAGGGCGATAAAGGAACATTACCATATCAGCATCTTGTTCAATCGAACCAGATTCACGTAAATCAGAAAGTTGAGGTCGTTTGTCTCCACCACGTGTTTCTACCGCACGACTCAACTGCGAAAGTGCAATAACTGGAACATTAATTTCTTTGGCAAGGTTTTTCATTGCTCGGGAAATAGCGGCAATTTCTTGTTCACGATTTCCTTTACTACCACCACCAGTTTCAGCAGTCATTAGCTGTAAGTAGTCGATAATCACCAATCCAATATCATATTGAGCCTTTAATCTGCGGCATTTTGCTCGCATCTCCATAATTGAAAGGGCAGGAGTATCATCAATATAAATTGGTGCTGTCGATAAATTTTTTATCTTTTGATGGAGTTGAACCCACTCATGATTTTCAAGTTTTCCTTTGCGGAGTTTATTACTATCAATTTCAGCTTCTGCAGAAATTAAACGAAGCATTAATTGAGTTGCCGACATTTCCAATGAAAATAAAGCAACTGGAACTCCCCATTCTACGGCTGCATTTCGCATGGCAGAAACTACAAATGCTGTTTTTCCCATAGCCGGACGTGCCGCAATAATCACTAATTCTGTATTTTGCCAACCACTTGTAATTCTATCTAGTGCAGTAAAACCACTTGCAACACCCGTTAGCCCATCTTTATTGTTTTTCTTTTTTTCTAACTCCTCAATCGTAGCACGCATAATGGTGCTTGCATCTGCATAATTTTTGCGAATATTACGCTCAGAAATTTCAAAGAAGTTTTGTTCTACTTTGTCTAATAAAGTAAATACGTCAGTGGTATCTTCGTAAGCATCTTTAAGCATTTCACCCGCTATTTTTATCATATCTCGCTTAATTGCCGATTGGGTTATGATACGAGCATGATATTCAATATTAGCAGCTGAATTTACTTTATTGGTTAACTTTACCAAATAGGCTGCACCTCCCACAAATTCTAACTCACCTGTACTTCTCAATTGAGTAGTAACAGTGAGCATATCTATAGGTTCAGATTTGCCAAATAATTGAAGAATGGCATTATAAATTCTTTGGTGAGACTCTTTATAAAAGCTGGCTGGCTGAAGAATATCAACTACTGCAGTGAGGGCATCTTTTTCAATCATCAATGCACCCAATACTGCTTCTTCAAGCTCAACTGCTTGTGGAGGCAACTTGCCAGTTTCTGTACGCATATTCTCTAGGAAGAGATTTTTTCCAAAGCCTCTTTGTTGGTTTACACCAGCAGATGTATTATTTTGATAACTTCTTTCCATAATATTATTACAATGTTAAGAAGAAAAATATTGTATTAAAAGTGTTATCCTTTCTTTTTATTAATAATGAAATTTGTAATTTATTGATTATCAATATCGTTGTATTCTTTACAAGATTTTTTTGTGGAAAAATAAACAAATTTGTGAATAATTTTTGAACTTTGAGAAACATTGATGTATTAAAATTGCTTTTTTGAGTATAAATTTAATAATTAAACTATAAACAAAACTTATTTTTAGAATTGACTGATAAAGTATTCACACTCGAAGAAGAGATTTCACTAACTGATTTTCTCGGAGTAGAAAACAGTAACATCAAAGAGGTGGCAGGGGCTTTTCCATTAAGTAAAATTATATCACGTGGAAATCAGATTTTGATAAAAGGAAATATTGAAGAAATTAATCGTATTTCAGATGTTATTGAGTCTATGATTGAACATCTTCAAAAATATGGCAGGCTTTCAGTAGAACAAGTGAAAAGCTATATTAGAGAAGACGCCGAAGCAGCTACTCATGAAACACCCGATGATGAATTAATATTGGTCGGTACCAAAGGAAATGCGATTAGAGCGAAAACTGCAAATCAGAAAAAAATGGTTGAAGCAGGGAAAAACTTTGATATCGTGTTCGCAACTGGTCCTGCAGGTACGGGAAAAACTTATACCGCAGTAGCGTTGGCAGTTAAAGCCTTAAAAGAAAAACAAGTAAAGAAAATAATTATTACCCGACCAGCGGTTGAAGCTGGTGAAAACTTAGGTTTTTTGCCAGGTGATTTAAAAGAAAAAATTGACCCCTACTTGAGGCCTATCTATGATGCACTTGAGGATATGATTCAATCGGAAAAATTAAAGTTTTACATTGAAAACAGAACGATTGAAATTGCTCCTTTGGCATACATGCGTGGTCGTACGCTAAATAATGCCTTTATTTTGCTTGATGAGGCCCAAAATACTACGCCCATGCAAATTAAAATGTTTTTAACTCGTATGGGGCCGCTTTCAAAGGCAATCATTACCGGTGATAAAACGCAAATAGACCTTCCTTCAAAACAGAAATCGGGCTTAGCTGATGCCCTCTATATTTTGAAAGATGTGAAAGGAATAGGATTTATTGAACTTGACGACCGTGATGTTGTACGTCATAGGTTAGTTCGTGATATTTTAAAAGCTTACGAAAAAGCAGAGGAAAATTAAATTTATATATTAATGATTAGATATTAGTAATATATTGCAACTCTAAAACTGTTCAACTACGTCTTTAACTGCATGAAAAAGATTTACTACATACTTGCTTTCATTGTTATTAGTTTCTCTGCCACTGCTCAAAAGGTAAAGGCGTGTGCCAATCAATACTGTGATTCAATTGCAAAGGTTTCAGGAAGCAAATACATGCTGATGCAAACAAAATTTGAGGAAGCTCTTGAAAAGCAAATTAGTTCGCAAAAAAACTTTAGAGTTGCTACAGATATCATTCGGATACCAGTAGTTGTGCATGTGATTCATAATCAAATAAGTGGAGCCATTGCTGGTACGAATATACCTGATGAACAAATTTATTCACAGATAAAAGTATTGAACGAAGATTACCGAAAGAAAGTAGGTAGTTTAGGGTATAATACCAATCCAGTCGGAGCAGATTCAGAAATTGAGTTTTTCCTAGCAAACGTTGACCCATTAGGCAAGCCAACCAATGGAATTACACGTACCTTCTCTTCTAGAAGCTCATTCAATGTTGTGAATGATGCCGATAGACTAGCCATGTCGAATCTAGGATATTGGGATAGTAATAAATACTTAAATATTTGGGTTGCCCCCTTTATTAATGATTATATAGGATATGGCGAATTCCCTTTTGCTGAAGCGGTTGACGGTCTTGATGTTGATGCTGATGAAAGAATTGATGGTGTTTTTATAGATTACAAAGTGTTTGGAAAAAAAACGGGTACAAATACAAAAGGTCTCTTTAGTTTTGGACGAACCGTAACTCACGAAGTTGGGCATTGGTTGGGTCTATACCATACTTGGGGTGACCAAAGATGTGGAACTGATTTTGTAGCTGATACGCCACAAGCTGCTACCTCAAATAGTTCAAATACTTGCAAGGATTTATTCTCAACTTGCACAGGAACTAGGACTAGAAATATGATAGAAAATTATATGGACTATTCTCCCGATTCTTGTATGAATATTTTTACACTCGGGCAGAAAGAAAGAATGCGTGCAGTTCTTGATTTGAGTAAAAGGAGAAAAAGGGTACTAAATTATTCGAAGTTTCAACTGCCTCCTTCTAGTACCCTACAAGTGAATTGTCTAAATCCTTTACCTCTAAGTAATCTTCAAATTCAGGTATTATTGCCTGATTTTCAAGACTTTACAGTTGTTTTAAGAGATTTGATGGGCCGACCTGTTTACACTGAACATTATGAAGATTTACCAAGTACTATTATTACTTTAAAAGATAAAGATTTAGCTCCGGGTGTGTATTTCGTAAGTGTTACTTCCAAAGATCAGATTGTCCAGAAAAAATTAGTTCTTTACTAGTCTCTGTTATTTTTGAATCGGTTTTTTGATTAAACCGATGTTATTTTAATTGTGTTTTGCCAAATAAAGACCTCTTTATGGATAATGCTGTAAAAAATCGTCCTGATTTTGATCAAATATTTATGGATCTCGCTCATAATTTAGCTTTGAGGTCACATTGTGTAAAAGCACAAGTTGGAGCAGTTCTTACAAAAGATACAAGAATTATTTCGATTGGCTATAATGGCCCTCCAGCCGGTACTCATAATTGCGATGATGAATTTCCTGACCATGGTTGCCCACGAGATTCAAAAGGGAGCTGTTCATTAGCTCTCCATGCCGAACAAAACGCAATTCTTTATGCTATAAAAAATGGGGCAAACATAGAAGGTACTACCCTTTATGTTACTTTATCTCCTTGCATTGCTTGTGCCAGAATCATTTATACGATGAAGATAAAAAAAGTATTTTATTCAAAATCATACGCCCAATACAAAGGAATTCCAAATGATGAGGGCGTAGATTTTTTAAGGAAATTTGGTGTTGAGGTAATTAAATACTCTGAAAATAATTAATCTTCTGGATTTTATTAGTGAATTACGCCGCCTTCACCATGTACATGGCCGTGGTCTAATTCGCTTTGACTTGCATTTCTTACTTCAAGTATCTTTCCCTTAAAGTGCATTTTTTGCCCTGCCAATGGATGATTAAAGTCAAGAACTACAAAATCTTCTCCGATTTCTATAATTCTACCATTCATTCTACCACCATCTTCATTTGAAAAAGGAATAATATTGCCAATTTCCAACATTCCCTCTGGCACTTGACCATTTTCAATTTTAAAATTATCAATCGGAAAGTCAATAATAGCTTCTGGGTCTGGTTCACCGTAGCCATCTTCAGCATCAATCGAAAACTCAAATTCATCTTCAGCTTGAAGACCAATTAATTTTTCTTCAAATTTTTCTGGCAGACCACTCAAGCCATGAATAAAAACCATGGGCTCGTCATCTTGAACAATTTCAAGTAGCTCTTTATCATTTTCCTCGCCAATTTCTAATTCATAAATTATTTTAACGACTTTGTTTGATTCAATTTTCATTGTAAAATGTATTTTAATAATTATTTCTAAAGTTTTTTGAGTTTATGGTTGATTAAAACTAAATCCGTATTATTTTGCGATTCTAAGTTAAACATTTATATACCCTCTAAATTTGGTGCAAACGTACACATATTAGCTTGTTTTAATGAATTTTTTAGCACATTTATTTCTTTCTGGTAAAAATGAAGAAGTTATGATTGGTAACTTAATGGAAGATTATATTGTAGGGAGAATTGACCATGAGCGGAATAATCATTTGAATAAAGATATCAAACATGGTATCATGTTACACAGGCTAATTGATACAGCAACCGATTCTAATCCGTTTGTAAGTAATTGTAAATTAGTTCTTTATGAAAAGTATCATAAATACTCAGCTGTATTAATTGATATTTATTTTGACCATTTTTTGGCAGTTCATTGGGATTTTTATTCGAAAGAACCTTTTGATTTATTTAGAAAACGGGTTTATTTTTCTTTCGAAAAGCATTGGAATATTTTGCCAGAAAAAATGAAACCCATGATTGAATCAATGATTACTCATGATTGGTTGAAAAACTACGCCGAATTTTGGGGAATCGAAAGGGCTTTACTAGGAGTTTCTCGCAGAACAAAGTTTGAGTCAAATATGGAAAAGGCGACAGATGATTTAAAAATTCATTATAAATTATTCAAAGATAATTTTGAAAAATTTTTTCCTGAATTGTTAGAAACTTGTAACAATTTTTTGGATGTAAATGGTTATGAAAATATTGGTTAGTTTATATTGTGAAAAGGTGAATTTGTGAAAAATTATGATTGAAATTTTAAAATCTATAAAGAAAGATTCCATTAGACCACTCTACTTTTTACATGGTGAGGAAGTATTTTATATTGAACAAGTAGTAGAAAAAATACAGAGTTTGGCCATCCCAGTACACGAAAAAGGTTTTAATGAGTTTGTCTTATTTGGAAAAGAACTTTCAGTAGGAGCCGTTTTAAATTACGCTCGAAGATTTCCAATGATGGCCGAAAGACAATTAATTATTGTGAAGGAAGCTAATCAGATTCAAGGTATTGACCAAAAAGAAAATCAGAAACTTATTGAAGATTATGCATTAAATCCATTACCTTCAACAATATTAGTTCTATGTTTCACTACTGCACAGGATGAACGCAAAACATGGGTAAAGGCATTCGCAAAAAATGGTGTATTACAAAATTTTAAGAAGTTGTATGATAATCAATTGCCTGAATTTGTTTCATCATATTGTCATGGTAGAGGCGTAAAGATAAGTATGAAGGCCATTCAGTTATTGATAGAACATATAGGTAATGATTTAAAAAGATTAGCTAGTGAATTAGAAAAAGTTATTTTAAATATTAAATTAGGAGAAGGTATTGACGCAGATATTATTCAAAAGTACGTTGGTATAAGTAAAGAATATAATGTTTTTGAATTGCAAAAAGCTTTAATACAGCGAGATGTTTTGAAGGCAAATCAAATTATTAACTTTTTGGGAAGAAATCCAAAAGATAATCCAATTCAACCAATCTTAATTATTCTTTACAATTTTTTCAGCAAGGTGTTATTAGTACAGGGGGCTGGTGAATTGAGTGAGTCAAATGTGGCTTCTTTGCTAAAAGTGAATAGTTTTTTTGCCAAAGATTATATTTTAGCGGCTAGAAATTATTCGTTAGCGAAATTAGCTTTTGTTATTCATTCGATTAAAAATGCTGATTTGAAATCAAAAGGTGTTGAGGTTGGAGAAGAAACTGAAGGTGAAATTTTGAAGAAATTAGTTTTTGAAATTTTACATTAATTATGGAATGTTTATTGAGATTTATGCATAAAAAAAGAGTCTCAAATCTGAGACTCTTTAAGCGTTGCGGGAAGCGGGATCGAACCGCCGACCTTAGGGTTATGAATCCTACGCTCTAACCATCTGAGCTATCCCGCAGTATATTTTTTATATTTTTTAAGACTTTTTTGATTGCCTTGAAGAATATGTTGCAAAATTACACAAAGATTTTTACATTGCAAATAAACAAATCAAACTATTAGAAAATTTCGAGAAAAGTTATAAAACTTCTTGAAATAGTTATTTAATAAGACTAAATCGAGTTCGATTTAGGTATTTTTCTAAATATTGTGAATTATGGACAAATTCAAATTTTCTCGAGAATACGAATTCAAGGCATCGCCCAAAGTTTTGTATCCGTATCTTAGTACACCTGCAGGATTACAGCAATGGTTTGCAGCTAAAGTAAAGTATACCAGTGACTCGAATTTTGATTTTGTTTGGGATAATGAAAGTCATCCCGCTCGTTTATCTGTTCAAAGAGTCAATAAACTTGTTAAATTTGATTTTCTAAACGCAGACCAAAGAGGTAATTATGTTGAGTTTAGACTTGAACAAAGTGAACTAACTAATGCCACTTTTTTAAAAATAACTGATAATTCTGATAATAACGATGAAGGAGAATTAGAGGATATTTGGGATGATATGATTTATAAACTTAAAGAAATTGTTGGCGGTTGATTTTTATTGTTAAATAAACTTAATCAATTTGTGAATTTGAATTTCATGTTGGAATTTTGTGAGGTTGAATGTAGTTTTAATGAAAAAAATTGATATTTTAGTGATTAGGTCTTTTATCGGGCCATTCATATTAACTACCTGCGTGGTAGTTTTTATTTTTTTGATGCGTTTCCTCATGCTTTATTTCAACGATTTTGTTGGTAAAGACTTGGGATACGATGTATTTGGAAAGTTATTCGTTTACTTTTCTTTGATAACCGTGCCTATTGCACTACCACTATCTACTTTGTTGGCTTCTTTGATGTGCTTCGGGAATTTAGGCGAATACAGTGAGCTCACGGCAATCAAGTCAGCGGGAGTTCCAATTTCAAGGGTACTTTTCCCTGCAATGATTTTTGCTTTAGGTGTAAGTGTATTTTCTTTCTGGTTTAATAATACAGTAAACCCCTGGGCAAACTTAAAGGGCTATAGCCTATTATATGATGTAAAAACTACTAAAGTAACTTTAAATATCAAAGAAGGTATTTTTTACAAAGAAATTCCCGGATATAGCATTAAAGTAGTAAAAAAATTCTCTGATGGGAAAACCTTAAAAGGAGTTACCATCTATAATCATTCTCAAAATAATGGAAATATCAATGTTACATTAGCCGATTCGGGTAAGATGTACACCATGTATGATAATACTTATTTAGTGTTTGAATTATTTAATGGTTGTAACTATATTGATTACAGAAGTAATGATGCAAGTTATAATGAAACTCAATTCGTTAAAAATGGATTCAAGCAAAATAAGATGGTCTTTTCACTTGAATCATTTGGAATGAAAAGAACAGATGAATCTCAGTTCAAGTATCACGAGTTTATGAAAAATATTAATCAACTCAATGAACAAGCAGATTCAATAAAAAAAGATATAAAAAAGACACTCAGATCCCAAACTACATTAGCTACAAACCTTTATAACTTTCAGTTTAAAGAATATCCTGTTGATACATCAAAAGCAGCCCGTGAGCGAAAACCAATTAAATCAGGCAGTTGGATAGCCGAAAAAATGAAGAAATCTGTAACTGTTACTTCAGATGAAGAAGCCTTTGAAACAGCACTAAATCAAGCTAAAAATCTCAAAGACCAATTTAATACCACGGTAGATATTATCAAAAGTAAAAAGCGAGATGCCATAAAAGCTGAAGTTGAAAAATGGCACAAGTTTACGATGGCTTTTGCTTGTTTTGTAATGTTTCTAATTGGTTCTTCTCTTGGTTCAATTATTAAAAAAGGTGGTTTTGGTATGCCAGTTTTGCTTTCGATTACTTTTTTTATTTTAATGTATGTTTTAATGCAACTTGGTGATAAATATGCAAAGGAAGATATTTGGCCAGTTTTACTTGGTGTTTGGATGCCAGATTTTATATTATTGTTGTTTGGTGTATATTTCCTCTATAAAGCTACTAATGATGCAAGATTGTTTGAAAGTGATATTTACGCAGTTTATTTTGATAAATTGAAATCGCTTTGGAATGAAAGGAAATTTTTTAAACCTAAAAAAGTTTTAACCTAATATAGAACAAAAAATGCCTCGAACATTCGAGGCATTTTTTGTTCTATATATTTTGAATGCTAAGTTGAGTTCCCATACTGATATTGTTATCAATAATTTCGGTGATATATCTAAAATCATCTTCACTTTCGGCATAATCTAAGTCATTTACATCAATAACTAATAGTTTTCCGTGCGTATATAATTCTACAAAATCTTCATAAAGTTTGTTTAAACTCAAAAGATAATTAGGGTCAATGTTTTTTTCAAAATCTCTGCCCCGTTTATTGATTTGTCTTTGCAATTTTGTTAAATCGGCTCGTAGATAAATCATTAAATCAGGATGAGAAATTGCTTGGGTAATCGTATTAAACATGCTTTTGTATGTTTGATAATCAGTTTCATTGAACTTCCCCGTTTCATAGAGATTTCTTGCAAAAATATACGCATCTTCATAAATTGACCTATCCTGAATGATTGTTTTTCTTTCGGTCAATTGTTTTATTTTTAATACTTGCTCGAACCTACTGTTTAAGAAATATATTTGTAAGTGAAACGCCCATTTTTCCATATCTTCATAAAAAGGAGGGAGGTATGGATTTCCATCAACTGCTTCATATAATACTTCCCAACCATAATGATTTGCCAGTTTTGTAGCTAAGGTAGTTTTGCCGGCACCTATATTACCCGTAATCGCAATGTGCATTTTTTACTTTGTCAGAATTTCTTGAAATTTTAATATGTTTCACAAAATAAGGTCTTATATCATAAAAATCATAGAATTAACAGAATATGTTTTGTAATTTTGCGGAAATTCAAATCAAGTTTACACCTTGAAATATTGATAATCAATGATATTAGATAAAAATACCCCTTTAGAAGCGGCAGTTGAAGATTCTGCATCCGCGTTAAATTACCAAGTTCTTCTGTATTACATCTACTCACCGATTGAAAACGTAGTTGAGTATCGTGATATCCACCATCAATTTTGTCTAGATAACAATCTTCTTGGAAGAATCATTGTTGCTCCCGAGGGTTTGAATGGAACTGTTTCGGGCTTAGTAGAAGATACAGAAAAATATATGGCTTGGGTGAAGTCTGATTCTCGCTTTGAGTCGGTTGATTTTAAAGTAGAAAAAGTTTCTAAACATGCTTTCACGAAACTATATGTGAGAATTAAGAAAGAAATTGTCCATTCTGAATTACCTGTAAATCCATTAGTTCAAACTGGAAAGCACCTTGAACCTGCTGACTTTAAGCAATTAATTAAAAATGACCCTAATGTAGTTTTAGTTGATATGCGTTCAAATTATGAACATTCGGTAGGGAAATTTAAAGGTGCAATAACGTTTGACATGGAAAATCTTCGTGAATTACCTGAACATGTACACGAAATTGAGCATTTAAAAGATAAAAAAATTGTAACTTATTGTACTGGAGGAATTAAATGTGAAAAAGCAAGTGCTTATTTATTGTCACAGGGTTTTTCCGATGTGTATCAGTTGCATGGTGGAATAATAAAATATGGCTTAGAAGAGGGGGGTGAAGATTTCGATGGTAAATGCTATGTTTTTGATAATAGATTAACTACCGAAGTAAATAAAGTTAACCCTGAAATTATTTCTAAATGTCATATTTGCGGAACTCCAAGTGATAGAATGGTTAACTGTGCGAATCCAGAATGTAATGAACATTTACCGATTTGTGAAAAATGTGGCCAAGAAATGGAGGGAGCTTGTTCGGTAGCCTGCAAAGAAAATCCAAGAAAACGCCCATACAATGGCACTGGTTATTATGCCAAAACAACTGAAGGTTATAAACCTGAAATTGCATTTAGGACACGAAAAAATACCAAAACCTTACATATTGTAGAGGAATTAGGTTTAAAATAATAAAAAAGGGATTCAAATCAGAATCCCTTTTTTATTATTATTACTTTAAATCCAACCTCACTACATTTTCAACGTGATGCGTATGGGGAAACATATCAACTGGTTGTACATAAGAAATATGGTATTTTTCGCTTAAAATAGCTAAATCTCGTGCTTGGGTCGCTGGATTACAACTTACATATACAATTCTTTTAGGAGCCGCTTCCATTAATGTTCTTACGACAGGTTCATCCATTCCCGCACGTGGAGGGTCAGTAATTACAACATCAGGTTTGCCATTCTGCTCGATAAATTCTTTTGTTAGAAACTTACGCATATCTCCTGCATAAAATTCAGTATTTTCTAATTGATTGACACCCGAATTTATTTTTGCATCTTCAACAGCATCGGCTACATATTCAATCCCGATTACTTTTTTTGCTTTTTTAGCTACAAAGTTGGCAATTGTTCCAGTTCCAGTATAAAGGTCATAGACTAACTCATTACCAGTTAAACCAGCTAAATCTCTTGTTATCTTATAAAGTTCGTATGCTTGCTCAGAATTTGTTTGATAAAATGATTTGACACCTATTCTGAAAGTTAAGTCTTCCATTTTTTCTTCAATGTAAGGCTTGCCGTGGTAGGTCTTTACTTCCAAGTCGAAGAAGGTATCGTTTTTCTTTTGATTTAAAATATAATTTAAAGAAGTTATTTCTGGAAAACTTTGATGTAGATGTTCCATCACAGCTTTTATAGCTTCTTCATTATTTTGGGCAAATTGTACCATTACCATCAAATCTCCCGTTGTTGAAGTCCGAATCATTACGTTACGGAGAAATCCTTCATGGGCAATGTGGTCGTAGTAGGTATATTTTTGTTGATTGGCAAAATCTCTTAGAGATAATCGAATTGCATTTGAGGGATCAATTTGGTGAAAACACTTTTCAATCGGCAATACCTTTTCAAATCTTTTTGGAACATGGAAACCCAAAGCATTTTTATCCATTGATTCCTCTGTGTTAATTTCATCACGAGTAAACCAGCGACTATTAGAAAATGTATATTCAAGTTTATTTCTGTAAAACTCTGTTTTTGCAGAACCTAAAATTGGTTTGATTTCTGGCAATTCGAGTTTGCCAATTCTTTTTAACTGGTCATTTACCTGTGTCCATTTGAGTTCTAACTGTTTCTCATAAGGTACATGTTGCCATTTACATCCTCCACAAACGCCAAAGTGTTGGCAAAAAGGCTTAATTCTCTCGGGTGAGGCCTCAATTATTTCAAGCACATTTGCTTCTGCATAGTTTTTCTTTCTGTTATTTACAAAAAGTTTGACTTTATCGCCTGGGTGCACATTGCTTCCTTCAATAAAAATTACTTGTCCGTTGTGTTTTGCAATACACTTACCTTCGGCTGCAAAGCTTTCAACCACTATTGACTCAATTACAAATGTTTTTTGTTTTCCCATTATTTAATATGCTGATTCTGAGTAGGCTCAAATCTTTTATTTTCTGATTTCCCTTAGTTTTAAACCACAAAAGTATTTAACTTAGCTTGAAGTTCAAAATCGAACCTTTGACTATCTTTTCACGTCTTTTATTTAGCCGAATCTAAATTCTGAACTATTCTCATTATGAAAAAAGTTTTATTCTTGCTGTTATTATTTTTTATTGTACATGGAGTAAGGGCCTCTCACATTGTGGGAGGAGAGATTGAGGTCATTCAAATTAAAAATCCTATTGTTCCTAACTCTACTCATCAAGTCACTCTTAGCTTATATTTTGATGCAATCAATGGTCGTTCTGCTGCGGAAGACCTAACAATTACACTACAAGTTTATCGAAAGAAAGATTTAGCCCTTATGGGGAATATTACTTGTCCACAAACTTACCGCCAGCCCATAAAGTATGTAGACCCATCTTGTCAAAAAGGAGATTTGGCTACTTTATTAATAAAATACACGAATACTATTGATATGTCTGATGCCAAATTCTCAGACCCAGAAGGATATATGATTGTTTGGGAACGCTGCTGTAGAAACAACATTATTACCAATATCCAAAATCCTAGTAATGTTGGAATGGTTTTTTATACTGAATTTGTAGGAAATACAGTGCCTAATACAACGCCTCATTTTCGTGATATTATCGCTGATTATGCCTGTATTAACCAATACTTTGAAATTGATTTTAATGCTACTGATGAAGATGGCGATAGTCTAGTGTATAATTTGGTTGTTCCTTGGATTGGTAATTCTTCTCCTCAAGTTTCAAACCCAATGACATCTCCTAGCACATCTTACAGAGAAGCTTCTTGGGTTTCAGGAATTGATATAAACAATGTAATTCCTGGCGAAATACCTTTGAGAATAGATTCACAGACCGGTGTATTAAGCGTAAAACCGAATAAATTAGGTTTATATGTTTTTTCTGTAATGGTGGAAGAGTTCCGTAAGGGAAAAAGAATTGGGAGAATGAAAAGAGATTTTCAGTTAAAAGTGATTGATTGTATTTATAATTCACCACCAGTTGTTGGAGTTGCCAACCAAAATTCTAAAAAAGTGTTTTCAAATAATGAGATAGTTACGATTAAAAAAGGTCAAAAGCGTTGTTTTGATATTCTTTTTACCGACCCAGATATTAAACAAATTGTAACTCTTTCTGTAAAAGGTGTAAATATTGACACAAAAAAGATTTTATTTCCCACAACACTTTCTACCGAAATAAAGTCTAGCGATACCTTAAGAGCTACTTTTTGTTTGGATGAATGTATTATAACTCGTAATAATGTTCCAGCTGAATTTTATATCTTAATAAGTGATAATGGCTGTCCTGTGCCTCAAAATAGAAGTTTTAAAATGAGGGTTCAATTCGAAGAAAATCAGAATACTAAACCGACGATCACAACTTCTTTGACCAATAATCCAGTAGTTATGTACGGGGATACCCTAAGATTTTCTGTTTTTGGTAATGATGTTGATAACGATACACTATCGCTCTCGGGTGCGGGGCGTAACTTCAACCTTGCAAATTATGGTTTTAATTTTCCTTCAAAAAATGGCATTGGAAGTGTAAATTCTATTCTCCAGTTCATACCAAATTGCGAAGCACTCAGACAAAAGCAATTATTACTTGATTTTATTGTGAGAGACCAAAGATGTGGCATAAGTGCACAGACCTTGTATTCTGTTCCTGTGGAAGTAAAAGGAAAGCCTAATAATGCACCTACTGTACTCACTTCTCTAAATAATAATACCATTACTTATACCTTAAACCCAAATCAAAGTAACGACGTAACATTTAATGTAAATTCGCAAGATATTGATAATGAGATTATTTCTTTAATTGGTTCTCCCAAAGGATTTGATTTTAAGAGTGCACAAATGACATTTGAAAATAAAGATGGAAAAGGAAAATTAAGCAGTTTGTTTACATGGAAACCAACTTGTTCACTATTGGGTGGTCAGGATTTGAGGGAGTTTATTGTCAATTTTTCAGCAAAAGATAATAATTGCTTTCAAATGAAAGATTCGGTAAATGTGAAATTAATACTAAAAGATAATTTAGTGATTGATAATCCATTCGAGCCTTTTAACACTTTTACGCCTAATGCTGATGGTAAAAATGATTTTTTCAATTTGGGAAATATTCCTGACGATAATTGTAAAAGGCAGTTTCAAAAATTCGAAATTGTGAATAGATGGGGGAAATCTGTTTTCTTAACTGATGATAGAAACTTTAATTGGGATGGTGGCGAGGCACCAAGTGGACAGTATTTTTATGCTCTTACCTTTTCCGATAAGGTTTTCAAAGGAGTTATTAATTTAATTAAATAAATTTAATCTTTAGTACATTGTTTTTAATCTATTAAGGGAACAAAATCACGAAAAAAAACATTTATTTTATAATTATTGTTTTCTCTTTTATAGTGAGTTCATAATTTATTTAAAAACAAATTCCATGCTAAAAGATAAAGTTGTAATCATCACAGGTGGTTCGTCAGGTATTGGAAAAGCTTTGGCGTTTGAGCTTGGAAAAGAAAAATGTAAATTAATTATTACGGGTCGTAATAATGACAAACTAGAGCAAACCAGCCACGAACTTTCAATGAATGGAATCGAAAACCACTACATCGTGGCCGATTCGAGCTTAGAGTACGACAATAAACGCATAGTTGCTGAAGCCATCTACCACTATGGCAAAATTGATATTGTAATTAATAACGCTGGTATAACGATGCGTTCGATGTTTGAAGACGCTGACATTGACGCTACTATCAGGAAAGTAATGGATATCAATTTCTTTGGTACTGTCTATTTAACACAAGCGGCCTTGCCTTACATTAAGAAAGCCAAGGGAACAATCGTGGGCATTTCCTCGATTGCGGGTTTTAGAGGTTTACCAGTACGCTCGGGTTATTCTGCCTCAAAATTTGCAGTAAACGGTTTTCTCGAGGCCTTAAGAACAGAATTGTTATATTCTGGTGTAAACGTTCTTACTGCTTGCCCTGGATTCACTTCTTCAAACATACGATTTGCAGCAATTGATGGCCACGGTGAAGTAAGTCAAGAAACAGTTAGAGATGAGGAAAAAATGATGTCAGCTGAAGAATGTGCCATACACATTGTTAAAGCAATCAAGAAAAGAAAGCGTTCGATTGTTTTAACCAAAGAAGGAAAACTAACCGTGTGGTTAAATAAGTTGTTCCCGAGTTTGGTAGATAGGTTAGTTTATACTAACCTTTCTAAAGAAAAAAATTCACCTTTGAAGCAAGCTAGTCAAATTGCATAGTTATTAGGCCACATAAAATGTGGCCTATTTTTATTTTACAACATATATATCACTTGCTTTTAAATAGCAAAAATTACCTTCCCATAATACTTGGTACCAAATATCATCTGACTTAATGACATTCAGTCTATTACCCTCACTAATACTTCCCACAATTTGAGAAGCAGCTGAAGGATAATCTCTCAAGTAAACTTTCTCGTTTTTAATTATCGCCGATTTATAATTATTCGGTAGATTAATGAGTCCTCCCAGAAATAATAAATATACTACAAAAATAACTTTGTGTCGTGCGGGTGAAAACTGCTTATTTCTTTTCTTTAAGATTAGAACTACAAATATATATATCCCTAAAATTAAAAATCCAAGCCAAAGGTAATTTGAATATTGACGATAATAGAAAAGAAAATAATTCAAATCGTTTTTTTCGTACCCTTTGAAACCATTTTCAGAGGCTACCAAATACATCTTCTCAAACGTTTTTTCGTTTGGCTGCTTAAAAAAATATAAATTCAAATAATAAAGTTCGTTCACAAATTCTCCTTTACTTTCTGAAATATTGGCAAGTTTAAGATAAATTTTAGGATTGGGGTTTGAGCTGTTTTTTAAGATTTGCTCATAAAGTGCTTTTGACTCATCAAATTTTTTTTGAACAAATAAAGAATCTGCTTTTTTATTTAAGTTTGTTTGAGCCTGACTATCAATAAGTTGCCCCAACGTTAAAAAAAAAGTTAAAAATATTTTCAGAAATTTCAGAAAGTATGTTTGCATCGTATTGTTAAAAGTACTAATTTTGCACCACGATTTAAGAACAACGGCACAGAAAGCAAAGTTAATATAAATTGATTTACTTTCAAATGTGAACCTCAAACTTAGATTAAAATAAAAGATTCCGTAGCTCAGTTGGTAGAGCAATACACTTTTAATGTATGGGTCCTGGGTTCGAGTCCCAGCGGGATCACAAGGGTTACCAGTGGTAATTCTTCTTCGTGGTAGAGGCCACCTTACATATATGACAAACAGAGGCTAAGGCCAAAAGTTTGATGATTCCGTAGCTCAGTTGGTAGAGCAATACACTTTTAATGTATGGGTCCTGGGTTCGAGTCCCAGCGGGATCACGAAAGCCTCAAGTCTGAGGCTTTTTATTTTAAAATAATTCCCAAAACAAATTTGGAAAAATTCGCTTCCCTATTTAGTTTTGAAGTCAAAGTAAGGCGATGTGGTGGAATTGGTAGACACGCTACTTTGAGGGGGTAGTGGGCGTAAGCCTGTGCGAGTTCGAATCTCGCCATCGTCACTTTTAAGTTTAAGTTGAACATTTGTTATTTGAAAAGCCATCCCAAATTGAGGAAGGCTTTTTTTATGCCATTAATATACCTTCTTGCGTCGTCAATATATATTATATTTGGTAATTTTCATTATTTATTGAAAATAAATAACTATCTTTGCAACTGTTTTAAAATAATTTATAAATCTAAGTTAACATCAAGATGTATTTAACTACGGAGAAAAAAGAAGAAATCTTTGCAGCAAAAGGTTTCCAAAAGAAAGCAACTGATACAGGTTCTCCTGAATCTCAGATTGCATTATTTACTTATCGTATTGCACACCTTACTGAGCATTTAAAATCTCACAAGCATGATTACTCTACGAGAGCAGGCTTGTTGAAATTAGTAGGTAAGCGTCGTCGTTTACTTGATTATTTGTACAAGAATGATATTTCTCGTTACAGAGCAATCATCGCCGAATTAGGAATTCGTAAGTAATATCAAATTGGTCAGGGAGTATTTTACTTATTCCCTGACTTTTTTATTCGAAATCATACTTCAATAGAAAATATCAAATTTATCCCCGCGGAATTACGGATAATAACAACCACGTCAAAGCGGACGCGTGGTACTAATAAAAAAATCAGATAATGTTTAACATTCACACTAAGACCATCGTAATGCCCGATGGCAAAGTGATTACCATTGAAACTGGGAAATTGGCTCGTCAGGCTGATGGTTCGGTAGTAGTTAAAAGTGGTAATACAATGCTTTTGGCTACTGTAGTTGCGGCACAAGAACACAAAGAAGGAACCGACTTCTTACCTCTTTCGGTTGATTATCAAGAAAAATTTGGTTCTGCAGGTAAAATTCCGGGAAGTTTCCAACGTCGTGAAGGAAAACTTTCAGATAATGAAGTGCTTATCAGTCGTTTGATTGACCGTGCTTTACGTCCAATTTTTCCTGAGGACTATCATGCAGAAGTTCAAGTTATTGTTACATTAATTTCTGCGGATGCGGAAATTCAACCTGATGCCCTCGCTGCTTTAGCTGCTTCTGCTGCATTGGCTGTTTCTGATATTCCATTTAATGGACCAATCTCTGAAGTTCGTGTGATAAAATCAAATGGTCAGTATTTAGTCAACCCAACTACAAGCGAAATGAAGCACGCTTCATTAGATTTAATTGTAGCTGGAACACGTGATAATATCATTATGGTTGAGGGAGAGGCAGACCAATGTACTGAAGAAGAAATGATTGAAGCAATTAAGGTTGCTCATGAAGCTATTATCGTTCAGGTAGATGCATTGAAAGCCTTTGAAACTGAATTAGGCAAAACTGAAAAACGTGTTTATTGTCATGAAGTTCATGATGAAGAACTACGTGAACGGATGAATAAAGAGCTTTACGATAAAGTCTATGCTGTTTGTTTGGAAGGAAATAACAAGAAAGAAGTTAGAAAAGAGAAATTTGGAGCTATACTTGATGAGTTTATTGCTAGCTTATCAGAAGAAGAGTTAGCTGAGAAAAAATCTCTTATCAAAACATATTATGGTGATATTCAGTACTATGCATCAAGAAACATGGTACTTGATGAACGTACACGTTTAGACGGTCGTAAGTTAGATGAAATTCGTCCAATTGTTTGTGAAGTAGATTATCTACCATCTGCTCATGGTTCGGCACTATTTACTCGTGGCGAAACACAATCATTAACAACGGCAACTTTGGGTACAAAGCTTGATGAAATGATTGTTGACCAAGTAATGGTTTCTGGATATAGCAAGTTTTTCTTGCATTATAATTTCCCAGGATTCTCTACAGGCGAAATCAAACCAAACCGTGGTGCAGGTCGTCGTGAAATTGGTCATGGAAACTTGGCGATGCGTTCTTTGAAACAAATATTGCCACCAGAAGCTGATAATCCTTATACAATTCGTGTAGTATCTGATATTCTTGAATCGAATGGTTCATCTTCAATGGCTACAGTTTGTGCTGGATGTTTAGCTTTGATGGATGCTGGTGTACAAATTAAAGCACCAATCTCTGGCATTGCAATGGGTTTAATTACTGATAACTCAGCAGGGAAATGGGCTGTACTTTCTGATATCCTTGGTGATGAAGACCACCTTGGTGATATGGACTTCAAAGTAACGGGTACTGAAACTGGTATCACTGCTTGTCAGATGGACATTAAAATCGGAGGGTTATCTTTTGAAATTCTTGAGCAAGCATTACTTCAGGCAAAAGCAGGCAGAATTCATATCTTAGGAAAAATGAAGGAAGCTATTGAAACTCCTCGTCCAGATTTGAAACCACACGCTCCACGTGCATTCACCATTGTTATAGATAAAGAATTCATTGGTGCAGTAATCGGACCTGGTGGTAAAATTGTACAGGAAATCCAAAGAGAATCAGGAGCTACTATTACAATTGAAGAAAAAGAAGGTAAAGGATATGTTTCTATTTTTGCAACCAATGGCGATAGTATGGCACATGCTAAAAAGCGTGTGTATGCAATTGTAGCTACTCCAGAGGTAGGAGAAGTATATGATGCAAAAGTAAAATCGATTCAACCATTCGGTGCTTTTGTTGAATTTATGCCTGGTAAAGAAGGTTTACTTCATATTTCTGAAATTTCATGGGAACGCCTTCCAAGTATGGATGGTGTACTTGAAATCGGTGAAGAGCTTCAGGTTAAATTACTCGAAGTTGACCCAAAAACAGGTAAATTCCGATTATCAAGAAAAGCACTTTTACCAAGACCAGAAAAGAAACAAGCATAGTTTTGTTATCTGATATTTGTTATTTAAAAAGTAACAAATATCAGATATTGAAACATTTAACAAAATTTAATTGTTCTTTAAGCCAAGGTATTAAAGTTTTTACGTTATATAAGAAATCTGTCGGGGATGAACCCGTTTAAATGAAGATATGCGTCAGCTAAAAATTAGTAAGCAAATTACAAACCGCGAGAGCCAATCTCTCGACAAGTATCTCCAAGAAATTGGTAAGGTAGATTTGCTAACTCCCGATGAGGAAGTTATACTTGCACAGAAGATTAGGGATGGAGACCAATACTCTTTGGAGAGATTGACAAAAGCAAACTTGCGTTTCGTGGTTTCAGTTGCCAAACAATATCAAAATCAAGGTTTGTCATTGGGTGATTTGATTAATGAAGGAAACTTAGGTTTAATCAAGGCCGCCCAAAGATTTGACGAAACTCGTGGTTTTAAATTCATTTCTTATGCCGTTTGGTGGATTCGTCAGTCAATTCTTCAAGCTTTGGCAGAGCAATCACGTATCGTGCGTTTACCACTTAATCGTGTTGGTTCATTAAATAAAATCTCAAAAACTTTCTCCGATTTGGAGCAAAAATTTGAAAGAGAGCCATCACCTGAAGAGTTAGCAGAAGTACTAGAAATTACTGCTGCGGAGGTAATTGATACATTAAAAATTTCGGGTAGACACGTTTCTGTTGATGCTCCATTTGTTCAAGGTGAAGAAAATAGCCTTTTGGATGTATTGGAAAATGACAGCGAAGTGAAGCCAGACCAAGGTTTAATTGATGATTCACTCCGAAGAGAGGTAATGCGTGCATTATCAACGCTTACGCAAAGAGAAGCAGAAGTTATCACATATTACTTTGGGCTAAATGGTGAACAAGCAATGACTCTCGAAGAAATTGGTGAGAAGTTTAATCTTACTCGTGAACGTGTACGCCAAATCAAAGAAAAAGCAATCAGACGTTTACGTCAAACATCAAGAAGCAAAGCTTTGAAAGCTTATTTAGGATAAGCTACACAAATAATTAATCAAAGAAAGGTACGTAATCGTGCCTTTTTTTGTTTTTAATATTCATTTGAATAATTTTCACAAGAATGGCTATTTTACAACCAATTCATAATATCGCAGAAATTCTTGCTCAAAAAAATGTAACGACTGCTATTTTGTGTCCGGGTTCAAGAAGTGCGGCTTTAACCATCTCTTTAGTACGTCATCCTGAAATTCAAACATACAGTATTAGTGATGAAAGGTCTGCTGCTTTTATTGGATTAGGAATGGCACAACAAACGGGTGACACAGTAGCACTGATTTGTACTTCTGGTACTGCCGCATATAATTTTGCTCCTGCAGTTGCTGAAGCATATTTCCAAGAAATACCTTTATTAGTAATGACGGCTGACCGTCCGGCGGAATGGATTCATCAATATGATGGACAAACAATTTATCAGCGAGAAATTTATGGAAAACATGTAAAAAAAGCCTTTGAATTACCTTCTGATTATACCCATTCTGATTCAGTTTGGCAAATTGAGAGGGTTGTTAATGAGGCTGTAAATCTTTCTCAGATTTTTCCAAAGGGGCCAGTTCATATCAATGTTCCAATTAGAGAACCATTTTATCCTACTGAAATGGAAAAAATTGAATTTGATAGAAACGTAAGAATAATTAAACATGCACATGTAGAAAAAAAACTATCAAATGAATTTTGGTGTAATTTTAAAGAAATCTGGGAAAGTATTGATAATAAGTTAATTATTGTCGGACATCAACATAGTTCTAAAAGGTTGAACATTGTACTTGAAAAATTTGTGGAAGAATTGGGTGTACCAGTTGTTGCAGATATTATTTCAAATGTAAATTCAATTGAGCCAGTTTTATCGGATGTTTTTTTATCTTCCAAAAGTGGAAATTTAAAAAATAACTTGAAACCAGATTTGCTTATTACAATTGGTAAGTCAGTTATTTCAAAGAACCTAAAAATATTCATTCGTAATAATAAACCTAAGTTTCATTTTCATATTCAAGAAAATGGTGATTTGATTGATCCATTTCAGACATTGACTGATAAAGTTGAAGTTTCGCCAGAATATTTCTTCGAACAATTATTTGAAGATTTAGATATTCAGAATTTTAAAAATGGCGATGAAGAAATTGATTTTGAATTTTTGCAGCAATGGTGTAATACAAATGAAAGAGCAAAGAAAAAACTTAATTCATTTATTGAGAATTTAGAGTATTCTGAATTTAAAGTCATAAAAAGCATCATTGATAAACTGCCTGAGAATTCGATATTTCATCTTGCCAATAGTATGGTAGTGAGATACGCAAATCTCATAGGCATAGAAAAGGGGAAAAATATCGAAATTTTTGCAAATAGAGGCACTAGCGGTATAGATGGTTCGCTGAGTTCGGCTATTGGAGTGGCATTAAAGACTAATAAAATTGTAACTTGTTTAATAGGGGATATGTCATTCTTTTATGATAGAAATGGTTTTTGGAATACTTATCTGCCTGATAATCTGAGAGTTATAGTCATAAATAATCATGGTGGGAATATATTTAGAATAATTGATGGTCCAAATAAGCAACCTGAAGTAAAGGAATATTTTGAAACAATTCAAAGCAGTTCTGCGAAGTATATTTGCGAGGAGGCAAATGTATTTTATCATCATGTGAATGATGAAGAAAGCCTATTAAGTGCATTAAACTTTCTTCATCAAAAATCAGAAAGGCCTATATTAATTGAAGTTGAAATTGATGGTAATAAGAATGCTGAGGTTTTTGCATCATACAAAAAATTATTTGCAGAATTTGTTTAACATTTCAATCGATTTTGCCTCATTAATTTTAAAACCTACATTCCAATATTCACAAGCTTTGGCATTATTGCCAAGGCTTTTTTGTGTTAAACCAAGGTAGTAATTCAACAATTCAACTGTAGGGTCTATTTTATCTGCTTTTATAAATGTTTCAAATGCTGATTGATAATCTGAGTTTTTGTATAGATAGAAGCCTAAATTTCTAAGTGCCCATGCATTATTAACATTCTTTTCTAGCAGTTTATCAAGTATTTTTTTTGCTTCTTCTTTCTTTCCCACATTGATTAAGTAGTAGGCTTTATTATTTAAATAAATGTCATCCTTTTTTAAAAATATCGCTTTTTCAATTATATCTAATGACTTTGCGAAATTTTCTTTTTGTGCTTCAATCAAACTAAGATTATTTAATGCAAAATCTTGATTTGGATTTATTGATAAAGCTTTCTCAAAATTCGATTTAGCATCGACATATTTTTTTTCTGTGTATTGAATGTAGCCCAGATTTGTAAATGCCTTATCATTTTTTGGATTTAACTTTAATGCCAATGCAAGGCTTGAGCTGGCATCTGAAATCTTATTTTGCTGTATTTGCACATTACTTAAAGTAACATAAAAAAATGAGGAGTCTCTATATTGGTTACTAATTTGTGTTAATAATTCATTAGATTCGTTTAACTTGCTCGTATTAGAATATGCTTCAGCTAAGTTGTATTTGGCCATTGAAAATTTATTGTCAATTTCAACTGCTTTTTCAAAGTCTAGTATGGCTCCTTCAATATTACCCATCTCTCGTTTTACAATTCCTCTATTATTGTAAGCATCGGCAAACTTTGGAGTTTTTTCAATCGCTTCTGAATAAAATTTAATCGCTTCTTCAAAATTTCCTTTTTTATAAGCGACATTTCCCTGAATGAAGAATAATTCTGTGTCTTTCTTCGATCTCTCACATGAAGTATATAAAGTACAAATAATTATAATTGTAATAAAAGTTTTAAAAGTATTAAAAGTAATATTCATTTTAGTAGTATAGTTAAATTAGTTTGTTGTTGTTATTTTTTTATTCAAATTTGTTTTGTAAAATTGCATTTCAATCAACAAATTATTCGAAAAATGAAATACATTAAAGAAATTCCAAATAATTATTGCAAAGCTTCTCTTTATGCATGGAACAATAAATACATAATTAAGTTTGAAGCTGGAATGTATGAGCAAACGTACAAAGTTAATGAATATGATGTATCAAGTGAAGATGAAATCGAAGAAATGCTTGGAGATACATTTATGGAACGTGTTGTAAATAGATTTAAAGAGATGTCGGAAGATTTTGAATTAATTTTAGATTCAGTAGATTAAAAAAAAAGAAAAGCTCGCTTGATGTCGAGCTTTTCTTTTTTTTTATTATTTTATGAACAACCATTTCTTATAAAGTCTTTCTTGTTCAGGGGTTGGATTTTGTACTTTTTCAAGTTTAAATCTTTGGTTAGGATTTCCTTTTAATGTGATTTCATAGGTAAATTCTTGCCCAAAGCGTTTAACTTTCACATTAATTTTATCTCCTACTTTTTTATCGGTAATTGAATTGGATGGATTAGCTCCTTTCACTCCATTTATTTCTAAGATTTCATCATTTACATTTAATCCATAATCGTATGCACTTGTTCCTTTTTGGATACTTGTAATCTTATTATTTTGCAAAGAAAAGCCCCAAAATGGATTATTTGATTCTGATTCTTTGATTAATTCTAGTCCTACATATTTATAAAATGCATTGTAATCAATCGGTTCTGCACGCCAAATATGTTTATTAAAGAAATTATCCATATTTATACCAGCAACTAGTTCGCATGCTTTTTGAAATTCATCATCTTTAAAACCTCTTTTTTGTTTTTTATAATATTCGTTCCACAAGTATTTAAATACATCATCCAATGATTTTTCGCCCTTAGTCTCTCCTATAATATATAGGTTTAAAAGTGCCCCTAGTACATCACCTTTATCATAATATGATATTGTACTATTCTTAGAATTTTCGTTTTGTCTGTAGTATTTAATCCATGCATCCCAACTAGATTCAGTAACTGCTTGTACAGTATTTCCAGGTTGATTCTCAATACTTCCGATAGCAATTTGTTCTCTTTTAATGTATTCGTCTGGAGTCAAAATTCCTGCTCGTAATAAAATATTATCTGCATAAAAAGATGTCATACCTTCAGAAACCCAAAGCATGTGTGTATAATTTTCATTGTCATAGTCAAACGGTCCCAAAGCAATAGGACGAATTCTTTTAATATTCCATAAATGAAAATATTCGTGTGCAATCAAACTCATGGAGTTTTTCATTGAAGTTTCATTTATGTAGGCAGTGGGTGAAGTTTGACACGTTGTAGAGTTTAAATGTTCGAGTCCGCCACCAATTCCGGGTAATTGGTGAATAATGAAGGTGTAATCCTCACAAGGATGTTCTCCAACTACACTTGCAGCCGCTTCTGTAACTCTTTTAAAAGTTTCAACAGTAAGCTTTTCATCAGCTAATAGTGGAGCATTACTGTATAAAGCAATTGAATGGGGAATTCCTAAAGCCTTAAATGTCAGTACTTTATGCGTACCAATTTCAATCGGACTATCAACTAAGATATCAAAGTCTGGGGAGAAATATGAAAATTCAGTTTCCGATATTCTTTTCAGACCGGTTGATATTGTATTCCAATTCTTGTAAGGTTTAATAGTTAGGATTGATGGTGACATTTTTAATTCGGGTATATACAAAAACATGGAAGCACCGTTTAGATATCCATGTGAATCATCCAAAAAGCTATTTCTTACACTCAACTCAAAAGCGTACACTTTGTATGAAATAATTATCTTTGAATTCTTGCCAAAAACACGCCACGTATTTTTGTTAATTTTATCAAACTTCAAATCTTTTTTACCATCACTAACTTTTACAGATTCTACATTTTTTGCATATTCTCTTACAAGATAAGAACCTGGAGTCCAGACTGGCATTTTGAAATCAACAAAATCCTTTTTATTTAATTCGTCTATTTTATCAATATCACTCAGAGTCATACTTACTTCAAAGTAATGAGTCCATGGTTCAGACATTGACAATTCGTATTGAATGTTAGTTTTGAGAATTTGATTGCTAGAGTTATTTTTTAATGATTTCGAGAAGGCAAAATCATAAGTAACTAAAACTAAAGTTAGAATAAGGGTCTTCAAAAATGCTTTTTTCATTTAAAAACTGAGTTTTGTTTGTTGTTGAAATTCAATGAACAATTTTTTTATAAAAATATCGTTTTTTTGCATGTAATTACTTCATTTTTTTACCAAATTTAAAATTGGCATTTCATTTGATTTGAGTTTTACTTAATTTGGTTTTTGTTTTACTATCCTTAATTCCATGAATCAATTATTTGCTACTGGGCGGGTTTCCATCAGGACCTATTCTGCCTTAATTCTTTGTAGTTTATTACAAATCTGCCAAACTTCGTATTCGCAAAATACGCTTGCTTATACAGACCCTGAATCTCATTACAACAAAGGAATAGAGCTTTTTCAGAAAAAAGCTTATGCTGCCTCAAGAGAAGAATTTAAACATTATATTCAACTAACCGAAAAGACACTTAAAGAAAATGAGTTTAACCTAACAAATGCTGAATATTATTCGGCACTTTCGGGTTTGTACTCAAAAGCTTTAGATGCTGATATTGAGATTGAAAGATTTGCAATTAATCATTCTAATCATCCTAAGGCAAAACTGATTTATACAGATTTAGGTAAGTATTTTTATGACCAAGGTGATTATAACAAAGCTATTACTTACCTTGAAAAAGCTACCATAAAAGCTAATAATAGTCAACAAGCAATTGAACTCAAATATAAATTGGGCATATCATACTATTTGACTAATAATTTTAAAAAAGCTCTTCCAATTTTTAACGAAATAAAAACAATCGCTTCAGATTATCAATCGCATTCTACGTATTATGCGGGGGTAATTAACTACAAAAATGAAGACTATAATGCCGCACTTTCTGATTTAAAAAGAGTTGAGAATGTAAATCCTTACAGAATCGAAATTCCAAATTGGATTGCCAATATTTTGTATGTTCAAAAAAGAAATGATGAGCTTTTAGCATATACCGAACCAATTATTGAAAAGCCTAATGGTAAGAAAATTGACGATATTTGTTTGGTAACCGCTGAAGTTTGTTATTTCAAAGATGATTTTGACAAAGCAGCAAAGTACTATGATAAATTCCGAAACTTAAGGAGAGGAAGTGTTTCAAATCAAGTCACGTTCCGTCATGCTTATAGCTTATATAAAACAGGTGCTTTTGAGAAGGCTGTTGAGAATTTCAAGAAAATTGCAGCACAAAATAATGATTTAGGTCAACAATCTGCTTATTATTTGGGTATTTCTTCTTTAAAAGCTAATGATTTGAATGCCGCTCTAGCAGCTTTTGAAAGAGCTAAATCAAGTACTTTTGACAAAGTTATAAAGGAAGAAGCTCAGTTTAATTATGCAAAAGTAGCCATTGATTTGGGGAATAATCAACTTGGTATTAGTGAATTACAAGATTATTTAAAAAACTATGCAAATGGAAAATATGAAGATGAAGCAAATGAAATCTTAAGTGAAGTTTTGTTTGATTCAAATAATTTTTCACAGGCAATTTCTTACATTGAAGGATTAAAAAAACGTACAAACAAAATAAATGCAGCTTATCAACGACTTTGTTACAGTCAAGGAGTTTTAGATTTTAATGCAGAAAGGTACACACGTGCTATTCAATACTTTGATAAATCACTTACCCAACCAATAGATATTGATTTAAAAAATAATGCACTTTTTTGGAAAGCAGAATCTGCCTACGCAGGAAAGTCACCAGAGGCTGAAGCACTCTACAAAGATGTGGTGAATAATGCCAATAATGAGAGTTTAAGACAAAAAAGTAGATATGGACTGGCTTATCTGAATTATAATAATAAAGATTACAAGCAAGCGAGTAATTATTTCAAAGAGTTCCTAAAAGGTAAACGTGATGAAAGTAATCGTCAGAATTTTGAAGATGCTCTTGTTAGAATTGGGGATTGTTATTTAGCAACTAAAAATTATAATGATGCCATCACTTACTATGACCAGGCAATTAAAGAAAACAAAACAGAAAAAGACTACGCGATGTATCAAAAGGCATTGACATTAACATTTTTGGGTAGAAATCAAGAAGCTCAGCAAATTTTTGAAAGAATTTCAATTCAATACCCAAATTCTCGTTTAGTTGATGATGCTTTATATCAAAATGGTGCACTCGAATTAGACAAGGGAAATTATCAAAATGCTGTAAATATATTGAATAAAATGGTTCGTGAGCGTTCAAAAAGTGCTTTAATGCCAAAGGCATTGGCTAAACGTGCATTAGCTTACTCAAACTTGAAAAATTTTGAAGCAGCAATCATCGATTATAAAGTTATTCTTCAAAGATATGGTAGCAGTGAGGAGGCAGATAATGCCTTATTGGGTTTACAAGAAAGTTTAAATTCAGTTGGCCGATCAGAGGATTTTGCTACTATTGTTGATGAATTTAAGAAAAATAATCCAGCCAATGGATCGGTTGAAAATCTTGAATATGAATCTGCAAAAAATCTATATTTGAATGAAAAGTATGAAAAAGCAATTCCAGCTTTTCAAAAATATATCAAAAATTATCCAAGCAGCAATAATAGTTTCGAAGCAAAATATTTTATAGCTGATTCTTACTATATTTTGAATGATAAAGCAAATGCATTAAGCTTCTATAATTTAGTAATTGCTGAAAATCGTACCACATACGTTACAAAATCTGCTTTGAGAGCAGCAGCCATTGAAATAGGAAATAAAAGTTTTAAAAATGCCATTACCAATTTTAGAACTGTAATTTACGCTTCTCAAAATAAAAGAGATATAGTAACAGCTTGGCAAGGCTTAGCAGATGCTTACTATACTATTGGAAATCATGACTCCACTCAAGTATTTTGTAGAGAGATTATTAATAATGGTGGTAGTATTGTCATGGGAGCTCCGAACAAAGCTCAATTACTATTAGGCAAATCATTTATGCAAAAGAATGATTATTTAAAGGCTGAGGAAGAATTCAAGAAAACTATTCTTATGGCAAAAGATAATAATGGTGCCGAAGCAAAATATTTTATAGGCGAAATGCAGTATAAATCGAGAAAATATAAAGAATCGATAAAAACCTTACAAGAACTTGCGAAAGACTTTTCGGAGTTTATCTATTGGTATGAAAAGAGTTTTTTGCTAATCTCTGATAATTATGTGGGTATGAATGATTATTTCATGGCTAAAGCAACCTTAAAATCAGTTATTGAAAATTCAGATACTCCAGATACAATTGATACTGCTAAAAGAAAGCTAAAAGAGATAGAAAATAAAGAATAGTCTAATTTAAGTATAAGGGCAACTTTTATAGAAAACTAAAAAAATATAGAAATGATTTTCAATACAATAAATAAATTTATTCTTATAAATAAGATAAAATTGTCTCAAAAGGTAGCATTTTGGGCAGTATTATCTTTGTGCTACACTCAAGTTTGTGCACAAATTGATGATGACATAGTTATCACGAAAGACCGTAAGATTGAACTTCCTCCTGCTAACAGAGTATTCGAGAAAATACCTCCAGTAAAAACAAAACCTGAAGACCGACAAATGAAATACGCTTTCTTTGATAGAAAGCCTAAAGGTATTGAAGAAGTAAAGTTCAATCCAACAGTTGTTGCTCCTGATGGTGGAAAGAAAAAGGAAGAAGAAGATAAATACAACAATTATATAAGTTTAGGTGCAGGTAATTTTGGGCGAATTTTTGGTGAAGTCTATATTAATCCAGCCCAGGATAGAAAAATGATTTTTGGAGTACATGCTTTGCATAATTCTACATCACGAGGACCAATAGACGATAAAAATTCAGCCAATATGTATGACAAGGCCGAATTAAGTGGTAAATATTTGGCTGATAAATTTCAAATTAATAGTGGATTTTCATACAATAGAGATCAATATTATTTCTACGGTTATAAACGTCCGAGAGCTGAATTTGATAGAAAAGATATTCGTCAAATTTTAAATACAGTCAATTTTAATGTTGGATTTGAAAATATTGCACCAAATCCAAGGGTAGATTATTCTTTAAAAACTAATATTCGCTCTTTAAAAGATAATTATGCCGCACAAGAAACAGATTGGACTACAACTTTTAATGCCTATTTTCCTATAATAGATGAGAAATTTGTGGCTGTTATTGACGCGGATGCAAATATGGCACAAAGAAGTGATGGTGAAGTAGATAAGCGTAATCTGTTTAGAGTTGAGCCTTCATTCAAACTTAATCTTAAGAGTTTTAGTGCAAGTATTGGATACAAAGCAGTAAATGAATTTGATGAAGTTAAGAAAATCAATCGTACAACTGGATATCCTACTGTTGTGCTTACCTATAAACTACCAAATCTTATTTATATTTTCGCAGGATATGGTGGAGACATTGTAAGAAATACTTTAGGAAGTTTTCTTGCAGAAAATCCCTTCTTGATGCCCAAAACAAAATTACTGAATACTGAAAAATTGCAAGAGTATCATATTGGTGGTAAAGGAGACATTGGCTCAGGCTTTAGTTTTAACTTCAAAGGTTCAATGGGTTATTACAAAAATCTATATTATTTTAATAATTATGCACCAAAAGCAAATGAAATCAAGGCGGATACTGCCAAATTCGCTGTTTTATATGATAGTTTAAAAACTCAGTTTGTAAACGTAAGTGCTCAATTAAATTATCAACCAGCTCAAATTTGGAGAACCTATTTACGAACTGATATTAATCATTATCAACGTAGAAGTTATGAGAAACCATTTCATCGTCCATTAGTTACGGTTAAGTGGGGAAATACTTTTATAGTTTCTGACCGTTTAATTGCCAACCTTGATGTTGCTTATATAGGTAAAACTTTTGCTAAAAATCCAACTACCAATGAACTTGTTACCAACAAAGCAATCATTGATATGAATGCCGAGTTTGATTACTTATTTGGTAAACAATTTACTGCTTTTGTAAAATTGAATAATATTTTGGGAAAAAAATATGAAAGATATTTGTATTATCCACAACAAGGATTGAATTTTCTTGTAGGAGTCAATTTTTCGTTTTAAATTAGCAAACAAAAGACTCCAATATATTATATAATCTCAAATGAGACCAGTTGCTGACCATATACGTACCTTACTATACGAACACGACTATGTGACCGTACCAAACTTTGGAGCTTTTATCGCAAATTATTTGCCTTCAAGTTTCAATGAAATTAGTGGTTCTTTAATGCCACCTCAAAAAAGAATTGCATTTAATGAAGTGCTAAAACAAGATGATGGCTTGTTAGCTACGCATATTTCAAGACGCGAAAGTGTAACTATTGACGACGCTAAAAGAATCATCAGATATTTTGTTACAGAGGTTAAGGATTTACTGGCTACGGAAAAAAATTATACCATTGATAGAGTCGGTAGTTTCATTTTAAATGAAGAAAACAACTTAGTTTTTGAACCAGACAGAAAACATAATTTTTATAGTGAAAGCTTTGGATTTGACAGCCTGTTCCCGCGTCATATTTCCAGTGAAAAATATTCTTTAACTCAAAACTTTAATGAAGAAAGTGAAGATTTGGCATTACACCAAAACTCATATTCTTCTACTGCAATCAAAAAGTATTCAAAGTGGACCTACGCACTTTATTCAATACCGATTTTGTTATTATCGGGTGGATTGTTTATCGTTTTGTTTGCTGGTCCTAAATCTAGTAACACTTCTGCCAAAAGTAGTTTTAATCCTCTAGATTATATCCCTAAACAGGAAGAGGTCATACAAAAATCTATCTCAAAACAGATTGCTGATGAAACTGAAATTGTAAAACCTAATTTTGGTAGTCAACCCATTAGCAACAAAGTTGAAACTAATGTTATCCAACCAGCTCCTGTAGAAACTTCAGTTAAGGTTGTAGAAAAAGTTATTGAGGCAAAAGCAGAATCAATTACAAATACTTCTAAGTCATCTAATGAGTTTACTGCTCCAACAATAAATAATTCTTTGAAGCGTTATTTGGTTGTTTCAGGTGTATTTAAAAGTGCTGAAAATGTTGAGAAATTACAGGTAGTTCTTCAAAAAAATGGTTTTTCGCCTAAAGTTGTTAAAGTAGGTGACCTCTCGAAGGTTATAGCTGCTGAGGTTTCTACAATGGAAGAAGCGAAATTACTTGCAGAAAGACACATTAAAATTGTAGGTGAAAAACCCGCAATTATTAAGGGAAATTAATCAATTCGATTTATTTCATAGACCTGTAAGGACATTACTTACAGGTTTTTTTATATTTTATTGTTTCTAACTCAACTCATCTTTATAAAAAATGCAATCAACTTCCATTGAAAACGAAGAAAAAAATAATCAGACTACTGCTTTTTTTATGACATTAGTTATTTATTCAGTATTTCTGGGATTATTATATTTTTTTAAGCTGATGTACACGCCACCAGAAGATATTGATGGCGTTGAATTAAATTATGGGATAGATTTGGTAGGAAGTGGAGATATACAAACAACTAACAAAGCAAATATTTCGCCCAATAATTATGATGTAAAACCTTCTGAGAAGAGCGATGATGCTGAGGCAAAACCCTTAAAAACAAAGCCCATAGTGGTACCTCCAGCTGAAAAAGTAGAAAAATTGAAGGTAAAAGAGACTGCAACTAAACCAGTAGTAACAACAGATGATGAAAAAAGTCCAATTACTGAAAAAGTAAATAATAAGCCTCCTAAAAAAGAAGTAGTCAAACCAGTAGAAAAAGCTAATGAACCAAAAGTAAAGTCAACACCTGTCAAAAATGAACCAATCAAAACCGAACCACCTAAACGTACAGTTGAAGATGGTAGTTTAATGAAAAAAGGAGGTTCGGGTACAGGAAGTGGAGCAAAATCTAACAGTAATTCAAATGGAACTATTGGTACTAGAGATGGAATTGGTGGAAATAATAATGGTGATGGAAAGAAAGGAGAAGTAGGTGATAAAGGAGACCCTAGAGGAACGTTAGATGGTAAAAGTATGATGGGTAAGCCTGGTAACGGTAATGGTAATTCAGGAGCTTCTATTGGTGGTTTGAGTGGATGGAATAAGCGAAAATTATCACTCCCTGATGATGGTTCTTCAGAAACTGGTAAAATAGTTTTCAAAGTTACTGTTGATGATTCTGGTGATGTGGTTGGAATTAGTGTTGTTTCTTCAACTGTTAGTCCTTCTGTACAAAACTTTTATAAGAACTACATACAGCAAAAGTTAAGTTCTGTTTTATCTCCAGAGGGTACACCGCCTCCAAGAGCAACTGGAACCATTACAATTAATATACAATCAGGAAATTAATATGATACATCCTAAGAAGAGTACCAATTTGGTGCTCTTTTTTGTTTACAGACATTTCGTCTTTTGAGACTATCTTAGTAGTTTTGCAATTCATTTTATCAAAATAAATGACTTATCAAGAAACAATAGAATATTTATATTCAATGCTACCCGTATTTCATCGAGATGGTGAAAAGGCATTTAAGGGCAGTTTACACAACATTTTGGAGTTATGTGAACATTTGGGAAATCCACAAAATAAGTTCAAATCAATTCACATTGGCGGTACAAATGGTAAAGGTAGTACCTCTCATTATTTAGCAGCGATTTTTCAAAGTGCTGGATATAAAACGGCATTGTACACATCACCACATTTAAAAGATTATTCAGAAAGATTCAGAATAAATGGTATATCAATTGATAAAGCGAATATAATTTCATTCATTGAATCAAATAAATCTATTATTGAATTAATTAGACCATCATTTTTTGAATTAAGCGTAGCACTTGCATTCGATTATTTTGCCAAAGAACAAGTTGATATTGCTGTAATTGAAGTTGGCTTAGGCGGAAGATTGGATTCAACAAATATTATCACTCCAATATTGAGTGTTATCACAAATATTGGTTTTGACCATGTAAACATACTTGGAAATACATTACCAAAGATTGCTTTTGAAAAAGCTGGAATAATTAAAAAAAATGTTCCAGTTGTTATTTCTGAATATCATCCTGAAACAGCACTTGTTTTTAAAAAGAAAGCTTTTGAAGAATCAGCCCCAATAATATTTTCTTCTGATAATATTAAAGTGATAGATAAAGAAATAAATTCAACTATGTTATTAGTTGATGTTTTTTATAAGAATGAGCTTTTATATTCAAATCTTGAATCAGAGTTAATTGGGAAATATCAATTAAAAAATATTGCTGGTGTTATTCAAAGTATTTTTGAATTAAGAAAAATTGGTCTTAAAATTTCTGATGATGAATTATTAAGAGGTATTTCAAATGTTGTTAAAATAACATCTTTAAAGGGGCGTTGGCAGATTCTTTCTGAAGCTCCTTTGATGATTTGTGATACTGCTCATAATGAGCATGGCTTATCAATTGTACTGACTCAAATTGAAAAGTTAAAAGTTTCTAAAAAATATTTCATATTGGGTTTTGTCAAGGATAAGAATGTGGATGAAATTTTGGGAATGTTTCCTAAAGAGGCTGAATATATCTTTTGTCAGGCTGAAACCCCTCGTTCACTGGCCTCTGAGGATTTAATAAAAATTGCTAACAAACATCAATTATCAGGATATTCGATTCTCAACGTAAACGAAGCCATTGAAATAGTAAAGAAAAAAGCAACAAATGAAGATTTAATTTATATTGGAGGCAGTACTTTTGTTGTTGCTGAAATTTTAAATCTATAATTAGAATTCTATAAGTATTTGATTATTAGTTAATTATAAATAAATAGGAGAGTGGCAAGACATAAACTATCAAGATTTCAATATAATGCTGCATCAGAAAATGTAGTGGAACGTGGTAAAGAATTTTATACAACCATTAAAGGAAAATGGAGAGAAAGTTTTTTTAAAAATGATAATCCAATAGTATTAGAATTGGCTTGCGGAAAAGGTGAATATACTACTGGTTTAGCGAAAGAATTTCCAAATAAGAATTTTATTGGTATTGATATTAAAGGTGATAGAATAGCTCGTGGAAGTAAGCGTGCAAATGACATGGGGCTTACTAATGTGGCATTTTTGCGTACATCAATGGCGTATTTGGAGGAATTCTTTGAAGAAAATGAAGTAAATGAAATTTGGCTAATACACCCTGACCCTCAGCCTCGTGATAAAGAAGAAAGAAAAAGGCTAACAAATAATAGATATTTAAGTCTCTATAAGAAAATTTTAAAAAATGAGGGTGATTTTTACTTTAAAACAGATAATTTCCCTCTTTTTGAGTATTCGTTGGTTACGATTCCCGCAGCTGGTTTTGAGATACAAAGGCAAACAACCGACCTTTATAACTCTCCTTTTTTAGCTGAGCATTACGGTATCGAAACTCACTATGAGCGATTATTCGTTGCTAAAGGATATAAAATAAATTATTTGGCAGCTAAAAACATTAAATAAAAAAGGGGCTTGATTGCCCCTTTTTTTAAATTTTATTTTGAAATCAATTGGGCAAAATACTTAACAGTTCTTACTAATTGACTTACATAACTCATTTCGTTATCATACCAGCTAACAACTTTTACCAATTGTTTATCTCCAACAGAAACTACTTTAGTTTGGGTTGCATCAAATAAACTACCGTAAGTTGTTCCAATAATATCAGAACTTACGATTTCATCAGTATTATAGCCGAAACTTTCAGTACTTGCAGCTTTCATTGCATTGTTTACTTCATCAGTAGTAACAGTTTTCTCAACAATACAAGTTAATTCAGTTAAGCTACCAGTGATAGTAGGAACACGCTGTGCACCACCATCTAATTTACCTTTTAATTCAGGTAATACTAAGCCAATTGCTTTTGCAGCACCCGTACTATTAGGAATAATATTCGCAGCAGCAGCTCTTGCTCTTCTTAAGTCACCTTTACCATGTGGTGCATCAAGTGTATTTTGGTCATTTGTATAAGCGTGTACAGTTGTCATGCTACCAACAATAATTCCAAAATTATCATTTAAAGCTTTCGCCATTGGAGCTAGACAGTTAGTCGTACAGCTTGCACAACTAATAATTGTTTCGCTACCATCAAGAATGCTATGGTTTACATTATAAACAATAGTTTTAAGGTCACCTGTTGCAGGAGCACTAATTACTACACGTTTCGCACCAGCAGTTAAGTGTGCAGCAGCTTTGTCTTTGTCTGTAAAGAAACCCGTACATTCTAAAACTACATCAACATCGTGCTGTCCCCAAGGAATATCTGCTGGGTTCTTTTGTGCGTAAATTTTAATCTCATTGCCATTTACAATGATACTATTATCAGTTGATGTTACTTCGGCATTAAATCTACCTTGTGCACTATCATACTTAAGTAAGTGTGCTAATGTTGAAGGACTTGTTAAGTCATTGATTGCTACTACATCAATTCCTTCCATGTTATAAATTTGACGATAGGCTAATTTACCAATACGTCCGAATCCATTAATTGCTACTTTAACTTTTGACATTTAAGTAAAATTTTGGTTTAAGTAATACGTCTGCAAGTTAATAAAAATAGGCGAAATTATATATCTGAAGTTTAATTTTTTAATCTGAAATAGAATAATTACTAAAACAGCACAACCATAACTAATAAATTTAGCATTATTTACTAAATTAGTAAATAAATATTAGTTTAAATTACTAAAATTATGAGTAATTAGTTTGTTTTTATTTAGTAAAATATACCTTAATATAGGTCAGTTTATTAATAATTTTATTAACTTTTTGAAAAAAGGATGATTATTAGTAACTTTAAATGTGGTTGGAGGGATAGGAGTGTATTTGTGTAAAAGGGTTTAGGTTTTATATAATTGTATTTGTCAACCAAATATCAAATTAATTTGAGTAGATTATTATTTTATTCTTCTTAGAATAATACAATATATCATAAATAAACAAAAGCTTAAAAAATACTTAAAATTTACAGTTAAAATACTTAATATCAATAATTTATATATATATTTCTAAAGTAAAACTTTATATTAATTTTTAATAATGAATCAAAGAGAAATAGTAGAAAACGCTTGGTTAAACAGAGAACAATTAAAGGAAATTTCCACCCAAGAAACTATCAGAGAAATAGTTGAAATGGTTGATAAAGGGCAATTAAGAGTCGCTGAACCAACAGAAGATGGAAACTGGAAAACTAATGAATGGGTAAAAAAAGCTATTATCCTCTACTTCCCAATGCAACAAATGTCGGTTCAAGAAGTGGGAATTTTTGAATTTCATGACAAAATGAAGCTTAAAACTGGTTATGAAGCACTGGGCGTACGTGTAGTTCCACCTGCAGTTGCTCGTTATGGTGCATATTTAGCTAAAGGAGTAATCATGATGCCTTCATACGTGAACATTGGTGCTTATGTTGACAGTGGAACTATGGTTGATACGTGGGCTACAGTTGGAAGTTGTGCTCAAATTGGCAAAGATGTTCACTTAAGTGGGGGAGTAGGTATTGGAGGTGTTCTCGAGCCACCTCAAGCATCACCAGTTATCATTGAAGATGGGGCATTTATTGGTTCAAGATGTATTGTGGTTGAAGGTGCTAGAGTAGGAAAAAGAGCGGTTTTAGGAGCAGGAGTTACTATTACTGGTAGTTCGAAAATCATAGATGTAAACACTGGACAAGAATACATTGGTTATGTGCCTGAAAACTCAGTAGTTATTCCAGGAATGCTTCCAAAAAAATATCCAGCTGGAGAATTTGGCGTTCCTTGTGCACTAATCATTGGCCAACGTAAAGCAAGTACAGATTTGAAAACATCCTTAAATGAGGCATTACGTGAAAATAATGTTTCAGTTTAAAAATAAAGTTGTTTAAGCAAAAAAAAAGGACGTAGAAACGTCCTTTTTTTATTTGCCTATCCTCCACATCGAAATAAGGACAATTAAATCCCGAAAGCTATATTTTTGGCCATTTTGAGGCTTCATTTTTTTGGGAATGATAAATTCCCTTACTACCACTAAAATAATAGGCTATAATGCAGGAAATCGCAAAAAAAGGCAGAAATTCTCCTCCAAATAGCTCTACACCTAACAACATACTTGCCAATGGTGTATTGGTTGCCGCTGCAAACACTGAAATAAAACCTAGGCCAGCAAATAAGTCAACTGGACAACCCAAAAACATTCCTAAAGTATTTCCTAAAGCAGCACCTATAAAAAATAATGGAGTTACTTCACCACCTTTGAAACCCATACTGAGCGTAATAGCTGTTAAAATTAATTTCCAGAACCAACTCAATTCATCTACGCCATTGGCTTTAAAAGCAGAAACGATACTGATACCATTAGCTTTTTCGCTTATTACACTCAATCCTAAATAGTCATCAGTGTTGAGCAAAAAGCTAATAAATAATACCATTCCTCCACCAATTACAGGAATTAACCATTTTTTTTGAATGTATTTTTTGGTTGAATTTTTTAGCAATTCTGAAAATGTCACAAAAATTTGCGAGGCAATGCCAAATGCAATTCCTGCTAAAATCACTTTCAAAAGAAATAACAAATCTATTTGATGAATTGATATAAGAGGATTAGATGCAATTGAGTAATGTGTATGCGTAATTCCATACAATAAACAAACACTATTAGAAACAATTGAGGCAAACAAACAGGTTAAAAGAGCATCAAATCTGATTCGTCCAACAAAAAGTATTTCTAAAGCAAAAACAGTGGCTGCGATTGGCGTACCAAACACTGCACTAAAACCAGCAGCAACTCCAGCCATTACAAGTAGCCTTTTTTCAATCAATTTAAACTTAAAAATCTTGTTTAAGAAAGCAGCTAAACTTCCTCCAATTTGAACAGCAGTACCTTCACGTCCAGCAGAACCTCCAAATAAATGCGTAAGAACAGTAGTTAAAATTATCAATGGCGTCATTCTAAGAGGTACACCTTTTGTTGATTCTTCGTTGATTTCATCAATAATTAAGTTATTGCCTGCCTCAGAGCCTTTACCAATTACCTGATAAATTTGTGTTATCAATATACCTATAAGTGGCAGTAAATAAATAATCCATTTGTTTTGCCATCTAAAAAGGGTTGCTTTATCTAAAAGAAATAAGAATAATGCCACTAACGACCCTGTAACTACTGCCATTGGGATAACTACTAATATACTCCTGAATAGATGCCTGAATGCTTCTCGTATGTCTTTAAGCATGATTTTCTTTGCGAATGCGTTAAGATACTTAATTAATTACAAAGCAAATAAATGATTTTTTTCAGATTCTTTTACGCTTTATTGCGAATGCGTTGGATTTTTAAAACTGAATTCTTTTCGATTGCAGATTCTATATTAATAGAGTTAGAATTTTAATGTCGTAATATATGACATTTTGTCTTAGCAGTATTTAGTAAAATAAAAAAACTTCTACCTCAGAAAGATAGAAGTTTATGATGATTGAATCCCAAATTGTGGATATTGCTACCCTCAATATAAACCTATACTTAAAATTATCTTAAAAGTTTATTTAAAAAAGAAAGCAACGTAAGTCGATAATTTTTTATAATCAGGAAAGCATTTATTTTTTTGACTTAATAATTATGTTTACAAAATTATAAAATACTAGTAACATTTGCAAATTATTTACGAAAATTTATTTACCAATGTTAAAGATTTGTTTCAAATTATTTGAAGCATAATTTCAATTCTATTTGTATATCAAACCATTTAGAATGGATAAATAGTGTTTAGGTTTAGTAACTAAAAAAACCTTTAACTAACTATATAAGTAACTGATAATCAATCTATTAACATTTGTAATCACAGACTTTTTCAATCTTATTTACAATTAGAAAAATATATTTACAAAAGTATTTGGTTTGCATTGTTAAACTGTTTATATTTGTAACATGTTCAGTTTATAAATGTAACTATTTACTATTTTATACTGTTTCATTATGTAACATTTGTAATTTAACTTTGTAACAAAATGAACCTCAACGAAAAAATTAGACGCTTTATTAGTGAAAGGGATTTAACCTCAACAAAATTTGCTGATGAGATTGGCGTACCTCGTCCAAGTATTTCACACATTTTATCTGATAGAAACAAGCCAAGTCTTGAAATTGTACAAAAAATGTATCGCAGATACCCAGAATTAGGTTTCAACTGGTTTTTGGAAGAAGAAGAAGCAAGCAGCCAAAATGTCATGCAACCGACTATCAATCAATCAGTTACAGGAACTAAACGTACGGAGTATGTTCCACGAGAATTGAGTGAAAGAAAATCATCTGAACAAATATCAACACAAGCAAATCTGAACTCAAACATTTTATCAAATTTCGGACACGGAAGCATTGCTCGAATAATGGTTGTCTTCACCGATGGAACAATCCAAGAATTTAAGACGAGTAACTAATTAAAGTTACTTTCACAGATTTAATGCAGCCTAATTTTTAGCTAGGCTGCATTAAATTTTTACAGTAGATAATTTTAATTCAATTATTAGTTTTACCTTTGTGACGATTTGCGGTGCTACTATACAATTCTACAATTGTACTTTTAGCTTAATAGGGAATCTCGTTAAACTCGAGAACTGTCCCCGCAACTGTAAACCTCTTCAAATGTCAAATCATATTTGAAACTGATTGCAAAATCTATGGCATTCTTAGCCTTACCACTGCTACCATAAGCGGGAAGGTGCTGTAATCAGGGAGGTGAGTCAGGAGACCTGCCGTAAATCATAGTGAACTAATTTTCTTCGGAGGAAAGAAAGAGTTTAGAAATATTTTCAACTTGTTTTTCATAGGGTATCATGTTCATTTTTGACCTCCCAAAAAGAGGTCGAATAAGCTATTTTTATACCCCAAAAATCAATTTTAATTCCGATGCAAAACCCATCGAGCATTGCTATTAAATGCCTAAAAAGAGCGACAAATATTGCCGCAAAAATTAGCAATCATTTGCTTGTTTGTGGTATATTTTTAAGCGGCTCAATCAAGACGTTTGCCCAAAATACAGAACCAGATTGTGAGGACTGTAAGAAGTTGAATGAGGTAAGTGTGTATAGCTTTAGTCCTGAAAAATTTATGTCTGGCTACAAAATCCAAAAAATTGATTCTATCAATTTAGCTAGATTTCAATACCAAACTTTAGCAGATTTTTTACAATTCCAAGCCCCTTTAGCATTAAAATCTTATGGGTCTGGACAGCTTACAACCATTGCTTTTAGAGGCACTTCTGCCAACCATACCGCTGTACTTTGGAATGGTTTAAATATTAATTCTCCAACAGTTGGACTTTCTGATTTATCTACAATTCCAATGATGGGATTTGACCAAATGGCCATCCAATATGGTTCATCTGCAAGTTGTGTTGGTACTGATGCAGTAGGGGGAAGTATCCTCCTCAATTCAGCCCCAAAATGGCAAAATAGAGGTATAAATTCAGTTATTGGCACTCAATTTGGAAGCTTTAGAAGTGGAAATTTAAATGCTGGAATTCGGATGAATAAGCCATTTAAACGATTTGAATATAGCAATAAAACACTTATTTACGGAGGAATTAGCAGAAATTTCAATGGAGAAAATCCTAATACTGATGCTATCAGAACAGATAGAAAGGGGCGAGAATATAGTGTAGAACCTTCTAAAACTATACAAAAAGGATTCGTACATGATTCATATATCAGATTTATTACGAATAAAAAGAGCGATTACAAGCTAATTTACTTTAATTCTTGGATAACTGATAATAAACTTACAATTCAACCAACTGTACTGACTTATAGGGAAATTACTCAGACACAAGCTTACCGTTTTATTTTGGGAAGTCAGCTAAATAATACTTCTATCAAACTAGGCTTTATTCGTGATATACTTGACTACGGAAAGGGAGATTTTACTTCACCAAGCCACGCATCAACAGATAGATATATTTTTAGAGTTGAACATGATTTTTTCAACCACAATCAATCAAATTTTTCGGTTAGAATAGGCAGTGAAATTGTGCATTTTGCTACTCAAGTTGATGGTTATGGCCCACAAATTATTCAAGAAAATAGAGGTGATGGATATGCCTTAATTAGGAAGGCATTTAAAGTTCAAAAACAACCCAATAAACTCATTGCGACCCTAAATTTAAGACAAGCACTATCATCCGTTTACAAAGCACCTTTTACGCCCGCATTAGGCATCAATTACAGTGCTATCACAAGCGAAAATCAACAAATCAATTTGTTGGGTAATATTGCTCAAAGCTATCGTTTACCAACCCTCAATGAGCGTTATTGGCAAGTCTTAGGAAACCCAAATATTCAACCCGAAAAAGGTTTCAATAAGGAGATTGGAATTGAACATAAATTGATGTTTAATCAATACCTAAATCTTTACACAACTATAAATGCTTTTCATAATTTAATTGATAATTGGACATACTGGAATCCTGCTAAAAATTACCGTGTGGAAAACCTTCAACAAGTTTTGAGTAAAGGTTTGGAGTTTTCATCTTCTTTAAAATTTAATAATTACCTTGCATTCCAGACCTCAGGTATTACATTAGCCTATTCACTCACTCATGCATCTCAACAGAAGGTCTATGATATTTATGCACAAGATTTAGTTGGAAAGCAGCTAATATATGTCCCACGTCATTCAATTACCATGAACACCTATTATGGCAGCAAGAAATGGAATGTGAGTTTACAAGGCCTTTTCAACTCAGCTCGATATTTTACTTTTGACCATTCGGGAGAGCCTTTTCCGCCTTACTTTATCCTCAACTCAACATTTAGCCATCAAATTAAAGTTGGACCTCAGAAGGGTAATTTTATTTTACAGGCAAATAACCTCACAAATACCGTTTACCCTAATGTAAAACGCAATGCTATGCCAGGAATCAATTTTCAGGCAGCACTTGTATTTTCAATAAGTCAATAAACAATTCTTTTATTTATATTTAATTTCAAATTAGTTTATGTTTACCAACAAATTCTTATTCCGAACATCCTACCAACTTAGCTTACTTAGTTTGGGTTTATTTTTATTCAGTTGCGAAAAAAACGAAACGCAAGTCCAACCATACAACAATGGCGTACTCATTTTTAATGCTGGAAATTTTTTCGATAACAATGGTACGCTTTCTTTATTCGACCGAGATACTAAAACTGTAACCACCGATATTTTCTTGAAGGAAAATAATCGTTCACTGGCTGGCGGACTAA
>OFDC01000236.1_pt1 | contig 50101 bp, 33 predicted proteins | sample 1520941 | NCBI WGS metagenome assembly OFDC01 (sample SAMEA94258168, study PRJEB24077) | hot springs metagenome | biome: Aquatic biome; feature: Water | place: India | collected 2012-12-06 | depth 5 m | reverse complement strand
CAAGCGCTGTCAGATTGTTGCCAAATTCAGCAACGTTTCTGTCACATAATCGGTTCGTGCAGGCGCTAGGTCAATGGGATACGGGCGCTGCGGTCAGCCGGCCGCTGTGAAGTAGAGCTTTGCGGCGGTTGCCAGGAGAATGACGGCCAGCATTGAAAACACCGCTGAAAGGAACTGCCAGGGAACAAGGCTGACCTGATCGAGATCGGCTCTGCGCTGGTGGCGACGTTCGCGAAAAGCGGTCAGAACCGCGGCTACCAGCGCAAGGCTGCCGGTTGCTGCAAACCCGCTGAAGGTGGTCAATGCGTCAGGATCCATTGGCCGTCCCAACCATCCTCCAGCCGGTTCGGCAAGACAGGATCGCACCACTCTTGCCCGGATGTCACCGGTACCGAGCCGCCGCGCGGGCGGGATTGCCCTGCCGATACTCGCAGTCCAAAGTGACATCAAATTGACAAACTAGCCCGAGAGCGGCGGTCGTGACGAGGGGTTGAGATGGCATCGCGCGGGACAGGCGAAGACAACGACGCGATTGCGCAGGGCCCTCGCGGCCAAGGTGACAGCGCCGAGGGTTTTGGCGAACACATCATTTCCGATATCGAGCGGTATCTGTGCGGACCAGCGGCGCAAGGCCGGATCGACGGTCTGCAAACGCGCCATCCCGATGCGTGGCACTTGCGCCTGCCGGGGCTCGACAGCCTGCTCGATGGTGACACCGCACAACCCGAAGCCGCACAGTCAGAGCCCGGGCAAACCGATGCCGGTCAACCGCTCCGTATCTGCATCGCGACCGAGCAGATCACCGGCCCGGTCCGCAATGGCGGGATCGGCAGCACTTATGCCAATCTTGCCTTGATGCTGGCCGAGCAGGGTTTCGACGTCACCGTGCTCTATCTCCGCGGCGAGCAGGTCGAAACCGAAACGATCGGGCACTGGGTGAACCATTACGCGAAGAAAGGGGTGAGGCTGGTGCCCGCGCCCGACTACGCAAGCACCGAGCGCTTCGTCTCCAATTCCGACCGCTGGCTGCGGGTGCCGTACAACATGATGCGCTGGCTGATCGACAATCCGATGGATGTCGTTCACGTTTCGGAATGGCGGGGCACCGGGTACTTGTGCCTGCTGGCCAAGCGGCAGGGCTGGGCCTTTGCACAGACGCTGTTCGTGGTGAAGACGTCGAGCCCGTGGATGTGGAACCGCCTCTACGGCGGCCACATGCTCGATCGCGCCGACGATCTCGTCAAGACGTACGCCGAGCGCCGCAGTGTCGAACTGGGCGATATCGTGGTGGGCGGCAGCCTACACCTGCTGCGCTGGATGGCCAGCCAGGGGTACGCACTGCCCGAGGGGCGCTCGTTCGTGCAGCCCAATGTCGCGACGTTCACGTCGCTCGAACCCTTGATGCGCGCGCGCACGCTGACCCCCGGCACCCGCACGCCGATCGACGAGCTGGTGTTCTTCGGGCGGCTGGAGGTGCGCAAGGGGCTGTTCATTTTCTGCCAGGCGATCCGCCGCCTGGTGCGCAAGGGCGTGCCGCTGCCGCGCCGCATCACCTTCATGGGCAAGCCGGGTGGACGCCTGCCCAGCCATCCCGAACTCGATACGCCCGACTATATCCGGGAAGTGTCGGAAGGTTGGCCGTGCGAGGTGCAGATCCTGTCCGGCTTCCAGCAATACGAAGCGATCGAATATCTGCTGGGCGGCAAGCGGCTGGCGATCATGCCTTCCGTCATCGAAAACAGCTCGATGGCGGTCTACGAAGCGGCGATCTGCGCGATTCCGACGCTTGCGACCGACGTCGGTGGCAATGCCGAGCTGATCGATCCGCGTGACCATGCAGCGGTCCTGTGCCTCCCGCACCCGGTGTCGCTGGCGGACAAGCTGGAAGAGGTCCTGACGCTCGGCGGAATGGTGCCGCGCCCCAGTTTCAGCAATGATGCCAATCTGGAGATCTGGAGCACGTTCCACCGGCAGCTCAAGGGGCCGCTGCACCAACAGCTGCTGGACCGGGCGCGGGGCCAACAGGCGCCTGCTCCCGATCAACCCGCAACAGCGGTTTGCATCTACTTCCTCGGCCATGCCGCTGCGCTGGAGGCGACACTCGCCAGTCTTGCCGCGCAGACCGTGCCTCCGCGTGAAGTGCTGGTGGGCGTCGATGGCGACAGTGATGAGGATTGCGGCGTTGCTGCGGCGGCATTGGCACGCCATGGCTTTGAACCGCGCGCGGTCGAATGTTTCGATCTTGATGCCGGCGCCACGTTCAATCGCCTGGCGGAAGCCGCGACCAGCGATTTTGCCCTGTTCGTGTGGGAAGGGGCAACGCTGGTGCAAGGTGCGCTGGGCGAACTCGAACGTATCGCCCGGCGCACCGATGCCCAGGTGATGAACTTCCTTGTCGAAGTGCGCGAACTCGGCGCGGACGGCCCGCCCGATCTCAAGGCGCCGTTCATCGTCGGCGTGTCCGACGCGTTCTTCCGCGACGACGAGACCGAAAATCCGCTCTTCGTGCGCCGCGACACCTTCCTGAAACTGGACGGGTTCACCACCGACTACCGGCTGCTGGGCCATGACCACGAGTTTGTCGCGCGCGCGCAGCTGGCCGGATACGCCTGCGAGACCGTGCCCATGCGGCTCGGCAGCACTGTTGCGCAGCCGGCGGAGTGGCTGCGCGCACGCGGCTATGATCTGTCTGCCACGGGCTTTCGGGTGCTGCGTCCGATGCTGGCGGCGGCACCACTGGCGATGCGCGATACGTTGCTTCTTGCGCGCGGGATGGCGGCGCGTGGCGGCGGCAAGGGCAAGCTTGCTGCGGTTGCCAATCCCGAAGGCGTGCTGATGCGCATCATGGCCGGACTGAAGCCCGATCGCAGCCAGCCGGCGCCTGCCGCCCTGTCTGTTCCTGCGGTCGCCAGCGCCAAGCCGGCCGCCCGCGCCAAGCAGGGCAAGGCCCGCGCGAACGGCGTCGGCACCGGCGGGCTCGGCAATTACCTTGCGCTGCTCAACATGGTTGCCGGTGAAGATCTCGCCATGCCGGTGGCCAGGCCCCGCGCCCCTCGTGCCCGGACGCTGTCACCCATGCTCAAGACGCTTGTCGCGCGCGGCGATGTGGCCCGGGAGGGCGAAGTCGTCGGTCAGTTGCTCGGCGTTCATCTCAACCGCATCCACGGCTGGGTCGGACAGCTGCGCAAGGACGCTCCGCCGCTGGGCGTGGAGGTCGTGATCGATGGCATTGTCCTGCGGGCGGTCGCTGACAGCCCCTTCGTCCCGTTTGCGGACGTTCCGGATGAGGCACGGCGGGCCGGCTTCGTGATCGACCTGCCAGCGCAGAAAACCCGGCGCAAGGCGGGCCTCGCCTTTCGGATCGCGGTCACCGGCAGCGAGATCGTCTTGAACGACGGGTTGATCATGCCGCGCAGTGTAACATTTGGCAGCATGGGATATGACGGAATGGTGGAAGTGGACAGCTCCGGAGCCATCAGCGGGAGCGTTCGCCATCGGCACGACCGCGCCCGTCGCTGCGATGTTGCCTTGTTCGCCGACGGCACCTTCTTCGCGCGGGTCCCCATCGATGGTTCGGGCGACGGGCGCTTCACGGTGCCTGTCCCGGATATCGTCCGCAACGGGGGAGCGCATGAAATCGCGGTTGTGCTGGCCGATAGCGGAGTCATCCTGCCGGGCGGGCTGCTGACGGTGATGGAAGGGCAGATTGTCCGCCAGCGTTCCACCATCATGTCGATGTTCGGCCGATGAGGGTTCTCGTTACCGGCGGTTGCGGCTTCATCGGCGCAAATCTGGTTCCGCGGCTGGCCGCAGCGGGCTGGCAAGTGCGGGTGCTCGACAATGAAATCCTTGGGCACCGCGACCATCTCGACGGCTTTGCCGGTGAATTCGTCCACGGTGACATCCGCGATCCGGCCGCGCTCGACCTCGCGCTCGACGGGGTCGATGCGGTGGTCCACCTGGCGGCGGATACCCGCGTCATCGAATCGATTGCCGATCCGGCTTTCAATTTCGACGTCAACGTGGTTGGCAGTTTCCGCCTGATCGAGGCGATGCGGGCGCGCGGTATCCGGCGTCTGGTCAATGCGTCCACCGGCGGCGCGATCATCGGCGATGCCACGCCGCCTGTCCACGAGGGCATGGTCCCCAACCCGATCGCTCCCTATGGCGCGACCAAACTGGCCGTCGAAGGGCTGTGCTCCGCATGGTCGGGCAGCTACGGTTTTTCCGCGCTCTCGCTGCGGTTTGCCAATGTCTATGGCCCGCGTTCCTACCACAAGGGCAGCGTTGTCGCCGCGTTCTTCCGGCGCATTGCCGAGGGGCAGCCGCTGATCGTCCACGGGGACGGCGAACAGGTACGCGATTTCGTGTTCGTCGACGACTTGTGCGACGGCATCATGAGCGGCATCGCGCATGAACAGTCCGGTGTGCTGCAACTGGGTTCCGGGGTGCCGGTCTCGGTCAATGCGCTGATCGACGCGATGCGGCAGGTGGTTGCGCCGGAGCGGATCGATGTCGAATATCGTCCGGCGCGGACGGGTGAGATCGAGCGTACCTGGTGCGATGTCTCGCGCGCGAGAGCCGTCTTGGGCTATGCTCCGGACACCTCGCTGGCCGATGGCCTTGCCCGGACCTGGGCGTGGTTTCGCGCGCGCCGCGACGGGTGACGGACAGGTGCGACAGCCTGCCTGAAGGGGCTTCGTGAGCCGCTGCGCGCTCGCCCCATTTTAAAACAGCCTGCGCCAAACCGTGTCGCAACCGTGTCACATTGAGCAATTAGCGGCCCGGTATAGACCTACCGCTTTTGGAGGGCAGTACATGCTTCTTTTCATCGACGAGCCGCGCAATATCAAGATCGTCCGCCAGCCTCCCGAAGGCGGGATCCGGGAACCGCTGTGCAAGGTGAAGAAGCAGCAACTTGCTATCTCGGATGACGTTGTCGCTCTGCTTAAGGAAGACGAAATCGTTGAAATCGAAGCGGCTTTCAATCTCCTTGCCGAAGGTGAATCGGCGCGGATCAAGGCTGCCATCGCGGCTTTCCCGGCAACCATCCGCGAAGTTCTCGGCTACTACAAGGATGGCGCCACGCCGATGGAGCAGCGCTGGATTCTGGGGGCATTGCTCGAGGGCCTGCGCCTGATCAGGCGTCACGATCGCGAAACCGGGATCTGATCCGGCTGTTGCTGGGCGGGCCGATCCGTTTGGATTTGGCTCGCCGCCAGACACGATTTGGGGGGTAAGAACTTGGAAACAGTCATCGTGCTTGGCGGCGACGGATTCTGTGGCTGGCCGACGGCGTTGCACCTGTCGAAGCTCGGCTACGACGTCGTGATCGTCGACAACCTTTCGCGCCGGAAGATCGACATCGATCTCGCTGCCGATTCGCTGACCCCGATCAGCACAATCGGCGTCCGGCTTGCCGCGTGGCGCGAAGTCACCGGGCGCAGCATCCGCTTTGTCCAGCTCACCGTGGGCGAAGATTACGACCAGCTTCTTGATCTCATCCAGCGCGAGCGACCTCGCGCGATCGTCCACTTCGCCGAACAGCGCGCCGCGCCGTACTCGATGAAGGGGACCCGCGAACGGCGCTACACCGTCAACAACAACCTCAATGCGACGCATGATGTGTTGTCGGCGATCGTCGACAGCGGGCTCGACATCCATCTCGTGCATCTCGGCACGATGGGGGTCTATGGCTACGGCACGGCCGGCATGCAGATCCCCGAGGGGTACCTGCCGGTCACGGTCAACACGCCGGAAGGTGCCAAGGAAATCGAGATCCTGTATCCGGCGCACCCGGGCAGCATCTATCACATGACGAAGTCGCAGGACGCGCTGTTCTTCTGGTATTACAACCGCAACTACAAGACGCGCATCACCGATCTGCACCAGGGCATCGTGTGGGGTACGCAGACCGACGAGACCAGCCTCGACGAGCGGCTGATCAACCGGTTCGATTACGATGGCGACTACGGCACGGTGCTCAACCGGTTCCTGATGCAGGCTGCGATCGGTCATCCCATGACCGTACATGGCACTGGCGGGCAGACGCGTGCGTTCATCCACATCCGTGACACCGTGCGGTGCATCGAGCTGGCGATTGCCAATCCGCCGCAGCGCGGCGAGCGCGTCGCGATCATGAACCAGATGACCGAGACGCACCGGCTGATCGATCTGGCCCGGATGATCGAGCAGATGACCGGCGCGCCCTATCAGCTGGTGCCCAATCCGCGCGTCGAGGCTGCGGAGAACGAGCTGGCGGTTTGCAACGAGCGGTTTCTGAAGCTGGGCTTGCGGCCGACACGGCTTCATGAGGGGCTCGCGGAGGAAGTGACCGACATCGCGCGGCGCTATGCCGACCGTTGCGACCGCGCGAAGATTCCTTGCGTGTCGCAGTGGACCGGACCCCATCCCGAAAGCCCCGCCGAAGCGCGTCAGGAGAATTCGAGCCTTGTCCGCTGCGATCCGCCAGTGCCGGCAGTCGCCCTCAAGCTGGTCGGCAATGACTTGTACGAACGGCTGCCGACGGCGATGTGACTGAGTTCGGCCATTTTGGCCGCAATTGGAATGGATGCGGGATCGGTTAGCAACCGGGTCGGGACATAACAGGGGGTAAAGACATGGTGGTTGGCGGCAAGACAGGCGATGGGCAAAAGCCCATGGATGGGCAGGAGCAGGCTGGCGACGGTGCGTCGCAGGCCGCTTCGCGCTCGTTGCGCGACCTGATGTCCCGCCTGCCCAGCTCGCGCGCGGAGGGCCGGACGGGCAGCCGCGAGGCGGAACTGGTCGAGGCGCCGCTGCGCACCAACCGCGAGTATAAAGGGCTCGATATGGTCGAACCGGCAGCGGCGGTCACCACGGCGGCCGGGACCCAGACCGAAACGCCGACCGCGCCGCAATCCGATGGTCCCTTCATGCTGCGCTCTTCATCGGACTCGAAGGCTGAAGGTGATACCTCCGGACCGTCGCTGCCCGGTCGCACCAGGCTGATGTCGAAGGGCAGCCTGATTTGGCTGCTGCTCTCGTTCATCGCGCCGATTGTGCTGGGGGCGATGTACATCTTTTTCGTGTTGCCTGACCAATATGTCACCGAGTTCCGTTTTTCGGTCCGCGTGCCGGTGGGCAACCCTGCCGCGCTGCCGAAATCGAACGGCGGTGCGGCCCTTTCGGCGCTGTTCGGTGGCAATCCGACACCCGGCAGCGATCTGCTCGATAACTTCACTGTCGCCGATTACGCCCGCAGCCCGCAGGCGGCCAAGGATGTTCACGCCAAGGTCAACCTCAAGGCGATGTACAGCAAACCGTCCGATCCGTTTTCGCGGCTTGCCGACACTGCCAGCCAGGAAGATCTGGGTCGTTACTGGAAGAGCATGGTCTCGTCGGACTACGATGTCACGACCGGCCTCGCGCTGGTTCGCGTCAAGGCTTACGCGGCGCAGGACAGCCTCAACATTGCCAATGCACTGCTCACGCAGTCGAACCAGTTGGTCAATGACATTGGTAACCAGTCGCAGACGGACACCGTGCGCTTTGCCAAGGAGCAGTTCGATCGTGCCACGGCGCAGGTGGCCGATCTTCAGCGGCAGATAGCGGGTCTTGCACGTGGTGGTGCTGACAGTGCATCGGTCGGCGTCATCCAGGCCAACACGCAAGTGGCCACGACGACGCGGGCGAATATCGCGCTGATCCGGTCGCAGATCGAAGTGCTCGAAGGGCAGCTGCACAATCCCAAGGCGCCTCAGATCGTGCTTCTTCGCCAGCAGCTCGCAGCCAACGAGCGCGCTCTGGCCGATGCCGTGAGCACGGCTAACACTGTCTCGACCAACAACTTCCAGGTTCTGACCGCGCAGCTTGCCAATGCCAACAGCGAGCTCTCGGCAGCGCAGGCTGCCTTGGGCCAGGCCAAGTCTGCCGCTGCTGCACAGCGGCTCTATCTGACCACCTACGTGCGTCCGACGTTGCCGGAGAGCCCGGTCGGGCCCGACCGCTGGATGGCGCTCCTGCTGCTGATTGCCGGGGCGGGCATGGTCTGGGTGGTCGGTTTGCTGGTGCGCAATTCGATCCTGGAGCATCGGCTTTGACCCAGACCTATCCGAGCGGCCGGATCTATGCGGCGGGGCCGCGTCGGCTGGCGCTGCGCAATCAGTTCAACGTGCTTTCCGCGCTGCTGTTCCGTGAAGCGGGGATGCGGCATGGGCAGAATTTCACGCTGGGCTATCTGGCTTCGGGGATCGAGCCGCTGGTGATTGTCGCCACCATCGGATTGCTGTTCTCCGCCCTGTCGCGGACACCGCCTTATGGATCGAGCCTGCTGCTGTTTATCGGCACGGGTGTGTTTCCGATCTATCTCTTCATCCACACCTCGCTGCGTCTGCGCCAGCCGCTCAACGCGGTGGCGCAGCGCCAGCGGTTTCCGATCGAACGGCCTTACGACCACATCCTGGTCCATGCGGTGCTTCACCTCGTGAGCAGCGCCTTGGTGGCATTCGTGTTCTTCGGCGGGTTGTACCTGTTTCTGGGCGTCAACGCGGCCATTCCCGGCGATCCGATCACTGCGGTTGTCTCGCTTCTGGTGATCCTGCTGCTTGGGATCGCGACCGGCGTCTGCAACTCGGTCATCGCGCGGATCCTCCCGGCGTGGGACTTGCTGTGGCCCGCGATTGCGCGCGCATCATTGCACTTTTCGGGCCCGTACTTCGTCGCCGCCTATCTGCCGCCGACCAGCCGCGACTACTTTGCGCTGAATCCGGTCATCCACGGCGTCAATTGGTTCCGCCACGCCTTCTATCCGTTCTATCCCAATCAGTTGACTGATCACAGCTACATCATGGCAGTGACGTTGGTGTTGCTGTTCTTCGGCCTGTTGCTCGAGGCTGGCACGCGCCGCTATCTTGAAGAAAAGGACTGAGCGATGATCAGGCTCGACAACGTCAGCTATGCCTATCAGCGCGGCAGGAACGAGATCGACGGCTGGACGATCGATTTGCCCTCGCATCGCCGGATGGCGATTCTGGGCGGCCCCGAAAGTGGCAAGACCACCCTGGTCGGGCTGCTGGCCGGGGTCATCGATCCCACCGGTGGCCGCATCGAACGGCTTGCGCACCTGTCGTTTCCGGCGGGCTACAACCGGGCCTTCCGGTTCGCGAGTTCGGTAAGACAGAACATTGTTTTTGCCGCCCGTATCTATGATGCCGATCCCGCCGAAGTGGTCGCCTTCATCTGCGATATCATCGATCTGAACGACTGGATCGATCGCCCCATGCGCGATCTCCCGGTCCGGATGCGCCTCTCCGTTGCCTACGCGCTGACCTATGCGCTGCCGTTCGACACCTATCTGTTCGACAACATCATTGGCCCCGGTGATCCTGCAACGCGCGATCTCTGGCGTCAGCTGTACGAAGCGCGGACGGCGACAGCAGGAGCGGTGGTGGCCACGCGGCAACCGCGCGTGGCGGAGGCCTATTGCGATTGCGCGCTGGTCCTGCGGCGCAATGCCGCCCCGGTCTTTTTCGAGAATCTGCGAGAGGCGATCGCCTTGTTCGAGGCGGATGCGGCTGCCGAACGACAAGCTAGCATCGTCGGCCAGGATACTCCGGCGGTCGCATCGCCAGTATTGGATGAAAGCGGTGCCGGAAATCAAGCCATGGCCAAAGTCGCCGAATGATTCGATTTCTTCCATCTTTTCCATCACCGGCAATGAAGCAGGGGCACGCCGTGACTGATCATGAACTCAAGCCGTCCTTCGCTGTTATGAGCAGACTGTCGCGTGCAGGTGTTGCACGCTGCGTGCTGCCCGGCGTTCTGATGTTTTCGCTTGCCGCCTGCGCGACGCAGCCGATTGCCGGCCCGCTTTCGAAGCAGATCTCGACGGAGGGTGCGAGCGAGGCGCCGCCATTCCTGCTGGTTCCGGTTGACCGGATCACGCTCACGGCGTTGTCACGCGCCGCACCCGACGGGTTCAGTCCGCTTGCCACTCCGGCGCCGCCGCCAGTCGTCACGATCCATGTCGGTGACGCGGTTTCGGTCACGCTCTGGGAGTTCGGCTCGGGCCTGCTCGGCCCCGTCAATGCGGCTACCGCATCGCAGCCGGGGCTCGTCGGCGCGCAGAGCGCAACCGTGCCGGTCCAGACGGTCGATCAGTCGGGTACCATCATGGTGCCGTTCGCCGGCGAGATCCGCGCAGCCGGCCTGACCACCCGCCAGGTGCAGCAGGCGATCATCGCCGCGCTGCGCGGGAAGGCCAGCCAGACGCAGGCGCTTGTTCAGGTGGTGCAGACGACCGACAATGCGGTGACGATCAGCGGCGATGTCAACCGTCCCGGCCGCGTTGCGCTCATGGGTGCAGGTACGCGCCTGCTTGACGCGCTCTCGCAGGCGGGGGGAACGACCGGCAAGGCGCGCGACATGCTCGTGCAGCTGACGCGGGGCGGCGTTGTCCGTTCGGTGCGGCTTGTCGATCTGCAGGCAAACCCGAGCGAGAACATCTATCTGGTTCCGGGCGATCTGGTGACCTTGTCGCAGGAGCCCCAGACTCTGGTCGTGCTGGGCGCGACCAACAAGAATCAGGAAATGACGTTTGCCAAGTCGAAGGTGAATCTCGCCGAGGCGCTCGGCAATGGCGGTGGGCTCAACGACAGTCAGGCCGATCCGTTCGGCGTATATGTCCTGCGGTATGAACCGGTGGATGTTGCCAAGTCGCTGCGGACCGAACCCCTGCCGGACTATCTGGCGGCCAACGCGACGGTGCCGGTTGTCTACCAGGTCAACCTCAAGTCTGCCGATGGTCTGCTGCTTGCACAGAACTTTTCGATGCGGGACCGTGACGTTGTCTATGTCGCGACGTCGGAGTCGGTGCAGGTTGGCAAGATCGCGCGGCTCTTGAACGAGATCACCAGCATCGGCAAGAGCCGGACAACGCAGCGCTTTACTTACTGACCATTATCCCGATGGCAGCATGCCGATTGTTAAGAGCGTCGCAGGTCCAACCGGGCCGGTGTCAGGATGAATTTGACGCCTAAGGTAGAGAGAAGCACCCGGTGCAAGTGCACCGAGTGCACCTTGGGCGCTTGTGGCGGTCGATTGGTCCCGTCTTCGCTGCTGGTAGGATATGGCAAGAAAAATGCATGATATCGTGAAAAGGAATTCGGTGATGGTCAAGCAAGGTCCGGCGGCGAAGGCGCTGACTGTGCCGGGGCTGGCCACGGCGGTGCCGCTTCCCGACCCGGAACCGATGCGCATGGTCCGGTTCAACCCGGCCTTCTCGCGTTTGCTCGGGACCATCGGCCAGTCGGCGGTCAAGGTTCCTTCAATGATGTCGATGCTTGAAAAGCGAGTGCTGTTCACGCTCGCGCGCGAACGCTACTCGGGGAATGGCCTGATCATCGACGCCGGTATCTTCCTGGGCGCATCCACGGTGTGCTTCGGCGAAGGCCTGCGGCAGAACAAGGTTTTCAAGAAGACCACGAAGCGCTGGGCCAAGCCGATCATCTCGTTCGAGCGCGCCATCATCAACCCCGGCATGCCGGCGTTCTTCAAGCGCAACAACGTCGAAGGTATGGCCGAGCCGGGCGAGTCCTTTGCCGCCGCGGTCGAGGCCAATATCGAGCCGGTGGCCGATCTGGTCGATCTTCGGCTGGGCGATATCCTCGAGACCGGGCAAGGAATTACCAGCCCGATCGAAATCCTCTTTCTCGACGTGCTGAAGCTTCCGGAGATCAGCCGCTTTGTGATGCGGAATTTCTTTCCGAAGCTGATCCCCGGTGTCTCGATCGTCGTGCAGCAGGATTATTTCTACGAGCGGCTGCCCTTCATCAAGACCGATCAGGAATTCTTCTCCGAGTACTTCACCTTCATCGGCGAAGTGTGCTCGACGGCGCTGTTCCTGTGCACCAAGGCGATCCCGGAATCGGCAATCGATCAACTGGAGCAGGGCTTGCCCCCGCGCGAGCAGGAACGTCTGGCCAGCATCGCCATGCAGCGTTCATGCGATCCTGCACGGCGCTATATGATGGCGCTTTCCAAGGTCCGGCTCATCAAGCAGCTCTATGGAACTGAAAGCGCGCAAGACTATCTGCGCTTCGTCAAGAACGAGTTCCCCGAACAGGTGGCATCGCACTTGCCGCGCCTGAAGGATGCGCTGGTCGCGATCGAGCGCGTCTGTGCCGATGGCGATGATTGATCGGGGACGTGAGGCGCGGCGCGTGACGCGAGCCGCGTGGCCGACGCGGACCTGATTTGGGGGCGGGGTCGATGCCACTGTTTACGGTCAGCACCGAAGAGGCGCTGCTCAACATCAAGGACAACACCGTCGGTCGCTGGCCTCGGCGGGGGGAACCGGGGCGCCTGTCGCCGATTGCCAAACCGCAGTTCAAACCGACCTTTCACTTCGCGCCCGGCGAAACCATCTTCACGATCGGTTCGTGTTTTGCCCGCCACGTCGAGCGTGAGCTGGCGTTTCGCGGGTTTGCCTTGCCGACCAGACATCTGTTTGAAAGCGATGAAGACTTCGGCGCGGTCGGTCTGGATGTGCTGAACAATTACGGCACACCCTCGATCTGGAATGAATTGTCGTGGGCGTTCGACGACAGTTTCGACCCCATGAAGTGCTTCGAGCCGGTGCGGGACAACTGGGTCGACATGCATCTCCATGCCAGCATCCGCCCCACTTCGCTTGACGTGCTGCGCACACGTCGGCGCGCGATTGCGGCTGCATACCGTTCGATCAGCCACTGCCGTGCCGTGATCATCACGCTCGGTCTGGCCGAGGTCTGGTTCGACAACCAGCATGGCCACTACCTCAATGTGGCCCCGCGCCGTTCCATCTTGCGCGACAACCCTGACCGGTTCGATCTGCACGTGCTCTCGCCGGACGAGTCCTACGACTATCTGCGCCGGGCGTTGCTCCTGATCCGGGAACGCGGAACGCCGGGGATCAAGGTCGTGCTGACGGTATCACCCGTGCCGCTGTCGGCGACCTACCGTCCGGTCGATGTGATGGTTGCCAACTGCTATTCGAAGTCGGTGCTGCGCGTCGCTGCCGAGCAGGCCGCAGCCGAGTTCGATTTTGTCGACTACTTCCCGAGCTACGAGAGCATAACGCTGTCCGAGCGCGAACACGCCTGGACCGAAGACAACGTCCATGTGACGCCGCGCGCGGTCGAGACCAACGTCGGCCGGATGGTTGCTGCCTATACCGGGGCCGCGACCGCAGGCCTCGATCGGGACAGCATACGCGACGCCTTGCGCGAACTGCGCGGCAACCGCACCGGGATCCTGTCGCTGCTCGAAGGCCGGCAGGATCTGCTGGACGATCCTGAAATCGCCAATGCCTATGCCGATGCGGCGCTGCTGGTCGGGCGGCTGGATGATGCCGAGCAGGCGATGGAGGGCGGGTTGCTCGAGCCGGTGTTGGCGGCGCGCATCTGCCTCGCGCGCGGCGATGCCGCAGCGGCGCTGGCTTTGCTGGGCGACGTCCCGCCGCGTGCGACCGCACGGTCGCATTTTTACGGGACCAAGCTCCGCGCGTTTCTGGCGCTTTCCCAGATGGACGCGGCGATGGCGGCTGCCAACGACTGGATCGCCGCCGATCGCAGTACGCCGCAGCCTTACCTGCTGCTCGCGCGGGCGCTGGCCGATAGCGATCCTGCCGCGGCCGAAGGCTATTACGAGCAGGCCTTGCTGCGCGGCGACGATCAGGCGCCGGTGGTTATCGAATGTGCCGATCATCTTGCCCGCACCGGCCGCGTGGCGGCGGCGCAGGATCTGGTGCGGGGCATCGAGCCGACCCAGCCCTATTTCCGGCGGCGGCGCGACCATATCCTGTCGCTGATCGCGACGACCTGACGCTGCAGCCGCTCAGCGCTGCTCGTCGGCTTCCTCGCCAAACGCGATGGCCGCGATCCGCTGGTTGACCGGCGCTGCGCATGCGCCGCCCTGGCTGGCATAGTTGCGCCAGAACAAGACACCGGCCAGTCCGTCGCGGATGATCGCCTGACGCACGAAGCGTGCGTCGTCGAGCGTTGTGCCGGCCAGTTCGAAATCGATCAGCAGGCGCTTCGGGTCCACCGGCCCGCCGGCTTTGACGATCGCCATCTGGGCCGCATAGCTGGCAGGCAGCGACTTTTGCACATTGCCGCTCCACAGCACCAGCGTCGTCCGGTCGAACCGCGCCACGATCCGGTGGGCATTCTCGGCAGTGACGCCGGTAAAGCGTTGCTGGCCCGGAGAATCGAGCGGATTGACCAGCAAGATCACCCGTTTGCCCGCAGCATGAACCAGCTTTGCATAGGCCGTGAGGAACGTTTCAGTCGTCTGCGGGTCGCGGCCGTCCTGCACTTCATAATCGAGCATGATCCCGCTCGCACGCGGGGGCAGCTTGCCCGATGCCAGCACACAGGTATCGGCGGGCGAGGGCGGGGCCGCATCGGGCAGCGCGCGTTCGTTGATGAGCGTGACCCCAGCGTCCCGGGCATAGCGACGCGCGCGCGCATCCTGTCCCAGCAGGCTGGCGGCCTGCGCCATTGTGCAGGCGTTGGCCCGGTCGATCGAGCTGAAGGCCGAGCGGTGCCGCCGGTTGCCCGTCCACGACGGTTCGAGGTTCAGCTTGCGGACGATCTGTCGCCCGCCGGCGCCGACGAGCGGTGTCGCGGCGCGGTTGGCCCAGTGGTAGTACCACGTCTGAATGCCTTTGGGCGCGGAGGCAAGGCGGCCCAGTTGCCCGGAGACCGCGGCAGAGAGCGGGTAATGGGGATACCGCGCGCCGTCACGCGGGGGCGGTGCCTGCTGAAAGGCTTCGAACCGCAACCGGGCATTGTCGGTGGCCGAGAAGCAATCGGCGCCGGGTGCAGTGGCAGCGGCTAGCGGCACCATCGCGCAGACCAGCCCGGCACCGGCAAGCGCGGCCAAGCCGATCGTGCGGGGCCCTCGCAGGCGAGAGCCGGCGGTGCGGCGGTTACGCAATCGGCTTTCCGCTGGCCGATGCATTGAGCCGGACCTGACATTCGCCCTGGTAGACATGATTCTGCTGATAGCGGGAAAGTTCGGTCGCACGGGTCATGAAGAAGTTGGCGGTCTGCTTCACCGGATCATACTGGTTGATCACAATGACGTTGAGCAGATCGCCGGAAATCACCGCCGAGAGCTCGGTCCGCTCGGGCCAGTAATCGATCACCCGGTCGAAGGTCCCGTTCTTCGTGGGAGCAATGTTGCCGGGGTCTGCGATGATCCGGGTGCGCGGATCGACGGGTTCTGGATCGTCCTGCGGCTCGGGCGGCGGACTCGTCCGAACCGGGATGCCGGGGAGCACCAGCGTCAGCGGGTGGACGGCATCGTACTTGAGTTCGGCCGCGGTCTGCAGCTTTTCCGGATCGAAGTTGGTGATGTGGCGGATCGAACAGGTGAGCTGCCGCTCGGGCAGGCGCGCTGCCGCCGCGGGCTGGTTCGCGCTAGCGCGTTTCGCCTTTGCGGCTTGCACCGGCGAAAGCCCCGTGGCGCAGCCGAGTATGGCCGCGAGGATCACTGTCTTGATCAGCTGTGATGGTGCGTGCGTCATGATGGAGCTGCAACGATTCCTGCCAGAAACGGGACGGCCTCTCCTTCGATGGAAATTGTGTCAATCAAATGAAACAAAACCCGTTCAGGGCAGTTAATAATGGCTTGTTTGAACCCCTCGGTTATCCCCGGGTCCGCCGCGCTACGCGGATCGGCGGCAATGGCGCTTCTCGTGGCGGTTGCGGTACCGCAAGCAGCGTTTGCCGAAGACGCGACGGGGCAGGCCGGGCTGATGGTGCTCGGCGCTGCTGCTCCGGCACGGATCGGACCGGCGAGCACGCCGCTCTTCGTGCGCAGCGCTCCCGTTCCGGAGAGCGCGCCCACCTACAATCCGCTCACCGCTTATGCGCCCGCGGTCTCACCTGATGTTGACAGTCTTTCCGCTGCGGCAACGTCGCATGACCGCGCGCTCGATTGCCTGACCATGGCCATCGCCTACGAAGCCGGCCAGGAACCGATTGCCGGCCAGCAGGCCGTGGCGCAAGTGATCCTCAACCGCACCCGCGTCGCCCGGTTTCCGAGCTCTGTCTGCGGAGTTGTGTTCGAAGGATCCCAGCGTTCCACCGGCTGCCAGTTCACGTTCACGTGCGACGGCTCGATCCGTCGCCGCTTGCGTGATACCACGCTGGCGACCGCCCGGATGGCAGCTTTGTCTGTGCTCACTGGCCAGGCGCCTGACCGCGTGAGCGGGGCGACGCACTATCACGCCAACTACGTGAACCCTTATTGGGCCTACACCGGCACCCGCGTGGCGCAGATCGGTGCGCATATCTTCTACCGCATGCCGGGCGATGCGAACGGGTCTGCGGCCGCCACACCGACCAGCGAGGAGCCGGGGCTTGCCGCGCTCGCAGCGTCGCGTGTGCAGGCGCGTACCATGCCGCGCGCGCGCCAGCGGGTGGCACCGGGGGCGACGCGGCAACTGTTTGCACCGTGGGGTGTGCCGATGGCAGCCGCAAGCGATGCCACCGCGATGTTGCTCGGACAAAACTAGGCCGCTGCCAGATCCGGGTGCGGCCCGGTCTGCCGCTAGACGATCCGCCGCATGACGTAGGGATGGTCCGACTTTCCGGTCAGTTCGACAATTGCCTGCAGGCGGTATCGCCCCCGACCGGGCGCGGTCGCTTGAACGGAAATGGTGATCGGCCGACCGGTCCATGACACCGTATCGGAAAAGGCGATCGCCGTGCGCTGGCCGTTCAGTTCGCGCTGGCGTTCGATACCGGCAATGGCGCCGCGGCTGTCGCCAACCGCGGCAAGCGCCTCAGGGCCGGCGTAGCGCGGATTGAACGGCACGGCGTTGCGCTCGACGGTGATGTAAGGGCGGAGGCGGTCGACGAGCGCGGGCGTGAAGCCCCGGATCAGGCCAAGTTCGTCGATGCTCTGCACCCCGCCGTTGCGCGGCGTGATCCGGCGGCTTTCGTAATAGGGCGCTTCGGCACCGTCGGTGCGGGCCTCGTCGTCATCGTCCTGCCAATCCAGCAGCGAATCGCGCGCGACCATCATCGCATGGCCTTCGAGACCGGCCTGGCTCAGCAGACGCTCGATCACTGGTTCTTCGAAAGCGTTGATGTTCACCTTGCCGCGCTCGTCGATCAAGGCGATGGAGAGGTGCGTCCCGGCGAAGTCGAGTTCCTGCGTGCGGCCATCGAGCAGCGCGATTGTGGCGGCGTCGCGCTCGATCAGCCCGTGCAGGGCGATCGCCAGCCCGGCCTCTGCCGCCAGCCGCGTCTGCGCGCTCGTCAGTTCGCCTTGCCCCTTGGCGAGATCGATGCGGGTCGCGGTGATCACGACAAGCGCGATTGCGGCGAACACGGCCAGACTGGCCACAGCGGCGACGAGGGCAAAACCGCGTTCCCGCGGGTTTTGCGGCATGACGGTCATGGCTGCTTGGCGGAGCCCTGGAAGGGTTCGAGCTGGCGAATCTTCTGCTTCAGGGACTCGGTTGCAGCCCGCGCATCGTCGGCGTTGGCGATGATCTTGAGCTTGAGCAGCACGATCAGTTCGGTGCGCCGTTCGGTGTTGCGCTGGGTGCCGAACAGGCCGCCCACAATCGGGATCTGCGAGACCAGCGGGATGCCGTTCTTGCCGAAGCTTCTGGTGTCGCTGAACAGGCCGCCGAGCGCGATAACTTCGCCGTCGCGCACGGATACGGTCGAAGCGATGCGGCGGGTCGAGATTGTCGGGGATTGGCGCTGCGTCGCAGAGGTGCCGGACGCGGACGTGCTGATCTGGCTGACTTCCTGCGAAACATCGAGCTGGACCAGCCCGCTGGCATTGATGCGCGGGGTGATCTTCAGGATAACGCCGGTATCCTTGTACTCGATCGTGTTGATCACCGCATTGGTATTGCCGACCAGATTGGTGGCCGAACCGGTCGAGATCGGCACCTGATCGCCCACCTGCAGCGCCGCGCTCTGGTTGTTGAGCACGAGCAGCTTGGGTGCGGAGACGACCTTGACGTTGGTGCGTTCCTGCAGTGCGTTCAGCGTGGCGGTGATGCTGTTGCCGCCATAGAAGTAGGAGAAGCCGGGATAGATTTGTGTCGGCACAGATGTCGTGCCTTCGGAATAGCCGACCTGGTTCGAGCCGCTGAGGTAGTTCCACTGCACGCCGTAGCGCAGATCGTCGTTGAGGCTGACTTCGGTGATCGCCGCTTCGATCAGCACCTGGCGCGGAGCGACATCGATCTTGCGCAAGGCGGCCTCGATCGAGGCATATTCGCGCTGGGTGCCGAACACGATGATCGCGCTGTTGGTCTCGTCGGCGGTGATCCGGATTGTCGTTGCGGCGCCGCCGTTGCCGTTGCCGTTGCCCTGTGCCGTGCCGTCAGCAGCCGGCGCTTGCCCGAAGGCGGGGCGGGGGAGGTTCGCGCCCACTGTCGTCCCGTTCTGGACTGCGCCGAGCCCGTTGCCGCGCGCGCCGCCGGTCTGGTTCGGATCGCCTTGATCGGCGAAGGCATTGTTGCCGGAGTTGCCTTGCCCGCCGCTATCGTTGTTGGCCGTCCCGAAGGCCAGGTTGAGCGTACGCACCAGATCGCGGGTGCGCCCGTTCTGGACCTGATAGACGAACAGCCGGCGCTCGTTGCTGTCGCCCTCGCGATCGAGGATCTCGATCCAGCGCTTCACATCGGCAAGATATTGCGGCTGCATGCTGATCGCGAGGATGCCGTTGAGCTCCTCCATGCTGATCAGGCGCACCAGCCCGCGGGTGGGCGAATCCGGCGCATTGATGAGCTTGTCGATCGACGGGACGATCAGCCGCGCATCGGTGCGATCGGGCACGAACAGCGCGAAGCTGGTGTTGCGCAGCCAATCGACATCGAACTGCTTGAGCAGATCGCGCGCGCTGGCGCGCTGGCCGGTGGTGCCGGCAATCGTGATGGCGCCGGTCTGCGGGTCGGTCGCGGTCACCACGCCGGGCAGCACGGAATCGAGCACCTTGCGCACTTCATCGGCATTGATGAAGCGCAGCGTGTAGATCTCGCTGCCGAAGCCGGTCGCGTTCGCGGCAATGACGGCGCGTGCGGCTGCGGAGTTCTGGATTTCGAAGCCGCCGGCCACCGGCACCATCGCCAGATTGCTTTGCCGCAAGGCCTTCTCGAACAGGTCTAGCAGCGACGACTTGGAGACCGGACCCGGCGTGACGAGGTTGACCCGGCCGGTCACACCGCGCGCGATCGTGTAGTTCTTGCCGAGGATGTCGCGCAGCACGGCCTGCGCCACCACGGCGACATCGGCATCCGGGAAATTGACCGCAATGTCGCCCGGTTTCGTCTTCACATCGGCCGTCTTCGGAATGACCGGCTGCGGCTCGGTGCCCGGAACGACGGTCGTGCGGACCTTGTAATCAGTGTTGGCAGGCGGGGCCGACTGCGCCGGGGCGGGGCCGCTCTGGACGGCACCCGGATCGTCGATCTGCGCCAGTTCCGGGGTTGCCGGGATCGGCAGCTGCGGCGGCGCCGCGGCAAAGGCCGTGGTGCTGGTCAGGGCGATGACAAGGCTGGGCTTGAGGCGCATGGGGCGAGAGGTCATTGGCCGTCTTCCGAATCTTCAGGGGCGGGTGCGGCGGGCCCCGTGGGGATGGCGCCATAGGCTACGTTGAACTGTTCCGAGCCGCGCGACAGGCGGGCGCCGGTGGGGGTCAGCGCGGAGATGCGCCATCCGGCCACAGTGCCGCCGGGCGCGACCTGGCGGATCCGGCCGCCGCGCTCCTGCACCACGGCGTAGAGCAGGCGTCCGTGCTTGATCGTCCCGGCAATCACCGCGCCGCCAAGGACATCGGTGGGTGCGGGGGCACCGCCAGCCGCCGCAGCGACGGGTGAGAATACGCTCCGGTCGGCAAGCGCGGCCGGAACCAGCACGCGCGGCACTGCGGGCGGCGGTGCGACCTGCTTGCCGCGCGCAGGCACGCCGGCAGTCGGCAGCTCCTCGCCATAAGGCAGCAGCAGCTGCAGCAGCGCGGCAGCCGCCAGCACCGGCAGGAGCAGCGCGGGCAGGCGCGCGCTGCTACCGCTTGGCGGCAGGGCGATAGGGGATCGAAGCTTCAATCTGAACATCCAATGCGGAAGCCTGTCCGGTCACCAGTGCTTCATCGGCGCCGATGACCAGGGTCGTCAGGGTGAGATAGGGTTTGGCATTCTGCGCGTTTGCGAGAAGCTGCTTGAGCTGGCCCTCCGAGAGCCGCGCGGTGACACGCACGGCGGCCTTGCCAGCTTCTGCCGAGGCGATGTCCTCGCCGCCGCGAAACTCGCCGCCAAGCGCGATGATGGCGGTTTGCAACCGCTGGCGCAGCGCTTCGCCGGCCGTGGCTGCATCGGGCGCATCGAGCAGGAAATCGCCGAGCAGCTGCTCATGGGCTTCTGCCATCCGGCGCAGCCGCGGGATGGCGGCAATGTTGCGCGCGTTGGCGCTGTACTGGAGGGCATATTGCTCGCGCTGGGCTGCGCGTTCCTGGAATCCCGCGATCAGCGGCGCGATGATCACGAAGACCAGAAACGCCAGCACCGCTAGCAGTATAAGCAGCGCGACCGCCTGCGCTTGCCGGGGGGAGAAGCTGCGCGTGCTCATGGCTTTGTCATCCGCAAGGTGACTTCGAAGGGTTGGCCCAGCGGGTTTTGCGCGGCGGTCGACGCATCGCTGTAGCGCTGCACGCTGAGCCCGGCACGGCGCAGTCCGCCAGCCACGTCGGCCTGCTGCGGTCGGTAGCCGGTGATGCGCAGGTCATTCGCCTGCCCGTCGGCCTGCCCATTGGCGACCCACGTGTAGCGCTGCACCCAGGCGCCCGGCGGCAAGGCTGCGGCGACGCGCGAAAGCATCGCCAGTGGCTCGCCTTCGCTGCGCGCCTTCACAGTGGCGGCGGCAAACTGATCCGCCTTCGCGATCCGCGCATTGATCCGGCGCACCGCGTTCACCGCCGGCTGCTGCTCGGCGATGCGCGCTTCGAACATGGCGGTGGCGGCCGTGTCACGCCAGACGAGCAAGCCGAGGTTGAGCGCAAACAGTACGCCGACCGCAATCCACAGCGGCAGGGCGCCACGATCGGCGTCGCGCACCAGCCCGGCCTTGCGGAATGCGGGGAGAAAGTCGATTGCATGGCCGGACTGCGGCTCCGGCGCTGCGGTCAGGATGGCGTGGCAGGGCTGTTCGAGCCGTGCTATCGCCACGCCGAGCGCCTCGGCCGAAGCACGCGGCATCGCGGCAACTTCGATCTGCATCCGGGCGTGGCCTTCGGCGCGCGCCGCGATCCGGGCGGCAAGGATCATGCCTTCGGTGCCCAGCGGCATGATCCTCGCCGCATCGAGCTGGATCATGCTTTCCATGTCGCGCGAGCTCATGGTCGGCCGCTCGATCGTGCGGCTCAGGCAGTACGCGGGGGGCAGGATAATCGTAACCGGGCCGGAGCGGCGGGGAGCAGCACCGGAGGGATCGGGCCGGGCGAGCAAGGCACCGGTGTCCGGCTCATAGTCCGCAAAGATCCTGCGGGACTCCTGCCATTCACGCAGACGCCCGGGTACCATGGCGGCGAGCTGGTCCAGCCACCAGCGCATACCGTCTGCAATCCATTGCCCGACGGTGTGCATGTCTGCCTGGAGGATGCTGCGTCCGCTCATTCGGTGCCCCCGCACGTGCCTGTGCGCAGATCGCGTGCGCAAGTGTCGCCATTGGCGGCGCGCAGCCGCACTACCAGATCGGGCCAGGACCGCCGGTCGCCCGCAGGGAACTCGATCCGCACGCCGACGAGCGAAGGGAGCGTGGCCCGGTTCGACCACTGCAGCTGCCATGCCGGCAGCGTACCCGTGCCGGCGAGGGGACCGGTTCCGGGACCTAGATAGCGGACGGACATGCTGGACACGCCCGTCAGCAGGCGCTGCGCGGTCCACCCGGTCACTTCGCGCTGATGGCGGTCGACCGTCTCGTCGAGCGTGCTGATGCGGTAGAGCATCAGATCCCCGTTGCGTTCGAGCCGGACCCGGTAGCGCTGAAAGGCGTCGGGCGCGGCATTGTCCGGCGGCTGGCCATCGAACTCGAGGCCGAACTGGTTGCCGAAGAAATCCACGGCGCTGTTGTTCTGCGGGTTCACCGAGGGGTGAATGTCGCCCAGAAGATGGCGCAAGGTGAACTGCGCCTGCGCGATCTCGTCGATCTGCGCATCCTTCTGGCCGATAAACCGCTGGCGCAGGTCCATCCGGCCGATCCCGGTGACGAGCACGACCGACACCGAAGCGAGGATCGCGAGGCAGACGAGCATTTCCACGAGGGTAAAGCCGGCGGCGGCATGTGGGCGCGTCATGGCTTGATCCGCACCGTGGTGAGCCGCACGATCTCGCCGCGCCTCGCTCCGACAACGCCGACCGCGACCGAGATCTGTTCAAGCGGATGGCGATCAAGCGGATCGGCCAGCTGCTGGTAGGGTTGACGCACGACACGCCAGCCGTAGGCGCCCCACTGGCCCTGAAGCGGCGCAGTAGGGTCCGCCGTCTGATCGAGCACCGATTGCGCGATCATCAGGCCTTCGCGGCGCTGCTGCACGGCGAGGCGGGTGCGGGCATCCTGACCCACGGTGCCCACCAAAGCGGCAGTCATCGCGGCCACGATGGCGACCGCGATCAGCAGTTCGATCAGTGTGAAACCCAGTTCCCGGGCCTCTCGCGGGGTGGAAGCGGCGGAACTCACGGCAGGAACACGAGGCGCGAGGTGGCGGGGTCGACGCGGAAACGGCTGCCGCGGCCTGCAGCAGCAATGGCACCATCGCCGCCATTTGCGGTGCCATCGGGAAAGAAAGCAAATCCCTGCGTGGGCCATTCGAGCTGGACGGACTCCGGCAGGCTGCGGGCGGGGCGACCGGAGGACGACAGCAGCATCCGGCGCGGCGCCGACCATGACACGTGCACCGGCGCTGCCCCGGCAATGGCATCGGCGCGCGCCTGCGTGAGCACGAGCGCCGTCGTCATCCGCGCCTCGGCTGCGGCACTTTGCCCGAGGCGGTGCTGCAAGGCCGGAAACGCGATCCCGGCCAGCAAGGCCGCGATGGCCAGCGCCACCAGCAGTTCGATCAAGGTAAATCCGTCGTCGCGGGGGCAGCCGCGCCGACGCTCACCAGTTGCCGACATCTTTCGCCTCACCGCTGCCGCCGGCGGCACCATCCGAGCCGTAGCTGTAGACATCGACTTCGCCGTGATCGCCCGGCGACTTGAACAGGTAGGGCTTGCCCCAGGGATCGTTGAGCGCGGCCGCATCGGCGATATAGGGCCCGTTCCAGTTCGAATCGCTGGGCGGCGCCTTCACCAGCGCGCCGAGGCCTTCCGCGCTGGTGGGGTAGCGTCCGGCGTCGAGCTTGTAGAGTTCAAGCGCGGCGGCGATGTTCTTGGTCTGGATCTGGGCGGTCTGCGTGCGCGAGCTGCCAAGATACTTGATCACTTGCGGCCCGACGATCGCCGCGAGCAGGCCGAGGATGGCGAGCACCACCAGCAGTTCGATCAGCGTGAAGCCCCGCTCATTCCGGTTGTTCTTGTTCATCAGGATACTGCCAGTTCATTGAAGCCGAGAATTGCGGACATGACCGCAGCGATGATCGCCGCCACGGCCGTGCCCAGCACGATGGTGATGGCCGGCGTCAGAATGGCGACAAGCCGCTCCAGCCGGGTGCGCACATCGCGGTCGAGCACCACGGCCAGCCGCGAGAGCATGAGGGCCAGCTGCGATGTTTCCTCGCCGGTGCGGATGAAGCCGATGGCAAGGTGCGGCAACATGCCGGTCGCGGCAAGCGCCGCCGAAAGACCGCCGCCTTCGCGCACCCCTTCGGCAATCGTGGCGATCGCGGTGGAAATCGCGGTGTTGCCGATAGTGCGCTGCGACAGCGCCAGCGCATTGGGCAGCGGAACTCCGCCCTCGAGCAAGGCGCCGAGCGTGTGCGAGAACCGCGCGATCTCGATGCGCTTCACCAGGTCTCCGACCAGCGGGAGGCCCAGCATGAGCTGGTCGAAGCGGATGCGGCTGGCGGGCCGGGCCAGCAGGTTGCGCAGCGCGAGGCCCAGCGCGACCAGTCCCGCGAGGAGCCAGAGCCCGTAGGCGCGCAGGAACTGGCTCGCCGCGATGACCGCCATCGAAGCGAACGGCAGCTCGACCTTGTTGGTATCAAGCAGCCGTTCGAACTGCGGCACGACGAACAGCAACATCATCAGGATCACCCCGACCGCGATCACCGACAGCGCGATGGGATAGATCATCGAGGTGATCACCAGCCGCCGCAGCTCGGCAGCCTGTTCCAGCATCTGCGAAAGGCGCTCCATCGCCTCGCCCAGCTTGCCGTTGGCCTCGCCCGCTTCCGCCATCGCGGCCTCGCCGGGGCTGAACAGCGCCGGATTGTCGAGCATCGCGCGCGAGATCGGCGCGCCTTCGCGCACCGCGCTGAGCAGCATGCCCATAGCTTCGGCCGCAGCGGGATCGTCGATATTGCCGACCGCCAGCGCGAGCGCCCGGTCCAGCGGCAGGCCCGCCTTGAGCAGGACGGCCAGTTCGGCGATCACGGTACGGCTGATCGCGCTGTTGCGCCGGGATATCGGCTCGCCGGACGGGGTTGCTGCCGAACCTGCCGGGATCAGGCGCAGCTCGACCGGGGTGTTGCCGCTGCGCCGGATCTGGGCCAGCGCCTCGCTTTCATTGGCCGCATCAAGCTGCCCGGCCACAATCCGGCCGTCTGCGCGCATAGCTCGGTAGCGAAAGGCGGGCGCCGCGTTCATTCGCCGCTCGCGACCCGCAGCACTTCCTCGATCGTCGTCAGCCCTTGCGCGGCCTTGGCGAAGCCTTCCTGCAGCAGCGAGCGATGTCCCGCCGCACTGGCGCATTCCTCGATCTGGCGCGCATCGGCGCGTTTCAGGATCAGGCGCGCGATCGCATCGTCGACCGGCAGGAAATCGAACACCGCGATCCGTCCGCTGTAGCCGGTGCCGTGGCAGGCGGTGCAGCCGACCGCGCGGTGGAAGTGGCCGGCCAGCGCGGCCGCAGTGTCGAGGCCTAGCGTGGCCAGCAGTGCCTCGTCCGGCACGAACGGAACGCGGCACTGGAGGCACAGGCGGCGGACCAGTCGCTGCGCCAGCACGCCCGCCAGCACCGAGCTCAGGAGGAACGGCTCCACGTCCATATCGATCAGGCGCGTGATCGCGCCCGCCGCCGTATTGGTGTGGAGCGTCGAGAGGATCATATGGCCGGTGAGCGCGGCCTGCACGGCGATCTGCGCCGTCTCGGTATCGCGGATTTCGCCGACCATGATCGCATCGGGATCCTGCCGCAGGAACGAGCGCAGCGCCGTGGCGAACGAGAAGCCGATGCCCGGCTGCACCTGGGTCTGGACAATGCCCGGCAGGCGGTACTCGATGGGATCTTCCACCGTCAGCAGCTTGCGCTCGACCTGGTTGAGTTCGGCCAGCGCGGCATAGAGCGTGGTGGTCTTGCCGCTGCCGGTCGGCCCGGTCACCAGCACGATCCCGTAAGGCCGGTGGATCGCCTCGCGGAACTGCTCGACCAGCCGGTTGTCGAGGCCGAGTGCGGCGAACTCGAGCTTCAGATTGGACCTGTCGAGAATGCGCAGGACCGCGCTTTCGCCTTGGATCGAGGGCGCGGTGGCGACGCGCAGATCGATCTCGTGCCCGCGCACCGCCAGCCGGAGACGGCCATCCTGCGGAATGCGGCGCTCGGCGATATCGAGCCCGGCCATGACCTTGATGCGCGCCACCACCGATGCGCGCATCGCCTGCGGCAGCCGGGTGACAAGCCGCAGCATGCCGTCGATGCGGAAGCGCACGATCAGGCTGTCGTCGGTCGGTTCAAGGTGAATGTCCGAGGCGTTTGCATCGACCGCTTCGGCAATCAGGCGGTTGACTGCGCGGATGGCCGGGGCGTCGCTGGTGAGGTCGCGCATCCGGTCGATGTCGCCGGTTTCGACCGTATCCTCGATCGCTGCCCTATCCGTGCCGTCCTGGCACAGACGTTCGATCGCCGCTTCGATATCGCTGGCGCGCGCAATCATGCGATCGACGCGGCGCTTGAACAGGAAGTGGAACGCGTTCTCGACAAACGGGTCGTAGGGATCGACCACTGCGACGCAGACCCGCGCATCGTCGATCGCAATCGGAACAGCGCGGATATCGCGCAGAAATTCGGCTTCGATCGGCTGCTCCAGCGCGACCTGACCACGCAGCCGGTCGGCCGGTGCCATCGGCATCCCGCTGGCGTCGGAGAGCTGCTCGCACAGCGACTGCTCCGACATCAGGCCAAGGCGCGTGACCACCGAGTCGATGCGCTCGCCGCTTTCCTGCTGCACCAATCGCGCACGGGAGAGCGCCTCGCGCGAAAGGAGCGCGCGCGCTTCCAAAACGGCGGCAATCGAGTTTTCGCTGTGCTGCGTGGTCCCGGCGTCGGACGTGGCCGACAGGGCATGGGCTTGATCTTGTTCGGAATCGGTTCCGGCGCCGGGCCGGAGCGATTGTCCGGGCGAAGCGCCAGCGACTGCCAGGATCTTTGCTTTACCGAGCACATTAACCCTCGCGGTCAGACCGGAAGCGGCATGGCCTTCGCTCGTGATGGCCCAAACCAATTGCCATTGCCGGATCAACCACTCCCCGTCGCGCCGCCTTATGGGGCCAATGCGTCATTTGTGTTACGAACGCCGACCCGCGCCTGGGCAGCGCCAAAGCGGTCCGGAATGCGCGCGCCGGGTTGGCGACAGTGCCGCGGAATGGCGATTTTTCGCCTTTTTTCAAGGATCGACAGGGTCAAGCCTGGGCTGTGCGTCCGGACGCCGGCGGGCGCGGCTGATATTCAGAGACTGCAACAAAAGAATCACGTTGCTGTCATTTGCCGAGTCTAATGACCGCTTCGCCAACCGCAGATTGGGTTGGGAATCGGGGGCGCTAAGAACAAATTCCGGGAAACTGCAGAGCGTATCGGTCAAGAACTTGATCGGGCTTGCTCGTGACGAGCCCAGTTTGGACCAGTTCCATATCGCGAATCGGAGAGTTAATTCGAAGTATTGAACTGGATTCAGTATATATTCTGCACATCTTTCGGATTTTGAACGGCCAACTCATTCTGATTCAACGTCAGTATTGGTTACGATATCCTTCAGGAGGAATTATCAAATGGTTAATGTGAAGTCTCTGCTTCTGGCCGCGACTGCTGTCGCCGGTACGGTTGCATCGCCCGCCTTCGCGCAGCAGATCCCGCTGCCTGCCCCGGCAACCGCTGATGGCGCGCTGCACGGCGCCGGTGCTTCGTCGGTCCAGAACGTTGTGGCCCGCAGCTTCAACTGCCTCAGCGCTGTCGACAACCAGCGTGGTACGTCGACGAGCGCAACCTCGCTGACTACCCTGACGCAGGGTCAGTTCAACGGCACCATCCCCATCAACTGCGCGCTCCCGGCGGACGCGGTGCAGACCAACGTCCAGGGCAAGTACATCGCGACCGGTTCGGGCTTCGGCCGCACCGTCTGGGCTGATTTCGCCAACGACTTCCGCGGTGGTACTGGTCCGACCGTGTCGAGCAGCGTGTTCAACCCGTTCGTGACCGCGCCCGACGTGTGGAGCAACGTGCAGTTCGGCTTCTCTGACGCCGGCGTTTCGCCTGCGGACATCACCACCTACAACAATCGTGCGGCGCCGAGCGCCGGTGCGGCGATCTCGTTCCCGCTCTACCTGCTCCCCGTGGCGATCGCCTACAGCTCGACCTACGGCACCAATGCCGCGGGCCAGCCGATGGTGTTCAATGCCCGTGGCCGCGGCATTGCGCCTGCCGGCGGCACCGCCGCTGCGGCGATCAAGCTTTCGAAGGCTGCCTATTGCGGCATCTTCAACGGCACGCTGACCAACTGGAACGATGTCACGTTCACCGTGCTCAACGGCAACACCCCGCTGTTCGACACGGTCAACGACAACGCTTCGCGTTGGGCCGCCGATGGTGCGCCGATCCGTCTCGTCGGCCGTATGGACCGTTCGGGCACGACCGACATCTTCACGCGCCACCTCGCGGCGGTCTGCAACCCCACCAGCGCCCCGGGCATCCCCGAGCGTCGTTCGGCCCCCACGGCGACCTTGCCGAACGGCCGTCTGCTCTCTCCTGCAGTTCCTGCCTTCACCGGCACGAACCGCTTTTTGCAGGCCGCCGAATCGCTGCCCTACAACACGGCAACCGGGATCGACTTCCGCAGCGTGCGTTCGGACACCGGCTATCGTGTGAACAACACCAGCTCGACGGCTTTCGCCGGCACCGTCAACTCGATCTCGGGCGATTACTTCACCGGTACCGCGATCGCAAACATCGGTACGGCGACCTCGCCGACGAGCGCGGCCGGCCCGACCTCGATGCCGACCGGCAGCGTGGGCAGCGGCTACTTCCTGCTGGCAGACGGCAGCTCGCGCGTTGCCGCGGCGATCACGTTCGCTCCGGACTATCCGCTGAACGGCGTTCTGCTCAACGGCAAGGTCGGCTACATCTCGGCCGACTTCGTCAATCCTTCGGTTGACGCGCTTGCGGGTCTCTCGGCCGCCACGCTGCAGGTCGGCGTGTCGACGACGCTTTATGCCAACCCGACCGCCGCAGCCGCCCGTACCGCGCTTGGCACGATCCTGCCGCCGCAGTCGGATACGGCTGGCCTGTTCGTTTCGGCCACGGCTGACAGCCGTCTTGTCCGCCCGCTGACCGGCTCTACTCCGGAACCGGCGACGCGTGCGAACCCGGTCGCCTGGGCTGATGTCCTCTATGCGGACACCAACCAGTCGCTGGCACGGCCGAACCTGGGTTATCCGATGACGGGTACCACCCAGATCCTGCTGTACACCTGCTACAACGGTGCGAACCGCGAAGCCATGGTCTCCTTCCTCGGCTGGACCCTTGGTCAGTACCGTACCAAGGGTGATGGTACTCCGGCGCCCAACGGCCTGCTGAACGGCGTGGTTGCCGCCACTCCGGGCGTGCTCTTCCAGAACAACGTCGCCGTTGTTCCTTCGAACTGGACGCGTGCCATCGTGAACACGTTCCTTTCGAACCCGACGGCCGAGACGGCCCTGGGTGCGCAGAACCTGTGGATCCAGAACCGCACGATCCCGGCCTACCAGACGGCAACGCAGGACATCTACTACGGCGATACGGCCAATGGTGCGCCGGCTGCGACCGCGACCAACCCGGTCACCAAGATCTGGCGGGCTGCCAAGCCGAACATCCGCATCCCGACCGCTGCAAACCCGACCTGCGCGGGCCGCACGGGCGCCTGATCTTCCGATCACGGCACAGGCTGAACGAGGAGGGCTCCGGAGCAATCCGGGGCCCTCTTTGTTTACCTTTTTCCAGCCCGGGAAAGGGCCTGCCAACGCATCACCAGACTGTCACACAGATTAAACACTGTCCCTCCACAGACCCCTTACACAGGGGTTCGGGGAATCAGATTGCGATGGGCGGGCTTAGTGCACATGTTTTACGTGCGAGCTTGCCACTGGCATCGCTGCTGGTGCCCGCATCGTCAGCCTGGGCTGCGCAAGCGGCCGAGCCAGCGGCGCCCGCGGGGCAGGCGGCACCAACGGGTGCGGCGACGCCAGCCGGCGCGGAGCGTGCGCCCGACAAGTTCTTTATCCAGGCCTACGACATTTCCGGCGCGACCGTGCTGCCGGCGAGCGAAATCGAGCGTCTGGTCTATGCCCATTCCGGTCCCGATCGGACCGATGCCGATGTCGAGGCTGCGCGCAAGGCCTTGCAGGACGCCTATACCGCACGCGGCTATGGCGCGGCGGTGGTGGAAGTGCCCGTGCAGGAGCGCGAGACGTTTGCCCAAGGCGTGATCCGGATCGCGGTCAACGAAGTACCGGTCGGGCAAGTGCGGGTCACCGACAGCCGCTATCATTCCTTGTGGGTGGCGCGCCGCCAGATACCGTCGCTGGTCGAGGGCAAGCCGCTCAACATTCCCGCCTTGCAGGCGGACATGACCATGGCCAACCGGTTTCCCGACCGCACGCTCAATCCGATCTTCAAGCCGGGCAGGGCTCCCGGCACGATCGACGTCGATCTCAATGTCGACGACCAGCGGCCGCTGCATGCCAGCGTCAATATCAACAACGACGCCAGCCCGGCGACGACGCAGCTGCGCCTCATCAGCACGGTCCGCTATACCAATCTGTTCCAGACCGGGCAGGCCGCGACGTTCACGTACATCGTCTCGCCGCTCAAGCGCGAAGAGACGGAAGTCTTTTCCGGCTCCTACTCGTTTCCGCTGCTGCGCACGCCGTGGAGCATCGCGATTTCCGGGTACTACTCCAACAGCAACATCTCGGCATTGGGCGGCACCAACGTGCTGGGCAACGGTTATCAGGTCGGCGCGCGTGCGATCTATCACCTTGCCACGTCCCGCACCCAGCAGCAGTTCAGCTTCGGGTTCGATTACAAGAACTTCAAGCAGAATATCCAGGTCGCTGGCGTTCAAACCAGCACCGCGCCGATCCGCTATCTGCCGATTGAACTGGAATACATGCTTTCCGGTGGCAGTGAACGGGTCAACTACTCGGTCTCGCTGGCGACAACAATCGGCCTCCGGGCGATCAGGCCGAAGGTCTGCGCGAGCCTGACCGGGCCTTGCGTGCTGGTCGATGCCTTCCGCAACCGCGAGCAGTTCAGCAACGAGAACTTCGTTCGCGGCGATCTTTCGGTCGATCTGTCCTACGCCTTCAAGAACGATATCGTCGCCGCGTTCCGGTTGAACGCGCAGCTGGCGGATTCGCATCTCATCACCAACGAGCAGTTTTCCGCCGGCGGCCTGCGCAGCGTGCGCGGATACTACTCGTCCGAAGCGGTGGGCGACAACGGGATCGGGCCGAGCCTTGAGGTGCGCTCGCCATCGCTGGCTGGCAGCTTCGGCAAGTGGCTGACCGAAGCGCGGTTCTTCGCGTTTGGCGATGCCTCCTTTTTGCGTGTGCTGAACCCCTTGCCCGAACAGACCTCGAGCTTCGCGCTCGTCGGCATCGGCGGCGGCCTCAGAGTGCGAATTTTTGACCGGATTTCCGGTGAAGTCCTGGGGGCGGTCGCGATGACCGGCGGCCCGGTGACCAAACGGGGTGCGCCCCGCGTGAGCTTCGATGTGAAGGGGGAATTCTGAGTGTTTCAGGCAACCGTGAAAACAGCGATCCTGCGCCTGTTGCTGGTGCTTGTCCTGTCGCTGGGGCTGGCCTCTCCGGCCGCCGCAGAGGGTGAGTCCGCCGGCTGGTGGAACAAGGAGTGGAGCTATCGCAAGGCGGTGACGGTCGATACCTCGCCGACCGGCGTCAACGTCAGCGGCGCGATCGGCCGTACGGTGGTGCTGGTGCGCCTGCACAGCGGCAACTTCACCTTCACCGATGCGATGGACAACGGTGCGGATGTCCGCTTCGTCGATTCCGACGACAAGACGCCGCTACCCTACCATATCGAGCAGTACGATGCCGCGACCGGCATCGCCACGGTGTGGGTTTCGGTGCCGAACCTGACCGGCGGCGAAAAGAAGAAGATCTGGCTCTACTTCGGCAACAAGTCGGCGCCGGTCGGTGCGGACGTGCCGGGGACCTTCGATCCGGACTACACCGCCGTCTACCACTTCAGCGAGAAGCCGGGCCAGCCGGCCACTGATTCCACCGCCAACGCGAACTCGTCCAAAGTGGCGCCTCCGGGGGTCGACGAGAGCGGGATTGTCGGCCGCGCCGCCCAGTTCCCCGGGCAGGGCGCGCTGGCGATCGATGGCAGCGGCTCGCTCGCGATGACCGCCGGTGCTCCCTTCACCTTCACGGCCTGGGTCAAGCCGCAGCAGCTGAACGGTCAGCAGGCCATCTTCGCGCGTGGCGGGCTGGTGATCGGGCTGAACGCGGGCGTCCCCTTCGCCTCGGGTCCCGGTGTCTCGGTTTCCGGCAAGACCGCCGTGAAGCAGGGCGAATGGAGCCACATCGCTTTCGTTTCCGACGGCAAGGCTTTCTTCATCTACATCAACGGCACCGAGCAGGGCACGGCGGCAGGCGCGATGCCGGCTCTGGATGGCCCGATCAGCATCGGCGGCGAGACCAGCCAGCCCTACACCGGCGCGCTCGACGAAGTGCGCCTTTCGAAGACCGCACGGCCTGCAGCGATGCTGCTGGCAATGGCGCAGGCCGAAGGACCGGGCGGCAAGCTCGTCTCGGTTTCGGAGACCGCGGAGAAGCAGAGCTCGGGCAGCGGCGTGCTCGGGTTCATCATCAGCAAGCTGGAGCCGATCGACACAGTCATCATCGGGCTGTGCATGCTGCTGCTGGCGGCGGCGATCGCGCTGATGACCGTGAAGGTCCGCTACCTCAACGCGGCGGACAAGGCGAACAAGCGCTTCCTGCGCTATTTCGAGGCCATGCGCGACGATTTCCGTCCGCTGGATCAGGCCGAAGGCGTGACCCCGCAGGAAGCGGCCATGATGAACCGCGCTTCGCCGCTGGCGCGGCTCTATGAAGTGGGCTTCGAGGAGCTCTATGAGCGCGTGGTCGCTGCCGGCAACCGGCCGCTCTCGAGCCAGGCGGTCAACTCGATGCGCGCCGCGGTGGACTCGCAGTTCGTCAAGGAGAACCAGAAGCTCGACCACCTGGTGGTGATTCTCACCATCGCGATTTCGGGTGGTCCGTTCATCGGCCTGCTCGGCACCGTGGTGGGCGTCATGACCGTGTTCGGCGGCGTGGCGATGGCGGGCGACGTCAACGTGAACGCGATCGCGCCGGGTATCGCGGCGGCGCTGCTGGCGACGATCGCGGGCCTTGCCTGCGCCATCCCGTCGCTGTTCGGGTACAACTATCTGAACGGCCGCATCAGCGGGCTGGCGGATCAGATGCGCGTGTTCATCGAGCAGCTCATCACCCGCATGGCCGAAGTGCAGGCCAATGCCGCGCAAGCTTTCAACGATCAGCAGTAAGGAAACCGACCGATGCAGGTAGGTGGCGGCCGCAAGGCCTATGACGACATCAACATCACCCCGATGCTGGACCTGGCCTACGTGCTGCTGGTCATCTTCATCCTGATGGCGACGGCATCGGTGCAGGGCATCAAGGTCGATCTGCCCAAGGCGAGCTCGGCCAAGAGCCTCGTCCAGCCCAAGACCATCGCGATAACGGTGAACAACCAGGGGCAGATCTTCATGGACGCGTTCCCGGTCACGCTGGCCGACCTTGAGACGCGCCTGCGCAATGCCAAGGCCTCGAACCCCGACGTCCCGATCGTGCTGAAGGGCGACCAGACCGCGCAATACGGCAAGATCACCGAAGTGCTCGACTTGTGCCGCCAGCTTGACCTGAACAAGGTCGGTCTCGTCACCGGCAAGCCGACCGCCGCCTGATAACCGGACCGGACCCAGAGCAGCCCGCGCCGTGGCCAGACAACCATCCTTTCCGGATCCCGAAGAGCAGGGGTCGCGCCGCGGGCTGCTGATCGCAGTCGGCGCGGTGGTGGTGATCGCCGTGCTGTGGTTTGCCTATTCGGCGCTGACCGCGACCAAGGGCGTGAAGGTCGAAGCGCCGCCGCCCGCGGTGGTTTCGATGCTGCCCCCGCCGCCCCCGCCACCGCCTCCTCCGCCGCCGCAGCCCAAGCCGCCCGAACCGCAGGAAAAGGCCGCGCCCGTGCCCAGCGTCGAGCCGCCCAAGGCCGCGCCTGCGCCGGCTGCGGTTTCGATCAATGGCCCGGCGCAGGCCGGCAGCGATGCCTTCGGTCTGCAATCGGGCAATGGCGGCGGCCTCGGCGGCGGCGGCTCCACCGGCGCCTGCACCGGCCCCGCTTGCGGCGGCACGGGCATGAGCGAGGTGTTCTATCGCCGCTATCTGAGCGCGGTCCTGCAGGAAAAGGTGCAGCGCGACGACCGGGTCAACCGGCTGGTGTTCAGCGCCGACTTTGCGATCACCATTTCGCCTTCGGGCCGCATCACTTCGGTCAGCCTGCTCAAGACGAGCGGGCGTGACGACCGCGATGCTTCGCTCAAGGCCATTCTGCTTGCCATTACCAATCTCGATCCGCCGCCCAGTGCGGTCCGGTTTCCGCAGCGGATCACGGTTCGAGGCAGGCGTTCGCTGTGAGCACGCCTGAACGCATTCCAGGGGAAGTTTGATGAGACGGTTGAGGTCTTCTTTAGCATCGGCGCCGCTGCTGGCAGTGTCGCTCTGCGCGGCCCTTGCGGCGACGCCCGCCTATGCCGACGAGCAGGCCGGATCGCCGCCTGCTGCAAAACCCGCCCCGTCGAGCAATGCGATGGTCAACCTCGTCCGGCTGCTTGTCGCGCAGGGTACGATCACGCGCGAGAACGGCGAGAAGCTGATCCAGGAAGCGGAGCGCGAGGCGGCTGAGGCGCGTCTGGCGGCCGCAGCGCCTGCAGCAGCACCGGCTGCGGCGGGGAACCCGGCTGCGGTCGCCGGCGGGCAGTATGCGGTCGGCAATCTTCCCCCGCCGCCGCAGGGCACCATCCGCGTTCCCTATATTCCGCAAGTCGTGCGCGATCAGATCCGCGACGAGCTGCGCGACGAGGTGCTCAAGCAGGCCAAGGCGCAGGGCTGGTCCTCGCCGGGCAAGGCTGCGCCGGACTGGGTGCACAATCTCAACATCTACGGCGACATGCGCCTGCGTTCCCAGTCGCACTTCTACAGCAAGGACAATTCGGACTTCGTGCCGAACTTCCAGCAGATCGTGTCGGGCGTAAACGGGCAGGATCCGGTCCCGCTCGATCTGATCAACGATCCGATCCCGCTGCTCAACACGCGGCAGAACCAGTACAACCTGCTGCGCTATCGCCTGCGCGTCGGCGTCGATTTCAACATCGGTGACAGGGTCAAGGTCGGCTTCATGCTGGGCGGCGGCAACGATGTCTCGCCTGTCGGCTCGAACGTGAACCTCGCGGGCAATTTCACCGACCGCAATTTCATGATCCACAAGGCCTTCATCCAGGCCCGGCCGACCGACTGGGCCACGATCACGGCCGGGCGTATCGGCAATCCGTTCTGGTCGAGCGAGGCGCTGTTCGACAACGATCTGAGCTTTGACGGATTTGCGGGTGACTTCCGCTGGTCGAGCCCGAATGGTCTGCTTGACGGCAAGCTTGTGCTGGGTGCGTTCCCGCTGAACTTCGGCGCGCTGAACTTCCCCAACACGTCGAACGTCAAGACCGGTGTGCCGCAGCGCTGGCTGTTCTCCGCCCAGGCCGAGACCGACTTCCATCTCGGCGGGGATGTCTTCGTCCGCTCCGCCGTCAGCTACCATCACTATATCAACATGCAGGGTCGGCCTTCGGCGCCTTGCGCGCTCTACCTCGGCGTCACCGAATGCTCGACCGACGGCACGGCGGCGGGCTTCGTGCAGAAGGGCAACACGCTCTCGTTCATCCGGCGCATCGTGTTCGATCCCACCTTGCCGGCAACCGCGGTGCAGCCGCAGCCGCAGCTGCTCGGTCTCGTCCAGCCCTACCACATCCTCGATGGGATGATCTCGGTGAAGGTGCCGATGGGCGAGAACACCGACGTCACCTTTAGCGGCGAATACATGCGCAACCTCGGCTTCAGCCGCAGCAATGCGTGCCGCTACGGGCTGGCCGGTCAGCCGGTCAACAACGGCGGATCGGGCGGCAACGGCAATATCTGCGATCCGGTCGAGGCCAACCGCACGCCTTATGTGGGCGGCAACCAGGGTTTCGACCTGCAGATCGGCGCAGGCTGGGCGCATCCCAACCGTCCGGGCCAGTGGCGGGCCTACGTGGGTTATCGCTATCTTGAAACCGACGCCGTGGTCGATGCCTTCACCAACGACTACTGGCGCCTCGGCGGCACCAACATGAAGGGTTACGTCATCGGTGGCACGGTCGGCCTCTACAAGAATGTCACCATCGGCGGGCGCTGGCTGAGCGCCAACGAGATCACCGGCGAGCCGCTCGCCATCGATGTCCTGCAAATCGATCTGAACGTGGAGTTCTGATGCGCGCCCTGCCTGTCCTGTTCGCGGCATTTCTGGCGGCTCCGATGGCTATGGCGCAGCCGGCGGTGCCGCCGCCACCGCCTCCTCCGCCGACTGCGCAAGCCGCACCGGCCGGGCAGGCCGCGCCGACTGCGGCCGATATCGATGCGCTGCAGCAGCGTCTGCTCGCCTCGCAGCAAGTTGTCGCGACGTTGCAGCGCGAATTGGCAGAAGCGCAAAGCAAGAACGGCGCGCTGGAGCAGGCGCGGCTGCGCAACGGCCGGCTTGTTTCGATCACGCGGCAGCTCATCGATGCCTATGCGCGCCGCTTTGGCCAGATCAAGCGCCGCGATCCGTTCCAGTTCAGTCGGCGCAAGTTCGAGTTCGAGCTGCAGGCGCTGTCCGACGCTGTCTACGACAACAAGGTCGATGTTCCGCTGCGCACCCTGCCGGGCGGCACGGCGATTACCGGCGAACCTGCGGAAAAGGCTAACTGACCATGGCGTTTCGGCGATCGGGCGCGCGCGGACTGCTGGGCGGGACCAGCCTTGCCGCGATCATGCTGGGGCTTTCGGCAAGTCCGGCGCAGGCGCAGCTTGCCGCGATGCGTGCGGCGGCCGGGACGGTGGTTCCGCCGGTCGCGGTCCCGGCCGGGCAGGGTACGCCGCAGCGGTCGCAGACGATGCAGGATGCGCTGGCGCGGCAGGTGCGGCTGCAATCGCGCGCGCAGGCGCTCGCCACTTATGTCACTTCGGCCAAGTCCGCCGCGCTCGCCGCGATCAGGGCCAAGCCGGTCGACGGTATTGCCGATGCCGGGCTCAATCCGATCCAGGCGGTGCGCAACGCGACTATCTATGTCGCCGCGGGCGTCGATGCCTCCACCGTCAAGGGCAACAGCGCGCCGCTTTCGGTTGCGGCGGTGAACGATCTGACCGGCCAGAATACCTGGGAAGGCGCGCTGGCGCCGGTTCAAAGCACGGGTAGCAATGGCAAGCTGACTGTCCGGATCGACCAGACGCAGCAGCGCGCGCTGCTGACCTGGCAGAACTTCGATGTCGGCGCGAACACCGAACTGGTATTCAACCAGAAACAGGGCGGGGTTGCCCAGAAGACCTGGACCGTCGTCAACCGGGTCGCCAATCCGGTTGCGCCGAGCACGATCCTCGGGGCGATCAAGGCCGATGGCACCGTGCTGGTGCTCAACCGCTCGGGCGTGCTGTTCGGCCCGACCGCGCAGGTCAATCTGCACTCGCTGGTGGCCAGCAGCCTCGAACTCGGCAACTTCGCCTCGTCCGTAACGACGGTCGGCGCGACGTCCTTCTTCAATGCCTCGACGGTCAAGGACCGCGTCACCGCCTATCTCCAGAACGGACTGCTGGTCCAGGGTGCGCCCGGCCTCAAGGGCCAGCTGCTCTCCTCGCTGCTGCCGGCCGGCAGCCGCTACGACGTCAACCAGCCGCTGCCCGTGGACGGGGGTCTCGAAGGCGATGTCCTTGTCTATCAGGGCGCCTCGATCACGTCCGACAGCGGCGGCTTCATCATTCTGGCCGCGCCGACGGTGCAGAATGCCGGCACGCTTACGGCCAGCGAAGGCCAGGTCAGCCTGCAGGGCGGGCGCTTCATCGGCGCGACCACATCGACCGGCGCCAGCGGCAGTGCCGACGAGAACGTGCGCGGCCTGATCCTTTCGAGCCAGATCCCCAACACGCCGGTGCTGCCGCAGACGCCGACGCCCGATCAGGGCGTGGTGACCAATTCCGGCCTGATCGTGTCCCGCCGCGGCTACATCTCGCTGGGCACCTCGATCTATGGCCAGGTCACCAACGACGGCTTGCTGAGCGCCACGACCAGCGTCTCGCGCAATGGCAAGATCGCGCTGACCGGCGGTTCCGTCGTGCTGGCGGGCAATGCAGATGCGGCCAAGGCCAGCGGCATTTCGATTCTGCCCGACGACAACGGCGAAACCATTCCGCAGGGCAGCCCGAACAGTCCGCCAGCGTTCAAGAGCTCGCAGCTCGTCATCGGCAACACGATCAATTCCTATCTCAGTGCAGACGGCAGCGGCGATACCGCGCTGCTCCCGACGCTGTTCGAGATGCAGCAGAATGCGTTCGTTCTCGCGCCCAACGCGAAAGTCGTGATCGGTCACGACCTGTCGCAAGGCGTGTTCCAGCCGAACCCGGGCATCGCCGCATCGGTGACGATCGCCGATGGCGCGATCATCGACGTCAGCGGCATGAAGGGCGTGGCGCGCAAGGTTTCGGACAATACCGTCAAGATCAGCCCCGCCAAGCAGAACGAACTGCGCGACACGCCGACGTATCGTTCGGTGCGGACCGATGGCGGCTTCACGCTGAATGGCGCGACGCTCTATGTCGATGCGCGCGCATCCGGGGTGCGATCGGACGGAGTGGCCTGGATCGGCTCGCCGCTGCTCGAAGCGGGCAGCGCCGTCAGCCAGATTGCCGTCACCGCCGCCGAACTGATGACCAAGGGCGGCAGCATCAGCATCGATGTCGGCACGGCCATCAGCGCGACCAATCTGACGGCCGCGCAGATCGATGCCTTGGCGAAGGTCAAGATCGCCAAGGGCGCGCTGTTCGATGTTTCGGGCGGCTGGACCACCTATTCTGCCGGCTATGTGCAGACCACCCAGCTGCTGACCAACGATGGCCGGGTCGTCAGCATCGATCAGGCCGATCCGAACGACGTGTTTGTCGACTTCGTCGACGGGTTCACCGCGAGCCAGACCAGGCTGGGCATTTCGGAAACCTTCCGGACCGGCGCGGTGCGGGCACAGCGCTACGAGGATGCCTACGACGAAGGGCGCGATGCCGGCGCCTTGCAGATCGGCGGGAGCCTGATCTCGTTCGATGGCACGGTGCATGGCGATGCCTTCGCCGGATCGCGGCAGCTGGCCGGGGCGATCGAGCCGACCGCCAAGTCTTCGATCGCGGGTGATCCGCGCAAGCTGCAGTATTCCAAGAACCAGCTGCCTTCGGGCGGGTTGCTGCGGATCGGCTCGTTCAGCGGTTCGTCGGGGACCGGGTTCGGCCAGGATATCGTCGTCTTCCGCGGCACGAAGACGGGGCCGGCAAACCAGGCGGAGTTGCTGCTCGACGACCGCATGCTCTCGCAGGCGGGCCTTTCGGGCCTGATGCTGCAGACCAGCGGTGCGGTGACGTTCGCTTCGGCTTCGGACCAGCTGCTGACGGACAGCTCGGCGCTGACGCTCACGGGCAATTCGGCGCTCACTCTGGCCGATGGCGGCGTGCTCGAAGTCGACGCCGGGCGGGCAATCCGGTTTGGCGGCAATGTCCGCATTGCCGGCGGGACCATTGCGGCGCGGACGTACCAGCTCACCGACATCAATGCGCCCGGCCTTTCGACGGTCGGCAATCCGTTCCGCGAGGATGATGATATCGCGCTGAGCTATGCCAGCGGCGATGCCCTGCCGCTTGGCCGGTTCGACGTGACGGTGAACGGCACGCTTTCGGTCGCGGGCAAGTGGGTGAACGATTACCGCGGCGTCGCCAATCAGCAGGGCGCGGGCTGGATCAACGGCGGCTCGATCAGTCTGACGGTCGCGCCCAAGGTGTTCGTGCCGGTGGGCGGGGACATCTTCACCGCATCGGTGGCGGCCGATCTCAGTGGCAGCGTGCGGATCAAGTCCGGCGCGCTGCTCGATGTTTCTGCCGGTGCCTTCGTGTCGAGCGCGCGCGCGTTCAATCTTTCGGCGCGCGGCGGCAATGTCAGCCTGATCAACGAGACGACCTACGCCGCGGTCGCAGCCGTTCAGGACAACGCCGATCTGATCGGCAACCTGGTGCGCGGCCAGACCGTTGCATTCACGCCCAAGCCCCCGCTGCCCACGACGATCGGGGTGCTCCCTTCGCTTGTGCCGACGCAGCAGAATGCCGAAGTGAGCTTTGCGGCCGAGAACATCCGGGGCTTCGGTTTCTCCGGCGGCGGCACTTTCAAGCTGGTCTCGCCCAACATCGCTTTTGCCGGAGCGAGCACCACCGCGGGCGAGAGTCCGGCCACGGTCGTGCCGCTCGATTTCCTGCAGCGGACCGGCTTCGGCACGCTGGACATGACAAGCTACCGCGCCCGCACGGTGCGCGATCTGTTCGACAACGGCAGCAACCGGCTGTCGAGCTTCTTCGAAACCACGCGGTTTACCATCGGCGCGGGCCAGACGCTCGACCTTACGCAGGTCACATTGCCTGCCATCATCGATGCGGCCACGCAGTCGCGCCTGCTCGGCCTTGCCAGCGGCGGCGATATCGGCACCGTGCTGACGCCGACGGTGCCCGGCGACGTGTGGTATCGCAAGCCGGCCAGCCTGGTGCTGCGCGGTCTGGCCGAGCTCGATATCGAGGCGGGCGGCCGGATCATCGGCACGCCCCAGGCGTCCATCGTTGCGCCCAAGCTCTACAATGCGGGGGTGATCGATCTGCCGGGCGGCAGCATCCGTCAGATCGCGACCTTGCCGCAGGCGCTTGATCAGTTCGGTACGGGCCTGTTCGACATCACCGGCGATGCCCGCGACTTCGCGGTCGTGTTCGGTACGCCGGACGCTTCGGGCCGCTATGCCGAAAACGGCCTCAACTCCGGCGGGTTCACCAACGCCGATGGCTCGGTCAAGACCAACAGCCAGCTGTTCACCCAGCCGGGGAGCGAGCGGTTCTTCTATTTCCTCGGCCGGGTGGCTGCCGATGACGGAATCGTGCTGGCGGAAGGCAGCACCACCAATCTTGCCGGCACCGCGCTGTTCGATCCGGCAGCGCCGCTGCGCGCCGATGGCACGCGCTATCGCTTCGGGCGGATGATCGGCGGCGGGAGCATCACCACCGCAGCTGCCTATCGGCCGCAGAGCGATGCATCCCAGGCGCTGTTTCCCAATCCGTCCTACGGCTTCGTCAGCTATCCCGATCCGACCAGCATCTCGCCGACCCCGCCGCCGCTGCTGGCCCAGACCGCGGGGCGGCGGTTCGTGGCGAAGGCCGGTTCGCTGCTCGACATCGGCGGGGCCAGCGCGACGTTCGATATCCCGGTGCAGGACGGTGTCTACGCGCCAAGCTTGCAGTGGAGCGATGCCGGAACCGTGGCGCTGCGCGCAGGCGGCACGCTGTCCGGCGCGACGATCAAGGCAAGCGGCGGTGCTCCGTCGGCGACCGGTGGCACGCTCGAATGGCTGCTCCCCACGCTGCGCGCGGCGGACGACGGATCCGGCGCGGACAACGTGGCCTTCGCGGACGGCATCGCCAAGGCCGGCTTCGACAGCCTGATCGCCTATGGTGGGCTGACGCTCGACGGGGTGTTCAACCTGACGCTGGACAAGGGCCTGCTGGTCCGTTCCGCCGCTTCGCTGGACGGGACGCCGGTCGGTCCCAATGCAGACGTCACGATTTCCGCGACGCAAGGGACGAACGCGACGATTTCCGCGCCGTACATCGCCTTTGCCAGCCGTTCCGGCGCCTTGCGCAATTCTGCCGCTGCGACCGGCAACGCCACAGTCACCTTCTCGGCCGGCGCGCTGGGGATGGACTTCTTCGGTACCACCCTGTTCGACCGCTCGATCGGCCAGACCAACCTGTTCAGCCGCGCGGATGTGCGGCTCATCGGGGTGGACGACCGGACAGACCTTACCGCTGCGCCGGCGCTGAACGGAAGCCTGACCGCCGCCGGCAACCTGACGTTCGACGCGGCGCGGGTCTATGCGACGACCGGCACCGGCAACCTGCAGCGCATCCTCGAGATTGCCGCAGGTGCATCGAACACGCGGACGCCATTGCCGTTCCAGATCTCCGCGCTCGGCAATTCGACGATCACGTTCCTCGGCAGCCATATCGACACCCGCACACCGTTGTCGGCGGGCTCTTTCCTGCAGATCAACGCCAGGAAGGTGGTGCAGAACGGTTATCTTGCCGCGCCGCTCGGCCGCATCGCGTTCGGCACGGCCGACAATCCGGTCGAAGCGATCAGCTTTGGCGCGGGCAGCGTTACGCAGGTCTCGGGCGCCGGCCTCAATGTGCCCTATGGCACGACCACGGACCTCTCGCAGTATTTCTTCACGCCGGGCTCGGCTGCGCCGCTGACGCAGCTGCCCAGCGGGAACCTGCGGGTGAATGCCGACGAGATCGATTTCACCGAAGGCGCCAAAGTTCTCGGCAGCGGCGGCGGCGACGTGTTCGCCTACGAATTCGTGTCAGGCACGGGCGGCTCGCGCGATGTGCTGAGCCGGTTCAACACCGATGTCTTCAGCAGCAACGGATACGATCCTACAACCGGACAGGGCTACCAGTACGCCGACCGGCGGCAGGTCTATGCGCTGGTGCCGAGTGAAGTCGCGGCCAAGATCGCATTGTACGATCCGGTCTATGCGGCGGACTACGGCATCGGCAGCCCGAGCGAACTCTACGGCACCAGCGCCGGCCTTGCGGTGACGCTGGATGGCGGCGGCGGCATTGCGGCGGGCCAGTATGTGCTGATGCCGGCGCACTACGCGCTGCTTCCGGGAGCATACCGGATTGTCGAGAATGTCGGCGCGGTCGCGCCGGCCAGCGGCAGCGCGCAGACCCTGCTTGACGGCAGCATCGTGCTCGGCGGTGTCTATTCGACGGCGGGTACGGGCTTCGTCTCCTCGCAGCGGCGTTCGTTCACGGTGCAATCGCAGGCGAGCTTCCTGCGCTATTCGTCGATCCGGACGACGGGCGGCACCACCACCATCCGCGATGCCGCGGTCAGCAGCGGCCGCATTGTTCCGCGTCTGCCGCTCGATGCGGCGCGGGTCGTGCTGGATCCGCTCAAGGCGCTGAATGTGGCGGGTGCGTTCGACCTCGCACCGGCCAAGGGCGGCCGGGGGTCGACAGTCGATATTCTCGGCAGTTCGATCGTGATCGGCAGCCCGGAGGGAGCGCCTTCGGACCGGCTGTTCCTGACCAACAGCACGATCGCCAATCTCAACGCCAACAGCCTGATGATCGGCGGCGAGCGGATCGAGAACACCGATGGCACGACCCGGCTCGGCATCACCGCCAGCCGAATTCTGGTGACTTCCGGGGCCGAGATCAAGGTGCCGGAACTGATCCTCGCGGTCGCCGGTGCGGGCTCGGCCCTCAACATCAGGGACGGTGCGTCGATCACGGCAACCGGAACCCTCGCGGACGACCGCACGGGCAATTACCAGATCACCTCGAGTTCGGCCGCCGTGCCGGGCGAGCCGTTCGATCAGTCCGGAATCGGTTCCGTGCTGCGCGTTTCCAATGGAGCGCAGCGCACGGTTGCCCGGCTGGGGGCGGTCGCGGCGGGCAATGCCGGACGCAGTTCGCAGCTGAACGTGGGCAAGGCCGCGCTTGTCGGCAACAGCCTGCTGCTCGACACCAATTTCCGCTTCACGGTCGACGATGCGGCGCAGCTGACGGCGCCGCTGATCGGGATCAGTGCGTCCAACATCGCATTCGGCCCCGGCGGGACCATCAGCGCCGCGCTCGAAAGCCAGCTGGCGCAGGCTTCCGAACTTATCCTGAGCTCGAGCGGGGCGATCGTCTTCGGTGCCAACACCGCCCACACCTTCAAGGGCCTGACGATCGATGCGGCCGGGATCGCGCTCTCCAACCGGACAGCTGGAACCGACACGCTGACGATCAATGCCGCCGATACGCGGATCTCCAACAGCCGGCTCGGCCTCGCCAGCAACAGCTGCGCGCTGACCGGGCTGCTGGCCTGCGGGACGACCGGCAATGTGCTCAACCTCAACGCGGCATCGCTGACGCTGGGTTCCGGAAACTTCAACACGTTCAGCTTCGACGGCGGGGTCAATCTTGCCGCCAGCAAGGGCACTTACATCACCGGCAGCGGCGGCCTCAGGGCCAATGGCGCGGCGCTGACGCTGCAGACGCCGTTCGTGATCGACCGTGCATCCGTGATCGATCTCAACAGCAACACCGGCGCGGCCAGCGACCAGATCACGCCGAAGGGCAACTACACCATCCCGGTCACGCCCGATTACCGGTTCGCGACCACCGGAACGGTGACCGTGACCGCAGCGGGAACGGTGAGCAGCACGCCGACCGGGCTGCGGGCGCCCGGCGCACGGATCAGCTTCGGATCGAGTGCCGCACCTGTCGCCGCAGTGACCATCGACGGAACCGCGCTGACCGCCACCGCCGGGGTGATCGATATCCAGTCCACCGGTTCGGTGACGCTGGCCGGCGCTGCCTCGCTGGCGACGCCCGGCTTCTCGCGCAGCTTCGGAGATACGCAGAGCACGACGACGATCTCGGCCGGGGCCGGGACGATCAACGTGGTTTCGCTCGCCGGCAATATCGTCCTGCCGTCGACGAGCACGCTCTCTGTCGACAACGGCATCGGCAATGCCGGGCGGCTCAACCTGCTGGCAGGGCGCGGATCGATTGTCTTCGACGCCGTGCTGAATCCGCTGGCGAGCGGCGCGCGGACAGCATCTCTGGCGCTTGATGCGGGAACGTCGGCCTTCGATCTTGACCGCTTTGTCAGCGTCTATGGCCAGAAGTTCCAGGGCGATCTTGCGGTCCGTTCGGGCGCGGGCAATCTGGTGCTCGGCTCTGGCCGGACGCTCCGCGCGGCCAGCGCCAGCCTTACGGCCGATGGCGGCTCGATCATCATCGGCGGCAAGATCGATACTTCGGGCGTTTCGGCAACGGGCCTGACGCCCAGCCAGCTTGCGGCGGCGCGGATCAGTGGCGGCGACGTATCGCTATGGGGCCGCGACGGCGTCACCTTGCAGACCGGCTCGCTGATCGACACGCATACCACCGGCTATGCCGATGCCGATCTACGTCAGGCCAGCGCCGGGGATGTCCGCATCGGCATCGGCAATACCGGCGGGGCGATTGCCATCGAAGCCGGCGCGACCATCGATCTCGGCGCGCGCCGCACCCAGGCCGCGCTGGCGGCGAACACGACCGCCAACCGGCTGGTGAGGACGACCGTCAAGGACCCGCTCACGCTGGTCAACAAGGACGTGTTCGAGTTCGTGGCCGCCGACAAGGGCGGCACGCTCTCGCTGCGCGCGCCGATCATCGGCAGCGGCATGGACGAGATCGACGTACGGCTGAAGGGCACGGTCGTCGGTGCAGGCGCGCAGCAGATCGAGGCCTACCGCCGCTACGATCTCGACCAGCTGGCCGGCCTCTACGACGGGGTTTCGCTGTCGGGCAATGGCGCGATCCATTTCCTCGATTTCACCCCGACCGGATCGAACATTTTCAGCGACGTGTTTGTCGATGATCTGACCGGCGTCCAATCGGTTCCCTACTTCGTCCAGAACTTTGCCGTCCGCGCCGCCGATGGCAGCAATCTGGCCGGGATGCGGCTGCGTCCGGGAGTCGATCTGGTCTCGAGCCGTTCGATCACCACGCTTTCGGCATGGAACCTTGCGGCTGGAACGCTGGACGAAGCGGGCGCCCGCGCGGCCGGGCTGATCGTCGATCTGCCCGAACTGGGTCGGCGCGTGACCGATGCGCAGCCCTACTTTGCGCTGAAGCCGGGATCGGAAAGCCGCATTCTGTCCGACTATGTCTCGTTCCTCTACCGCGTCGGCGCAAAGGCCAGCGGCGAGGCGGCCGTGGTCAACTTCAACGCCGCCGGCAACCTCACCATCACCCGCTCGATCAGCGACGGCTTCTTCAATTTCGGCGACAAGTCCGACAGCAACTATGTCAGCTATCAGCTCGGCGGCGGCGACCGGACGTTCAATCTCGGGCTGTTCACCAGTTGCGGCACCGCGTTCGATTGCCGCGATGTGGCAAGCTACTCGGCGGTCGACAGCGGCGCGGTGACGGCGAGCGCGGCCAACACGCTGACGATCAACATCTCGCGTTTCCTGACCGGCAACCAGGTCGGCGCGAAGAACGTTCTGGCACCGTACAATCCGGACGCGAATTCGGCGATTGCGCTGGGCAACAACACCGATGCGGTGACCGGCGACATCGGCGGGGATACGCTGGGCTTTGCCCAGCTCTTCCCCAGGCTGACCGACGGCAACGTCATCCGTTCGAGCGACTTGCGGCTCGTCGCGGGTGCTGCCCCCTCGGTCAATCCGCTGCAGGTCGATCGCGCGAATGTCCGAAACCTGACGGTCGAGGGCGAGACCAGCTATCTGCTGACGGCAACGCAAGGGTTCGCCTTCCTCGGCGATTCGATCGACCTCAAGCTGTCGGTGGCCGGGGTCACCAGTGAAGCGCTGCCGGCCTACTCGTTCGCCGATCTGCTGCGGACCACCGATACCAGCGCCAATGTCAATGCGCTCGACGAGGATTCCTACACCTCGATCACGTGGGGTACGCTGGAGATCGGTCAGGCGCAGGACTTCCGCGTGGCGTCGCAGGCGTTCTTCCAGCCCGGCCGGGTCCGGTTCCAGACCAACGCGCGGGGCCTCGTCACAGGGGTTTCAGCACCGCTTCGCGACATGCTGGCGTTCCTCGATTCGATCACGCCGGACTTCCTTGCCAAGCAGCGCAGCGGCACGGCGATCGGATATCCGGTCGGCCGGCCGACCGCGCCGAGGCCGATCAACTTCGGCGACCGCGGGGCCTATGCGCGCACGGTCGTCCGCACGGGCGACGGTGCCATCGCGGTGGCAGCATCGGGCAACATCGATCTGCGCAACGGCGAGACCGCGACCTATCGCAACGAGAACGGCAGGACGGTTTCGTCCGGCGTGGGCGCGCAGGTGGGCGGCACGGCCATCTACACCGCCGGTGTGCGGGTTGCTCCCACCGCGGTTTCGGCAAGAGTGGTCGATACGGGGGCGATCGCATCGATCACCCCGGACAGCATCTACATCAAGACGCCGGATCAGGATGTCACGTTCCTGCCTTCGCCCAAGGGCCTCGACGATCAGGCGGCCGTGCTGGCAGATCAGGGCGGCTCGCTTTCGGTGTTTGCGGGCGGTTCGGTGCTCGGCCGGCGGGATGAATGGTCGGAGCAGTTCCTGGGTACCGGAGCGACCGCAGCGGGCAACGTCGTCACCAGCTTCAGCAGGACGGCAATCGGTGATGCGGCGCAGCGCTGGCGTCCGGGCCAGGTCGGGCAGGACACCGAGATCGCGATTGCGCCCAAGTACTTCACCACCGGCCTCGGCGCGCTCGCGGGCGGTGACGTGAACCTTGCCGTCGGCGGATCGGTCAACGACCTCACCATCGCGCTCGACGCTGCGGTGACGACGACCAAGAATACCGGCGGGATCGGCGATGTCATGCTGACGCTTGGCCATGGCGACCTCAACGCGACGATTGGCGGCAACATCGGCGGCGGGCAGATCGATATTGCCGCGGGCCAGGGCCGGATCAATGTGGCCGGGAGCGTGGTGGGCTTCGGCCGCGAACCCCGCTCGTCGACGGGGGATGTCACGCAGTATCTCCGCGTGCGGCTGGCCGCCGCCAATGTGGCGCTTTCGGCGCAAGGTTCGATTGCCTTGGCCGGCGTTTCCGCGCTGGGTGCGGCGAGGAGCGGCGAGAGCCTCGATCGCTACAACGAGGCCGGCTTCTTCGCGCCTTCCGCCTCGTTCAGCGCGATCGCGACGGGCTCGCTGCGCTATGTCAACAACCGCTTCGAACAGACGGTTCCGTTCCAGGTCGGTGCCGGCGGCGCCGGCATCTTCGGCGGGTCGGTGCTGCCCCCCTCGCTGACACTCGGTGCGCTGACCAACACACTGGCGGCGCCGAGCGTGCCCTTGCTGCTCTATCCTTCGAAGACCGGGAACCTGCAGCTGTTCAGCGCGGGCGACATTTCCTCGCTCGTCATCGCGATGAGCGACAGCGACCGGTCGCTTCTGCCCGGCGCGTTTTCTGCCGCGAGGATCAGCCTGAACTCGATCAACGCCACCGGCGGCGGTATCGTCGCGGCGCCTGTCGGGCTCGGCTTCGGCATCCCGGGTATCCAGCAGACCACCAGCGAATACCTGCTGCGGCTCTATCACAACGAGAACCTGACCCACGCCGGCGATACCGATCCGGTGCGGATCTTTGCCGGCCGGGATATCAGCCGGTCGCTGATCAACCTGCCGAAGGCGGCGCAGATCACCGCCGGCCGGGATATCGTCAATCTCATCTTCACCGGCCAGAATGCCAATGTGCAGGATACCACGCTGATCAGCGCCGGCCGCGATATCACTTCCACCACCGGCACTTCGTCGATCGACAACCTGCCCTACATCGAAGGCAACAACTTCGTGCTGGGCGGGAGGGGCAATCTGGTTGTCCAGGCCGGGCGTGACATCGGTCCGTTCATCAACTCGGCGGTCGTCAACAACGTGAGCTATGCAGGCGGCATCCAGACCGTCGGCAATTTCTTCAATCCCTGGCTCACGGATGGCGGCGCCAATCTGGCCGTGCTGTTCGGCGTGGCCGGCGGCATCGACTATACCGGGCTGCGCGAGACCTATCTCAATCCGGCAAACGCCGCCAACCTCGACCGGGCTCTGTTCGTGCTGAACACCGACAGTCTGGGCATCCGCCGCCCGGACCGGACGAAGCCGATCTATGCGCCGATCCTCGCGCAGTGGCTCCGGACCAACGACCCGGCCAGCTTCACGGCCATCTTCGGGACGACCGAGTTTCCGGATACGACGGCGGGCCGCCAAGCCCTGGCCAACGCGGCCTATCCGCAGGCAGCCAAGCTCTACAATGCGTTCACGCAGCTCGATCCGCTGCTGCAGAACCAGTTCCTGCGCTCGGAAGTCCTGTTCAACGAGCTCCAGCAACCGGCCATTCCGGACAGTCCTTCCTATCTGCAGTATTACCGCGGTTACCGCGCGATCCAGACGCTGTTCCCGGTCAGCAAAGGCTACACCGACAACCTTGCAATCTACACCACGGATCCGGCGACGGTTTCGGCCGACAGTCCGCAGGGGGTCCCGACACGCAACCTTGTGGACGGCCAGCCCCAGAAGGCCGACCAGAAGTTCACCGGCAATGCCGACTTGCGCCTTGCCACGCTGCAGACGCTGAACGGCGGCGATCTGGCGATCCTTGGTCCGGGCGGCAATTTCATCGCCGGCTCGGTCGTGCGAACGTCCGAGCAAGCAGCTTCGCGCGTCACGCGGTTCGGTGTCGATGATGGCGCCAGCCTTGCCTACGGGCAGTTGAGCAGCCAGAACGCGAACCGGATCAGCTCGATCCCGATCGGCTTCGAAGGCGTGCTCACGCTGAACGGCGGTTCGATCAGCTCGTTCACCGACGGCAACTTCCTCGTCAACCAGAGCCGTGTGTTCTCGCAGGCCGGGGGCGACATCACGATGTGGTCGTCGAACGGCGACCTCAACGCGGGCCAGGGTCCGCGCAGTGCCTCGAACTTCCCTCCGGTGACCGTGCGCTTCAATCTCGACGGCTACAGCGAGGTCGACAGCGCGGGGAGCGTCTCGGGCGCGGGTATCGGTGCGTTCCAGCGCCGTCCGACCGATCCGGCCTCGTCGATCATCCTGCTCGCCCCGGTGGGCGAGGTGGACGCGGGCGATGCCGGCGTGCGGGCAACCGGCAACGTGCTGGTGGCGGCAGCGCGCGTCGCCAACTCCGAAGGCTTCAGCGCCGGCGGGTCGATCTCGGGTGTTCCCAGCCTGGCGGCGACGCCGGCAGCGGTGGTTCCCACTTCGGCGGCTTCGGCGGTGACATCGCAAAGCAACAGCTCGAGCAGCGGCCCCGACACGTCGAATCGCCGCTCGATCATCACGGTCGACGTGATCGGCTTTGCCGGCAATGCCGCACCGTGCGAGCCCGGCTCGACCGATCCCAATTGCAAGCCCTGAAGCTTCTTCCGGCCGGTTCGGGCACCAAGCCGCCCCGAACCGGCCGGGGCACGCACAGGCGTCCCGAAGAGGGAGTGGGAGAGCGCGCGAAAAGGGCGGGAATGGCCTGCGCCGGCTGGTGACCCCTACGGGAATCGAACCCGTGTTTCAGCCGTGAGAGGGCCGCGTCCTGACCGCTAGACGAAGGGGCCGTGCCATGAACCGGGTCGGCGGTTTCGCCCCGGCTGTTTGAGCTCTGCCCGGCGCGATGGCGAGGTGCAGAGCTGGTGACCCCTACGGGAATCGAACCCGTGTTTCAGCCGTGAAAGGGCCGCGTCCT